>Ga0268299_1000383_pt1 | contig 145907 bp, 102 predicted proteins | sample NOBtaG_FD_193484 | JGI IMG/M metagenome (GOLD analysis project Ga0268299, IMG submission 193484) | Activated sludge microbial communities from bioreactor in Nijmegen, Gelderland, Netherland - NOB reactor | ecosystem: Engineered > Bioreactor > Aerobic > Activated sludge | place: Netherlands...
CTCACCCGCTCACCCGGTCACCCGCTCGCCCGCTCACCCGGTCACCCGCTCACCCGCTCACCCGCTCACCGGGAGTCAAAGGGGCGTCGGTCGGCAGGCCCGCGCGTTGGTGATGGCTATCAACCCCCCGGTCACCCGCTCACCCGCTCACCCGGTCACCGGGGGTCAACGAGGCGTCCGCCCGCGCGGTCGCGTAACCCCGCGGAACCTGGGGACGTGTCGCCGCCGTCAGCTCAGTTGCAGTACGCCGACGTGAACAGGAACCGGCCGGCCAGGTTCGGCAGATCGCAGGACTGGAAGATCGTGCCGGCGTCACCGGTGAAGTAGATGTAGCTGCCCGGCGTCAGCCCGTTGCTGCAGTTCGTCGTCGTCACGACGTTGCACGGCCCCTGATAGCCGATGAGCGGGTCGTAATAGATCTGCTTGTGCCACGCGCCCTGCCCGTCGATCACATACGCCTGCTTCACGCAGCGGTTCGGCTGCGTGCCGTAACCGCAGATCTGCCCGCTGGGGCACGTGCTCCCGCAGTTGATGAACTGTCCACAGCCGTTGTCGACCATGCCGCAGTTCTTGCCGAGCTGGGCGCACGTCTTCGGCACGCAGCCGCACACGTTCGCCACCCCGCCGCCGCCGCACGTCTGGCTGCCGGAGCACGAGCCGCAGAACGCCGTCCCGCCGCAGCCGGTGTTCACCGTGCCGCAGTTCTTCCCGAGCTGCGAGCACGTCGCCGGAGTGCAGCCGCACACGTTCGAGACTCCGCCGCCTCCGCAGCTCTGCGTTCCAGAGCACGTGCCGCACGAGATGTAGCTGCCGCAGCCGTCGTAGATCTGGCCACAGTTCTTCCCCTGCGCCGCGCACGTGTTCGGCGTGCAGCCGCACACGTTCGGCACGCCTCCGCCACCGCAGGTCGTGCCGCTCGAGCACGTGCCGCAGTTGATGAACGTGCCGCACCCGTCGTTCACCATGCCGCACGTCTTGCCGAGCTCGCTGCACGTCTTCGGCTTGCAGTCGCAGATGTTCGTGATGCTGCAGATCTGCCCCGACGGGCACGTGCCGCAGTTCAGCGCGCCGCCGCAGCCGTTCGCGATCGTGCCGCAGTTCTTCCCGAGCACCGCGCACGTCGAGGGAATGCACCCGGTGCCGCTGCCCCCGGCCGCGCCAGTGCTCGAGCCACCCGCGGTGCCGCCGCTTCCCGCGGTGCCGCCGCTCCCGGCCGTGCCGCCGCTCCCGGCCGTGCCGCCGCTCCCGGCCGTGCCGCCGCTCCCCGCGGTGCCGCCGCTCCCACCCGTCCCGGTGGGGTTCGGCAGCGTCGAGGTGCAGGCGCCCGCGATGCAGTAGTTCGCGACCGGGCACGCCGCGCACGCAGCACCGTTGCTCCCGCAAGCGGTGGCCGAGTCGCCGGTCTGGCAGACGTCGTTCGAGTCACAGCAGCCGACACAGGTCCCCGGCCCGCAGACGGCCGGCGGCTTCCCCCCGCACGCGCAGAACACACCGGTGATCAGGACGAGGGCGAGGGGGAACCGCATCGCCTGCCTGACCCCGGCACGCGATTCACTGTGCAACGCTTTTGGCGGCCTGCCGCTCGCGGTTCTCGCGGACGCACTTGTCGAGCTGCGCCTTCATCAGCTCGTACGGAAGGCCGAGCTCGACGGTGAACGACGTGCCGCCCTTGGCCGGCGTCATGACGCGCGAGAGATCGAGCACCTCCGCGGCCTCCTTCTGGCCCTTGGCCATTGCCCGGGCGCGGGCGGCGGCGATGGCGCCTCCCATCATGCGGCGCAGCTCGTCGACGCGCTGGGGATCCATGCCCTTGATGTCGGCGACCATGCCGACGTCGTGCATCGCGTCGACGTGCAGGCCGACGCTCTGCGCGGAGCCGCGGATCAGCTCCGAGAGCTGCGGGTCGATGCCACCCAGCGCCTCCGCGAACGCACCGGCCTTGAGCACTCCGTACAGCTCGCCGTAGGCGTCGGCTTCCTTCAGCACCGGCTGCTCCCCCGGCGCGACGCGGCCCTCGAGGCGATCGATCGCGCGCTTCACCTCTTCCGGCGTGCCGATGACCGCCGCCTGGCCGCGCCAGAAGCCGTACGTGCGGTCCGAGCCGTCTCTCGACGTGGTCGTGTGCAGCTGCGCGTCGCCGTAGGGCTGACCGCCGCCACCCGCGACGATGCCCTTGAAGTCTCCGGTCAGCATCAGCGTGCCGTCGAACATCGAGATGCGGTCGAGCTGCGTGAGCGGGTCGAAGCCGGCGTCGCGCATACGCGACAGCGCGTCGGGCGCTCCGCTGGTGAAGCAGGCGATCATGGCCTCGCCGAGATCCGAGTTCCGCAGCGCGTTGGCCTCGACGACAACGGCGACCTCCTTCACGTCGGGCGGCAGCGCGGCGAGCACCGGGTCGGCAGGGCGCGGCGGCGGAGCACCGGGCGGCGGCGGCGGCACCGCGGCCGGCTGCTGCGGCTGCGGCGCGGCTCCGACGCGGGAACGGGCGCGCGCTCGATCTTCGTCGTCGGCGCGGCGAGGCATCTTCACGTGCGGGAACTGCGGCGACTTCGGAGCCTCGCCCCCCGACGTGAGGTACGCGCCCGCGGCGAGGAGCAGCGCGGCAGCGACCAGGTACGGCCATCTTCGAGAGCGCTTCAAAAGTCCTTCCGTTCGAAGATGAATAACGCAACCAGGAGGATGCCGGCGCTGAACAGCACGGCGCCCGCGACGAAGCGGCCGAGCTCGCTCGTGTCGAACGCGTGGTCTCCGGTGAGGAACGCGGCGCGGACGGCGAGCGAGCCGAGGCGCGGAATCGGCACCATCGACCACTCGAACGCGAGGCGGCCAAAGCCGGGGTCGATGGCCTTCGCGATGCCGGCGCGCGCGGAGGATACGATGCCGAGCACCACCATCGCGAGACCGACGGCGGCCGAGAACGCGGCGCTGCGCACGAGCACGGCGGCGAGCATCATGACGGCGTAGACGGTCGCGAAGACGATGACGCCGATGAGCGAGCCGACGAGCAGCATGAAGTTCCAGACGCCGGTCTTCACGCCGAGCAGCACGAGCAGGCCCGCGGTCGCATAGAGCGTCGAGAGGGTGGCGACCGCGAGCCCTCCCACCCAGGTGCCGAGGAGCAGCTGCGCGCGCGTGACCGGCAGCGAGAGCAGGTGCTCGATGCGCCCCGGCGAGAGCAGGCTCGGAGCGAAGTCGCTGCAGGCGACCGAGAGGAACATCGCTCCGACCATGGAGGCCGCGACGGTGACACCCATGAAGAGCGGCGCGAGGGCGGCGGAGGCCGTGCGGATGTCCTCGAAGAGGACCTCGCCGAAGAAGCTGCTGCCGGCGATGGCTCCGTCGACGACGTCGAGCTGGAGCGTGAAGCCGAGCAGCACGAGCGTGGCGGTGATGGCGAGGAAGAGGCCGAGGAACCACTTCCGCCACGCGGCCTCGCGCAGCAGATCCATCGCGACCTGGGCGGTCTTCAGCACGCGCCGTCCCCGCTCTGGCCCGTCTTCGTGCGCTTCATTTCACGCTCTCTTCGAGCAGCTCTTCGAGGTCCTTCGCGCCGCGCTCCAGCTTCACGAGCTGCGCGCCGGTCGCGCGCGCCCGGTCGATGAGCGCGTTGAGGCCGGCGGCATCGTCGACCCGGGCGCTGAACCGCGGGCCCTCGACGCAGACGAGCCCCAGCGCCGAGAGCCCGGCGGCATCGAACCCCGGAGCGAACGTGAGCTCCCAGCCGCGGACACCGGCCTTCAGCTCGTCGAGCGTGCCGCTCTTCACGAGCCGGCCGCGGTGCAGGATTCCGACGCGGTCGCAGACGCGCTCGGTCTCGGCGAGGAGGTGCGAGTTGAGCAGCAGCGTCGCGCCGCGAGCCTTCTCTTGCAGCAAGAGCTCGCGCACCTCGATGCGGCCGATCGGGTCGATGCCGTCGGTCGGCTCGTCGAGCACGAGCAGGTCGGGCGCGCCGAGCAGCGCGGCCGCGAGGCCGAGGCGCTGCCGCATGCCCTTCGAGAAGCCGCCGATGCGGCGGCCCGCCGCTTCCCCCGCGAGGCCGACGCGCTGCAAGAGCCCGTCGACCGGCGCCTCCTTCAGCCCTTTGAGCGTCGCGACCGAGCGCAGGTACGCGCGCGGCTTCCACGAGCCCGGCAGGTGGAGCCGCTCGGGCAGGTACCCCACCCGCTCGCGGGCAGCGACGTCTTCGGGCGGGCGGCCGAGCACGCGCACCTCGCCCGAGCTCGGCCGCGCGATGCCGAGCAGCAGCTTGATGAACGTCGTCTTCCCCGCGCCGTTCGGGCCGATGAGGCCGAAGGCGGCGCCGCGCGGGATCTCGAGCGTCATGCCGTCGAGCGCGCGCACGTCGCGCCCGTACGTCTTGCTCAGCCCTTCGCAGGCGACCGCGGTCATCGCAGCAGCTTGAACCGCCCGGTCAGCTCGCCGACGAGCTCGATGACGTCGCCGTCGCGCAGGGGGAAGTGGTTCACCGGCCGCCCGTTCACCTTGGCGAGCTCGACGCGTTCGCCGATGGCGGCGATGACGTAGCGCGGGCCGTCGCGCGCCAGCAGGTGGCTGCCGCCGATGACGACGTTCTCGCTGAGCAGCGACGTGGTGGTCGTCTCGCCGAGAAAGAGCGCGGGGCCGATCGCGATGTGGGCGCCGCGCTCGTAGCCGCCCTCGTCGGGCCGCCTCGCGCACGCGAGCACCTCGATGACCGCCTCGGTGAAGTAGCCGACGTGCACCTTGCCGGGCGCGGCATCGAGCATCCGCTCGACGCGCTCGCGCTGTGGGAACGGTACGTCGCCGAGCGACACGCGCTGCACGGTCTCGGGGAGTCTGGTGTTGGCGAGCGCGTGCAGGCCGTCGGCGATGCCGCGGTTGTCGCTCGACACGTCGAACGTGAGATCGCGCAGGAAGCGCATCACCGGAAGCCCGGCGAGGTGCGCGAGCGCCTGCTGGAGCGTCTTGAAGACCATCTGCGAGTCGCGCAGCACGACGCGAACGGCGAAGCCGTGCTCCCACTCGACGTCGAGGCGGCCGCCCTCGTAGTGGGTGGCGAGCACGTCGAGCCACGTGGCGTCGTCGGACGAGGCGGCCGAGCACGCGCGGGCGAGGCGCTCGCCGAGCGGGTCGCCGTGATCGAGCAGGAAGTCGCTGTACACCTTGACGAGCTCGCGGTCGCCCGGCGCGGCGCGGATCGCGGCCTCGAGCGTGGGAGAGCGCACGTGTGAGAGCGGCGACTCGAGCACGCGGAAGACGGGGCCGCCGGGCATCGAGACGAGATCGCGGTGGTTGAGCTCGAGCTCACCGGCGTCGACCGGCCGGCCGTTGACGCCGCAGTGGTGGCTCCTCAGCAGGTGCCACAGCACGAGGCGCCCGTTGCGCGGCTGGATCCTGCAGATCTCGCGGCCCTCGCTCGAGGGCGGGTAGCGCAAGCGCACGTCGCCCTCCATGCCGAACGTGAGCCCGCGATCGCCGACCGGGTGGAGCCCACCGATCGGCCAGCCGTGCCCGTTCACCACCGAGCCGGTGCCGGTCGGGTTCCACACGAGCTCGAGGGCGGGAAAGTTCAACGGGCTCACTCCATCACGAAGCGGAACAGAAGGCCCGGCGCCGGCTCGAGCAGATCGTGCGGCCGCATGCGGTGGTGTGTGCAGCGGCGGCCGTTCACGTACAGCGGCAGCTCGTGGCGCCGCTGGCCGGCGAGCATGTCCTCCGCGAACCACAGCCCGTTCTCGCGATCGAGCCGCAGCGCGACCTGCGAGGCCGGGCTCTTGTCGGGGGCGTCGAGCACGAGCTGCGACTCGGGCAGCTGGCTGACGACGTTCTCGTCGTCTTCGACGAGCTTGCGCTGCGCGCCGATCTCGAGGCCGGTCACCGTGACGCCCGGCGGAGTCGCGAGCAGCTGCAGCCACGCGGCGCGCGCCACCCAGATGGGGCCGGTGTCGAGCCGCGGGTGCGCCGCCCGCGCCTCGCGCCACGCGCCCTCGAGCCGCGGGTTCCACAGCGGGCGGGGGCTCGGCCCGAAGCGCACCGACCTGAGCAGCGGCAGCGCGGGCGCCCTCGAGAGAATGTCGAGACAGCCGACGATGCTGAGCTCGGGGTTCTCGCGCCGATCGAGGCCGCGCGTGTACGAGAGCGCGTCGACCTCGAGCTCCTCGACGAAGCGCGCGAGCGGGTGGCGGAGCAGCGCGCTCCACTCGAGCAGCCAGCTCGCGGCCGGCCACTGCAGGCGGTTGCGGAGCACCGCGCGGCGGATGAAGCCGTGACGCCAGTCGATCTCGAGGCCGCCGTCGACGAAGCCACGCGCGAGGGGCCCCAGGGCCTTGGCGTCTTCGGCGCGATCGGCTCCGCGCCCGCGGGCGACGCGCTCGCCGAGCGGGTCGCCGGCGTCGAGCAGCGCGTCGGCCCAGACCTTCCACCGCCCGTCGTCGTGCGGAGCGTCGACGATGAGCCGCACGAGCTCGTTGGCTTCGTCGAGCACGAGCGGAGCGCCGCCGGTGACGCGGAGCACGAGCCCCCAGGGCACCTCGAGGCAGTCGCCGGCCGAGAGCTCGGCGCGCTCGTAGCGGCGCACGCCGTTGAGGTAGGTGCCGTGCGTGGAGCCGAGGTCCTCCACGTAGTGGCGGCCCCGCTCGGAGTAGAAGCGGCAGTGCACGCGCGACGCGGCGGCCAGCGTGACGCGGTGGCTGCAGTCGACGCTGGTGCCGAGCGTGCCCAGCGCGGGGATGTGCTGGCCCGGCTCGAGGCCGGAGCCTGGGCCGGGCGTGGCGATGACCTCGAGCTGGACCTTCACGAGACCTCCACGACGTAGCGCGCGCCGGGGGCGGGCTCGACGACGTCGCCGTGCATGAGCCTCGCCTGGCGAAGGGGCCGGCCGTTGACCTTGAACGGCGGCGAGAGGCGGCTGTCACCGGTGCGCTCGAGCCAGGCGATGCCGAACTGGCCCAGCGTGACGGTGATCGACTCGATGCCGAAGCGGTGGACGCGGTCTTCCTTCGTGACCTCGATGTGGTCGCCGCCGACCTGGTCGCGGAGCACGAAGCGGGAGAAGCGCTTCACGAGCGTGTCGCGGGTCGTCGTGAGGCGCGGGCGCTCTTCGCGCAGGCGGGTGAGCTCGCGGTCGAGATCGGGCGTCCACTCGAAATCGGTGACGGGGCCGAGCGTGACGGCCTGCAGGGTGCGCGGCGCGTGGCGCAGGTTCTCGAGCACGAGCCTCGCGCGCTTCTCGAACGGCGGCCGCTCGCGCGCGAGGTGCGTGGTGAACAGGTCGACGTGGAGGTGCTCGAGGAAGCGCGCGATCTCGAGCTCGAAGAGCCGGTTCAGGCACCAGTACGTGTCGGGGCTGTTCTCCCACTCGAGCGACCGGAACGTGGCGGTCTGTACGTAGCCGTGCCGCCAGGTGAGCTCGAGGTTGCCCGCGCGCCACGGCCGGGCCATGGGCCCGAGCCAGCGGGCGTCGTCGTCTCCGCCGTCGGCGCCGAGCGCCATGCGGCGGCCGAGCGGAGCGCCGCGCTCGAGCAGCCAGTCGACGTAGACCTTCCAGCGGCCCTCGTCGTGCGGGGCGTCGCCGATGCTCGCCTCGAGCTGCGGCGAGCGGATGCGCTCCTCGTCGAGCGCGGAGTAGCGGAACACGAGCCCGTAGGCGATCTCGACCACGTCGCCGCGCTGCAGCGCGACCTCGCCGCGCACGGGCACGCCGTTCACGAAGGTGCCGTTCGCGGAGGCGAGATCGAGCACGTAGTCGATGCCGGCCTTGTTGACGAAGGCGGCGTGGCGGCGCTTCGAGTCGACGACGTCGACGATGATCTGGCCGGTGTGCTCGCCGCCGATGACCATGCGGCCCGGGCCGCCGAGCGGGATGAGCTCTCCGACCGAAGGGAGGCCTGCTTTCGGAGGGGTCGCCAGGACTTCGAGCCAGCTCAAGACGCCTTCAGTCTAGGCGGCATGTGAACCCCTCCGCCACGAGTAGCCGGGGCGTTCACAAAGCGCGGCGCAAGCGCGCGAAACGAACCGCGGCGAGAGCGGCACGCGCGTTGCGAAAGGGTCGAGCACGCCCAATCAAGGGCCCCACGAAAAGGAACACACCATGAAGACGCTCGCACTCGCCGCCGCCGTTGCCTGCAGCCTCCTCGCCGCCGAGGCCTCCGCGCAGAGCTGCAACACGCTCGCGACGCAGCAGATCGACTGGGTCCGCCGCGGCCCCGGCTATTTCATCGAGGTCACCGCGATGAGCCTGAAGTCGGCGCCGACGACCGCGTCGAGCCCGGTCGCGAAGTACTTCACGGGCTACATGGAGACGTACTCGCCGGGGTTCTTCTTCTGCTGGGGCGGGGTCTGCTCGACGCCGATTCCCTCGATCTCGACGCCGGCCGGCGCGAGCGGCACCGAGCTGTCGAACCAGCGGCTGGACTCGGTGACGAAGGCCTCGCCGGTGTCGTACCGCTGGCAGCCGTTCTCGATGTTCCAGCTGCAGTCGGTCGGCTTCTCGCTGGCCGGCAACGGGAGCGTGACCATTCAGTTCCGCACCACCGGCGGCAGCGCGACCATCGCGAGCCCGACGTGCAACAACGGCGTGCTCAGCGGGTTCGGCCCCGACGGCACGCTGTACTCGCTGACGTTCCAGCAGCACTACCTGGGCTGATTCGGAGTCGGGAGTCGGGAGTCGGGGGTCGGGAGTGGCCGAGGTCAGTCCTTCTTGAGCATCCGGCTGATGCTGACGTCGAGCTGGCTGTGCACGGCCTGCATCAAGCTGGAGAGCTCGGCCTCGTCGACGTGGACCCGGGCCGCGAGGAGCTTGCGCGTGTTGGAGAGCAGCTCCTCGCGGCACCCGTTGAGCCACCGCCACACGGTGGTGCGGTGGGTCTGGTAGATGCGGCCGATCTCGTCGGGTGAGACGCCGTCGAGGTAGGTCATGCGGAGGATGTTGAGGTCGCGGGGGTTCAGGCTCGCGAGGGCCTGTTGGAAGGCGGCCTTGAACTCGGGTGCGTAACGGGCCTTGAGCAGCTGGACGTCGAGGTCGCCGGCGGCCGCGGGAGTGTCGAGCAGGGCGTCGTCGCCCGCCGCCACCTCGCGCTGGCCGGCGCCGCGGCGGAGGAAGTCTTGAACGAGGCGGACGGCGGCGGCGCGCATCCACGGAATCAGCGGGCCCTTGCCCGAGTACGTGGTGATGCCCGGCGGCTGGTCGCCCGACCACACGAGCAGCTTCACGCGCAGCCGCTGCAGCACCTCGTCGGTGCCGAGGCCCGGCGGCAGCTGCCCGAGCACCGCGGGCACGTTGGCGGCCGCGAGCTTGTCGAAGGCTTCGAGCGCGGCCGCGTCCTGCTGGAGGCACGCGAACGCGAGGTAGAGGTCGGCGGCCTGCACGCGCGAGAGCTCGGAGTCGGCGGTGAGCCGCGCGGCGAGGTGCTGCACGAACGCGGCGGGGTCGACGGTCAGCGCGGGCCACGCGGCTCGGGCGCTCTCGACGAGCGCCTCGACTCCGGTGAAGCGGCCCGCGAGGCCGGGCGAGAGCCCGCGCTCGAACGCTTCGCTGAGGTCTGGCGTCTCGGACATGGACCGGCGGACGTCATACTAGTGTGCAGACCGGCAATCTCCTCATGGCCCACCTCGACGACAACGCCGTCGCCGCGATGATGGGCGGCACCCTGAGCGCCGCCGAGCGGGCCGAGGCCGAGAAGCACATCGAGACGTGCGCCGACTGCCGGCAGCTGGTGGCGGCGGTGCTGATCGGCGAGCGCGACGAGAAGAGCCTCTCGAGCGCCGACACGGTGCCCTCGGTGGCGCCGGTCGCTCCAGCGGCGGGGCGGCAGCTGGGGCGCTACGTGCTGCTCGAGGTGATCGGCGCCGGCGGCATGGGCGTCGTCTACTCCGCGTACGACCCGGTGCTCGAGCGCAAGGTCGCGCTCAAGCTCGTGCGCAAGGAGCGCGGCGCGCCTTCAGCCGAGATCGAGAACCGCCTGATGCGCGAGGGCAAGAGCATCGCGCAGCTACAGCACCAGAACATCGTGTCGGTGTTCGACATGGGGGCCTCCGACGGCCAGGTGTACGTCGCGATGGAGCTGGTCGGCGGCGGCTCGTTGAAGAAGTGGCTGCACGAGGGCCCGCGGCACTGGCGCGAGGTGCTCGAGAAGTTCATCGCGGCCGGCGAGGGCCTGACCGCCGCGCACCGCGCCGGCATCGTGCACCGCGACTTCAAGCCCGAGAACGTGCTCGTCGGCGAAGACGGGCGCGTGCGCGTGACCGACTTCGGACTCGCGAGCAGCGTGGGCCTCACGCCCGAGCCGGCAGCGAGCCCGGGCGGCCTCGACGTGCGGCTCACGCAGTCGGGGGCGGTGATGGGCACGCCGGCGTACATGGCGCCGGAGCAGCACGAGGCGGCGCAGGCCGACGCCCGCGCCGACCAGTTCAGCTTCTGCGTCGCGCTGTGGGAGGGCCTCTACGGCGCGCGCCCGTACGCCGCGGGAGGAAAGCCGGGCGAGCCGTGGCGCCTCGTCGAGCCTCCTCCCACCGCGAACGTTCCACCCTGGGTGCGCCGCGCCGTGCAGCGCGGCCTCAGCCTCGACCGCGAGCACCGCTGGCCGTCGATGGAACCGCTGGTGGCGGCGCTCCGGCACGACCCGGCGCGGGCGCTGAAGGCGCGCCTCGCCGCGGGGGCCACCGCGGTGCTGCTGCTCGGCGGAGCGGGCGCCGTCACGTGGTGGAGCGCGACGCGCGGCGAGCGGCTGTGCAGCACGGGGCCCGAGCGGGTGGCCGCGGTGTGGAACGCGGCGATCGCCTCGGCGATCGGAAAGGACCTGAGCGGCGAGACCGCGGCGAGCTTCGAGCGCGCGAAGGCGCGGCTCGACGGGTGGTGGAAGGCGTGGGCCGACCTGCACGGCGAGGCGTGCCGGGCGACGCGCGTGCGCGGAGAGCAGAGCGACGAGCTGCTCAGCCGCCGCATGCTCTGCCTCGATCGCCGCTTCGCCGAAGGCCGCGCGCTCGTCGAGCTGTTCCAGAACCGCGACGACGGCGTGCTCGCGAAGTCTCCCGAGGCCGTCGACGCGCTCGGCACGCTGCACGGCTGCAGCGACACCGAGGCGCTGCTGGCGGAGGTCGCTCCGCCGCAGGGCGAGGCCGCCGCGCAGGTCGAGACGGTGCGCCGGCACCTGCGCGAGGCGAAGGCGCGGGTCGAGGCGGGCCTCTACAAAGAGGCGCAGGCGAGCGCGACCGAGGCGGTGAAGCTCGCGCGCGACCTGACGTACCGCCCGGCGCTCGCGGAGGCGCTGACGTCGCTCGGCCGCATTCACGAGCGCGCGGGAGACTTGAAGGGCGCCGAGGCCGTGCTCACCGAGGCCATCGCCGTCGCCGAGTCGGCGAAGACCGACGCGCTGACGGCCGAGGCGGCGACCGCGCTCGTGCTCGTGCTCGGCGTGCGGCAGGCGCGCTACGGCGAGGCGCACGCGTGGGAGAAGCTGGCCGGAGGCACGATTCACCGCATCGGCGGGAGCCTGCCGCTGCAGGCGCGCCTGACGCAGACGTCGGGCCTCGTGCTGTACCAGGAGGGCAAGCTCGACGAGGCCATCGCCGCGCACCAGAAGGCGGTCGAGCTGCTCGAGGAGCTCGAGCCGCAGAGCCTCGCGCTCGCCGACGCGTACGGCTCGCTCGGCGCGGCGCTGCGCGGAGGGCGCAAGGCGAAGGAGGCGAGGGCCGCGTTCGAGAAGTCGCTCGAGATCCTGCTGACGCGGGTCGGCCCGAACAGCGACCTGACCGCCGCGGCGCTGAACGGCATCGGCAGCTCGCTGATGCTCGAGGGCCGGTTCGACGAGGCGCTGAAGCTGTACACCCAGTCGCACGACGTGTTCGTGAAGCGGCTGGGGCCGACCCACTTCCGCGCCGTGAACGCGGTCAACAACATCGGAGTGGTGCTCGCGGAGCAGGGCCGCTTCGCCGACGCGCTGCCCTACTTCGAGAAGGTGGCGAAGGTGAGAGAGGCGACGCTCGCTGCGACGGACGCGAAGACGGCCGACGCGCTGGCGAACGTGGGCATGCTGCTGGTCGAGCTGCAGCGCTACGACGAGGCGTCGAAGAGCTTCGAGAAGGCGCGCGGCATTCTGCAGGGGTACCCGCTCGACCACTTCAGCCAGGCCGAGCCGCTGCTCGGCGAGGCGAAGGTGCTGGTCGCGAAGGGCGAGACCGCGAAGGCGGTGCCGCTGCTCGAGCGCGTGCTGAAGCTGTGCGAAGGCAAGCAGGGCTTCCGCTTCGACTACACGCGGGCGAGGGCGTCGTTCGTGCTGGCGCGGGCGACGAAGTCCCGGGAGCTGGCGGTGAAGGCGCGCGAGGCGTTCGTGAGCTTCGGGGAGGAGCGGTTCAAGCGCGACCTCGGCGAGGTCGACGCGTGGCTCACGGCGGGCGCGCCCGCAGCGGAGCGAGCGGCAGCACCTCGCCCGCCATGAGGTCGCAGAACTTCTCGGGCTCCTCGGTGTTGGGCATGTGGGCCGAGCGCTCGAACCAGACGAGCTTCTTCTTCGGGGCGACGAGCGCGTCGAAGTAGCGGGCCGCGAGCTCGGAGGGCACCTCGTGGTCGTGCCGGCCGAGGCAGAAGAACACGGGCACGGCGACCTCGGGCACCTGCGTGAAGAGATCGATGCGGTACAGCTCGGGCAGGAGCGCCTCGAGCGAGCGCGAGATGCCGCGGAAGAAGTTCAGCCGGTCGAGCAGGCCGTACTCGCTGCCGAACAGGGCGTTGCCGAGCACCCGCGCGGTGGCGCCGATGTGGCTGCCGAAGATCTCGCCGCCGTAGCGGCTCATCAGGCTGCGCTGGGTGAGGAAGTGCGCGCGCCGCTGGTAGGGAGGCGGGCCGATGCGGGCCAGCGTCTTCAGCGCGCCTCGCTCGCCGAGGTGGCGCGCCTGGTCGACCGTCCACGCGTACGAGAGCCGCTCGCTCTCGAGCATGCGCGAGGCCTGCCCGATGCCGACGTAGGCCCAGAACAGGTCGGGCCGGCGCCTGAGCGCGAGCATCGAGATCGCGCTGCCCCACGAGTGGCCCGCGAGGAGGATGCGCGGCTGCGCGAAGCGGTCGGCGAGCTTGCGGGCGAGCTCGAGCAGATCGTCGACGTATTGATCCACGTGCAGCCGCGAGCGGTCGGCGCCGGCGGCGAACGACTTTCCGGCGAGGCGCTGGTCCCAGTTCACCACCGTGAAGTGCCGCTCGAGCCGGCCGAGCTCGCGCCGCATCAGCGAGAGCTGCGAGGTGCCGGGGCCGCCGTGCACGAACAAGACGACGGGCGCCGTGACGTTCTGCGAGCGCAGCAGCACCCACTGCTCGGTGCCGTTGAGCGTCACGGGCTCGAGCGAGGCGACCGCGCCCGGCAGCCTGATGGGAGGCGTGGAGCCGCGGAGCAGCGTCGTGAGCGGGTTCATGCCCGGGGCGCGTGCATCGCCCGTGCTCGGCTCCCTGCGGCCGGTGGGCGCAAGAACCGCCGCAACCGGGGCGGCCCGCGCAGACCTAGCGCACCGGGACCATGAGCTGCGGGGCGCTGATGGGCAGCTCCATGCCGGGCATCGGCGTCACGATGTTCGGCGCGGTCACGGTCTGCGTGGTGCGCTGCACGATGACGCCGGCCTGGCCCGTGCCCTGCGTCACGGTGCTGGCAGTGAGGCTCACGCCCGAGGCGCCCTGGTCGACGATGAGCTGGGCGCGCTGATTCGACTCGAGCGTCACCGAGCTCATCGCGATGTCGCCCGTCGCGTCGAACACGCCGATGCCGTCGCCGATCATCACGGTCACGCCGGGCGTCGCGGTCTGCGCCGGAGCCAGCTTCGTGTTCGTGACCCGCCCGCCCGTCACGCGGATGCCGGTCGACGCCCGCGCGCCGAGGCCGGCGATCGCGTTGCCGTCGAGCACGCAGTCGTCGAGGCTGAGCCGCGGCGCCGCCATCGTGCCGGTGAGGCCCTGCGCCCAGACTCCGCGCCCGAGGTTGTTCTTCACGTTGACGGCCGACAGCGCGGCGCTGGTGTTGCGCGCGCCGTCGACGAGCACGCCGAGCTCCTGGTTCGACTCGACCGCGGTGCCGTTCATCGTGAGCTGCGCGCCGTGACTGGCGACGACGCCGTAGCCGGAGCCCAGGCTCGTGCCCTGGCTCTCGGCGAAGCGGCCCTGCTCGACGGTGACCTTCGTGCCCTTCGCCCACAGGCCGACGCCGCTCTTCGTGACCTCGACGCCGGTGAACGTCGAGCTGGGGTCGGTGCTGCAGTCGTCTTCGCACCACGCGATGACGCCGCTGGCGGCATTGCTCACCTTCACGTTCGCGAGCGTCGCGTGGCGATCGACGAAGACTCCGACGCCGGTGGCCTGCGTGATGGTGACGCCCGAGAGGCTGGCGCCGGGGCCGAGCGTGACGACCGGCATCGTGCCCATCGACTGGAGCTCGGTGGTGCTGCCCTGGGTCGCCGCGAGGTGGACTCCGGCGGGAACCGTGATCGCCTGGCGCGAGGTGCCCGACGGCAGCGCGACGCAGTCTCCGGCGGCAGCGGAAGAGAGCGAGCCCCACGCGTGCTGGCGCTTGCAGGTCACTCCGGCGGGCAGCTCCAGCGCGGCCGGACCGCAACCGGCGTAGAGAATCGCTGCAAAAACGGCAGGTTGAAAGACCGTACGCATGAGGTGCGCATCAGGACTACACCCGGGGCGACTTTTTGTGCAACCGGCGGCGGGAGGTGACGTCGCGCGGGCATGAACACGTCAACCGCTACGCGCCTGCGCCCCACCGCCGCTGCTCCCTGCACCCTGTCTCCCCGCGAGCGCGCGCAGCAGCGCTGGCTGAGCGCGGACCGGCTCCGCTCGATCACGGGCGAGCTGTACGCGAAGCACGCGCGGCAGGTGACGGCGCGGCTGATGGCCCTGGGCCTGAACGCGGCCGACGCGGAAGAGGTGTGCACCGAGACGTTCGTGGTCGCGATGCGGAAGCTGCCGACGTTCGAGGGGAGCTCGACGCTGTCGTGCTGGCTGCACGGAATCGCGCGCAAGCTCGCGGCGGATCACCGGCGCTCGGCGCGGGCGCGGCGCGAGCAGCTCGTCGACGAGCCGCCGGAGCAGGCGGGCTGGAGCTCGGTGCACGACGTCGCCGAAGAGGCCGAGCGTGCGCGCGCGGTGCGCGATCAGGTCGCGGTGCTGAAGCCGGGGCAGCGCGACGTGGTGCAGAAGTTCTGCCTCGAGGAGCAGCCGATGACCGAGTACGCGAAGCAGGCGCGGCTGCCGCTGCACACGGCGTATGCGCGGCTCTACGCGGCGCAGGGGCTCTTGAAGCAATCGCTCGCGGCGGCCGTGGCGGTCTGATCAGGCGAGGGCCGACTCGATCTGCAGCACCAGCTGCGCGACCGCGTCCGGCGTCGGGCTCACTCCGCGCGCATCACACGCGGCCAGCAGCGCGCGCGCATGCTCCAGACCGGCACCGGCGACCTCGGAGACCGCCGCCAGCTCCGACAGCACCGCGATCAGCGAGCTCAGCGTCGACGCGTCGTGGCGCGCGTTCGTGAAGCGCACCTTCGGCTCGGGCCTCGAGCAGGCCGCGCGCACGAACGCCTCGAGCCACTTCGCGGTCGCGGCGATCTTCGGGTAGTCGAGCCGGTCGGGCGTGTCGGTGACCTGGTGGTAGTGCTGCCACCGCCCGCACGTCAGCAGCATGAACGGCACGGACCTGCGCCAGAACGGCCAGTAGTCCGACAGCGGGGGGATCACCTCGGCGTCCGCGCGGCGCACGAACAGGCCGGGCACCGTCACCGCGTCGACGAGCGCTCCGGTGCCCTCGCTGCGCTCGGCGCCGAGCGCGAACACCGACTGCCGGACCGCCGGCGGCAGCCCTTCCGGCCCGAGCGCGTGGCCGACGAGATCCATCGCGAGCATCAGGTCGATGTCTTCGAGCGGCACGAGGGGCGAGGCGCAGAAGTGCGCGCTGCCCATCGTGTCGGAGAGGAAGTTCGGCGGCTCCTCGGCGTCGAACGCCGCGAGCAGCACGCTGCGGCCCTGCGGCGGCCTCGCGGCCAGCGCGCGGCCCACCTCGACGAGCACCGCGACCGCGGCGGCGTTGTCGTCGGCGCCGTGGAAGATCGAGCTGCCGTGCGCGCCGAGGTGATCGTAGTGCGCGCCGACGACCACCCAGCGCGGCGAGGTGCCCGCGACCCGCGCGAGCACGTTCACGCCGTCGCAGCCCGGCACGCTCTGCCGCTCGACCGTGAGGCCGACGCCGGCGAACGCGCGCTCGACGATCGCCCGGGCCCTGCGGCCACCTTCGGAGCCGGCGGCGCGGCCGGCGCACTCGACGGAGCACAGCGACTCGATCAGCTCGCGCATGACGTCGGCGTCGCGCATGCGCCCCACAGTAGCGGCTTTTCGGGCATGCTGCGCCGCGATGGAGCTGACGCGAGACAACCGGCGCATGCCGCGGCTCGTGGTGGATCTCGTCGGGTCGCGGCGCGACGGCGAGCAGGACATCGTCGACCGCGTGCTGAACCTCTCGGTGACCGGCGCGATGCTGCTGACGCAGCACCCGATCGAGCCCGGCGCGTTCGTGAACCTGAAGCTCGGCGACGACAAGATCGAGCTGGGCTGCGTGGTGGTGTGGGCGAAGACGAGCACGCGCTGGCCCGGCACCGAGGCGGGCCTGAAGTTCCAGGGCGTCAGCGCCGCGGCCGCGGCGGAGCTCGAGCTGCTCATGACGCGGCTGCTCGCGACGAAGCAGGGGCGCCGGTCGAGCGTGCGCTTCAACGTGACGGTCTCGGGCATGTGGCGCAGCGCGGGCGCGACGACGATGGTCCCCATCGAGCTGATCGACCTGAGCCTCGGAGGCGCGATGATCAGCGGCGACACGGTTCCGGAGTACGGCGAGCGCGGCCTGCTCTCGTTGGATCTCGGCGATGGCATGATCGCGGCGGCGGCGAACGTGGTGTGGCGCGACATTCACCGCGTGCCGAACGCGTCGGGGCTGTCGTTCGATCCCGGGCCCGAGGTGAGCGAGTTCGTCGCGAAGATCGTGCGCGCCCAGCTGCTCGAGCGCGGCGACGCCACCGTCACGGAGCAGCTCGCCGCGTTGTTCGACGGCATGGACGCCGAGAAGACCGAGCGCGTGACGCTGCGGCTGCCGGCGCAGAAGAAATGAGTCGGCTCTCTACGGCACCGAGTACGACTTCATCAGGTCGATGAGGTACGCGGCGAGCGCCTTCTCGCGGGCCGTGCAGAACTCGGCATAGCGCGGCACCTCCCAGCGGTGCGGCTCCTTCGGGATGCCGTGCTGCTCCAGGGCCTCGGGGCTCACCTTCGGGAGCACGTCGCGCGGGAGCTTCGACGACAGCAGCTCGACGTCGCTGCGAAACAGGAGCGTCAGGTTGCCGAGGCGATCGTGGGCGGTGCTGCGGTCGCTCCAGCCGAGGTCGTCGAGGGCGCGGCGGGGAAACAGGCCGTGCACCTCGACGGGCTCGCCGCCGCCGAGCAGCGGCCGGCCGCTGGGAAACGAGACCGCCTTGGTGCGCGCGAGCCACACGAGCAGCCCGAGCAGCACGCCGGCCGCGTTCGGAACGTTGCCGGTGATGTCGTCGACGTCGGGGATGAGCGAGTCGAGCCGGCGCGCGCTGCGCTTCACCGCCTCGAAGAGCTCGAACGTCTGGCCGGCCTCGGCGGCAGCGGCGTCGGCCTGCGCGCGCGTCTCGGCGGAGCTGCCGTAGTGGCTCCACAGGGAAGCGGCGACGGCCCAGCCGACCCAGGTGGTCGCGGGGATCTTCTCGCCCATCGCGAACGAGACGGCCGGCACGAGGAGCAGGTAGCGGTACGGCAGCCACGAGCCGTCGGGGACGCCCGCCTTCTTGTACATGGCGACGGTGCGGCCGAGGCCCTCGACGGCCTTCGCCCAGTGCTGCTCGATGCCCTGCCAGTCGCGGCGCTCGGCCTCGCCGTAGCGCAGCACTCCGCGCTGGAGGAACAGCGCGGTGCGGACGATGAGATCGGTGTCGATGTACGCGCCGCGGCCTTCGTCGGAGCCCTCCTGCATGGCGAAGCCGCTCAGGCCAGGGGTCGACAGCGCCTCGCGGGCGCGCTCGCGGAAGCCCTTCATGACGCCGGTGAGGCGGGCGGCGGCGAGATCGCCGGCGCGCAGGCGCACGCCCTGCTGGTTCAAGCGCGCGAAGATCTCGATGACGTTGTCGTCCTCGGCGTCGGCGTCGATCTCGTACGCGACGATCTCGGCGGAGAGGATGGCGTTGCGCACGGCGTTCGCGCGATCGAGCGCCTGGAAGAACAGCGGCGACGTGGGGTCGACCCAGTCGCGCAGCGCGTTCTGAATCGCGCGCGACTCGCCGCCGAAGAGGACCTCGGCGGGCACGAGCAGGCCGGCGCGCAGCTGGCCCTCGAGCTGCCGGGTGCGCAGGTGAAACGGAGCGTCGACCCACTCGGGCTCAGGCGAGAGCGCGACGAGCAGATCGGGGTCGGGCGCCGTGCCGCCGCGCAGGCGGCTGCCGAAGATGACGCGGAACAGCGAGGTGAGGCGCTGCTGGCCGTCGAGCACGAAGACGGCGCCGGGCGCGACCTTGGGGGGAGCCTCGGGCTGGCCCGCGCCGCCCGCACCTGGCACCGCGAGGTCCCACGCGCGCGTGACGAACGGGGCCTGCTCGGTGCGCCACGTCGGCTTCCAGAGCAGCAGCGCGCCGACCGGGTAGCGGCGGTAGAGCGAGTCGAGCAGCGACCTCACGCGCTCGGCGGACCACACGAAGCCGCGCTGCAGATCGGGCAGCATCAGCTTTCCCTCGCGCTTCAGGTCGACCAGCGCACCGACCTTCCACGGGCTCGCCTTGATGGTGACGGAAGAGAAGGCCATGTGCGGCATCGTCGGTGATCCGCCGGTCGCGAGAAAGCAGTACGTGGGTTCGTGCGACCCAGGCGATAATCGTCCGCACACGCAACGGGGAGGGTTCATGCGCTCGCTTCGGCTGGTGGTGACGGCGGTGTCGCTCGGTGCGCTCGCAGGCTGCAACGGCGACGGAGGCGGCGGGCCCGATGGGGGAATGGCGGGAGGCTCCGCGGGAGGACGCGCGGGCGGCGCGACTGCGGGCGGCGCGACTGCGGGCGGCGCGACTGCGGGCGGCGCGACTGCGGGCGGCGCGACTGCGGGCGGCGCGACTGCGGGCGGCGCGACTGCGGGCGGCGCGACTGCGGGCGGCGCGACCGCGGGCGGCTCGGCGACTGCGGGCGGCTCGGCGACTGCGGGCGGCTCCGCGACGGCGGGTGGCGCGACGGCGGGCGGCTCTGCGACCGCGGGCGGCGCAACTGCGGGCGGCGCGACTGCGGGCGGCTCCGCGACTGCAGGCGGCGCAACTGCGGGCGGCGCAACTGCGGGCGGCGCGACTGCGGGCGGCGCGACTGCAGGCGGCGCGACTGCGGGCGGCGCGACTGCGGGCGGCGCAGCGGGCGGCACCGCGACGTTCACGCTCACCGTCACGAAGCCCGGCACGGGCAGCGGCCAGGTGCTCTCGATGCCCGCAGGCATCAACTGTGGCAGCACGTGCAGCGCGGACTTCGACGACAACACGATGGTCCAGCTCTCGGCGACGGCGGACCCCGGCCACCAGTTCGTCAGCTGGGGTGGCGCCTGTACCGGCACGGGCATCTGCACCGTGTCGATGACGCAGGCGAGAGCCGTGACCGCGACGTTCACCGAGGAGTACGAGCTCACCGTCACGGTGACACAGAACGGCGGCCAGGTGCTCTCGATGCCCGCGGGCATCAACTGCAGCGGCGGCGCGATGGGCTGCAGCGCGCGCTTCCTCGCCGGGACTCCGGTGCAGCTCTCGCAGACGCCCACCTCCGGCTGGAGGTTCACGAGCTGGGGCGGCAGCTGCTCCGGCACGATGGGGTGCTCCGTGACGATGACGCAGCCCCACACGGTCTCGGCGAGCTTCGACGGGCCCTTCGACTTCCGCCTCACGCACGCCTACGAGCCGACGTCGGACTCGCTCAGCTTCGTGCCCGGCGAGACGCGCACGCACGTCATCGACGCGCTGCTCGTCGCCGGCTCCGGGCTGCCGGTGACGCTCTCGGCCACGAACCTCCCGGCCGGCTTCACCGCGTCGTTCAGCCCGCCGGCGGTGACGCCGCCCGCGAGCAGCACGCTCACGCTCACCGCGGGCGCGACCCCGCTCGCCGGCCAGGCCATCACCATCAGCGCGACCGACGGCACTGTCACGCGCAACGTCACGCTGAACGTGAACGTGCGCTCGCCGTACGGCCTCACCGGCTCGAACGACCTCGCGCTCGAGACGGGCAATACGACGGCCATCGTCGGCGAGGGCTCGCGCCTCGTGCGCGTGCGTTTGTCCGACTTCACGGTGACGAAGACGATCGCGCAGAGCCTCTCGCCCGACCTCAAGGGCGTGGCGCTCGAGTCGGCGAGCCAGGCGCTCATCGCCGTCGGAGACGAGATCCGCCGCGTCGACCTCGCCACCGGCGCGGTCACCACGGTCTCGGCGCCGAGCTCGCTCAACCAGCCCAACGACATCGCCGTCGAATCCGGCGGCACCACCGCGCTCGTCACCGACTGCGGCGCGTCGGCGTGCAGCACGACCGGGCGGCTCGTGCGCCTCGACCTCGCGACCGGAGCGGTGACCGCGATCACCTCGACGATGACGGGGCTCAACAACCCGACCGGCATCGCGATCGAGCCGGCGGGCACTCACGCGCTGGTCACCGAGCGCACCGGCCGCGTGCTGCGCATCACGCTCGCGGGCGGCGGCGTGGTGGTGCTCGGCAACGTCCAGGCACAGGCCACGTCGATCGTCTTCGAGCCCGGCGGAGCCACCGCGCTGGTCACCAGCGACAACAGCGGCGCGATCGATCGCGTGGTGCTGGCGACCGGCACCGTGACCCGCGTGCGGCGCAGCTTCGGCGGCTTCATCGGCGGCATCGCCCTGGAGTCGGCGGGCGCCGTCATCGTCACGCAGGCGGATCAGCTGCTGCGCGTGAACACCACCATCCCCGAGCAGGTGCTGGCTCCGGCGCGGCAGTCGCTCGAGACGTTCTTCGAGACGCACGCGTCCGCGGTCGAAGCCTCGGGCACGAGCGCGCTCGTCACCGAGTGCTCGAGCGCGGGCTGCGGCGCGGGCGGGCGGCTCTTGCGCGTCGATCTCGCGAGCGGGCTCGCCGACGTCGTCGCCTCGAACCTGGGCAACCCGTGGGGCATCGACATCGAGCCGAGCGGCACGAGCGCGCTGGTGCTCGACTCCGGCAACCAGCTGCTGCTGCGCGTCAACCTCATGACCGGCATGGCGAGCAACGTGCAGATGGTCGGCGGGCTCGGCACCGCGTTCGACGTGCTGCTCGAGTCGAGCGGCAGCACCGTGCTCGTCAGCTACACGCAGTTCGGCCTCGCGCGCATCAACCTGTCGAGCGGCGCCTCCACGATGCTCACGGGCGGCAACGTCTACGGCCTCGCGCTCGAGCCGGGCGGAGGCACGGCGCTGTTCGTCCGGCGGCTCACCGGCGGCAACAAGTCGGTGCTGAACCGCATCAACCTCACGACGCTCGCGATCACGCAGGTGACGGGGGCGCTCACGAACGCGGTCGACGTCGCGGTCGAGCCCGGCGGGGCCACGGCGCTGGTCACCGAGCTCACGGGCCGCATGGTGCGCGTCGACCTCGCGACCGGCGCCCTGACCACGGTCTCGACCATGCTGCAGTCGTGCTCGAGCTGCACGCCGGCGCCGCGGATGTTCGACCTCGACACCGCCGGCGACGCGATCGTGGTGGAAGACCGGCGGCTGCTCCGCGTCTCTCGCAACCCTCCGCTCGCGCCGGTCACCGTCGGAGCGCCCGCAGACTCGCCGATCGGCCTCGCGCTCGAGCCGTCGGGCACGACGATGCTGATGCTGAGCTGCGGGGCCTCCTGCGCTGGCCAGGGCCGGCTCGATCGGGTCGACCTCACGACCGGAGCCGCGACCGCGATCGTCTCGAACCTCTTCTTCCCGAGGCACGTCGCCATCGAGGCCGGCGGCATGTCGGCGCTGGTCACCGACTGCGGCTCGATGGGCTGCTCGGTCTCGGGCCGGCTGCTGCGCATTCCGCTCGGCGCTGGCAGCGCGTCGCTCGTCACGTCGGGGTTGAACGACCCGCGCGGCATCGCGATCGCCTCGAACGGCGACCCGCTGGTGGCGGAGCGCGGCGCGAACCGGCTCGTCCGCATCGACAGCGGCGGAGCGCTCACCGTCGTCGCGGGCAATCTCAACAACCCGCGCCTGGTGCAGCTGGAGGCGGGCGGAGCGTCGGCGCTCGTCTCGTACTCCGGCGGCATCTGGCGCGTCACGCTCGCGAGCGGAGCCGCGGTCGAGCTCACGCGGTGGGGCAACGGACCCATCGTCGAGCCGGCGGGCTTCGCGATCGAGCCGGGCGGCTCGCTGCTCGTCGTCGGCAAGGCCAGCGAGGCGCTCGGCATTCTCGGGCGCTTCAACCCGGCGACGCGCGCGTTCACGGTGCTCTCGCCGGCGCGCTTCAACTCGGATCCGAACGGCGAAGGCGGCACGCTGGTGCTCGACTCCGCGGGCGCGCGCGCGTGGCTGACCGAGACGCGCACCGAGAACGGCGCTCTCGTGCGTTTCAACGTTCCGTGAGAGAAGCGCCCTCGTGGAGAGGGCGGGCAAGTACTGGAAGTACTTCGTCGAGCACTGGTGCACGGTCGACACGCGCGCGCTCGGCGTCTTCCGCATCGGGTGCGGCCTGCTGCTGCTGACGAACCTGTACGACCGGCTCGGCGGCACAAACTTCATCTCGTTCTACACGAACGAGGGCATCCTCCCGAACCACTACGCCCTGTTCCTCCCGCCGGCGCCCGGCTACTGGAGCGTGCTGCTGGGCTTCTCGTCGCCGTGGGAGATGCGCGTCGCGTTCACCTTCGTGCTCGCGGTGTACGTGCTCTACACGCTCGGGTGGAACACGCGGTGGATGCAGCCGCTCGTGCTCATCGCGTACGAGTCGGTGAACAACCGCTTCATCTTGATTCAGCACGGCGGCAACGTCGTCGTGAACGTGATGCTGGTGTGGTCGCTGTTCCTGCCGCTCGGCGAGCGCTACTCGCTCGACGCGCTGCTGCAGTCGCTGCGCAAACACCCGCAGGGCGACCCCGCGGCGCTCAACGCGCGCGGGTGGACGGGCACCGCCCGGCCCACGGTGGCCGCGTTCGCGTACTTCGGGCTCTGCTTCAACTTCGCCGCCATCTACTTCTTCAACGCCCTGCACAAGATGGGCGGCAGCTGGCGCGAAGGCTCGGTGATTCACTGGGTGCTCTGGCAGAACCGGCTCGCGACGCCGCTCGCGGGCCTCGTGCGGATGCACGAGCCGTTCTGGTTCTCGCCGCTGCTCACCTGGGGCACGCTCGCGTTCGAGTGGTCGCTGCCGGTGCTGATCCTCATTCCCGTCGTGCGCGCGCGGGCGCGGGGCATCGCGATCTCGTTCGTGTGGCTGCTGCACGGAGGCATCGCGCTGCTCTGCACGCTGGGCCCCTTCAGCTACTCGATGATGGTGACCGCGCTCGTGCTGCTGCAGCGCGAGCACTTCGACTGGGCGCGCGCGTGGCTCGGCGCGAGGAAGCGGCCGCGCACCGTGCGGTACCGCGCCGACGTGCCGCGGCAGGTCTTCTGGGCGCGCGTGCTGTCGCGGCTCGACGGGTACCAGCGGCTGAAGTTCGAGGCCGGCGAGCGCTTCGAGGTGGCCGACGGGGCGGCGACGCACGCGGGCGCAGACGGGGTCGCCGCCGCGGCGCAGGCGCTGCCGTTCGGGAGCACGGTCGCGTGGCTCCCGGCGACGTTCGGAGGTCCGGCGCTGTGGCTCTTGCGCAGGCTTCACGCGTGGACGCGCGGAACTGATCAGCGGGCGCCGCGGCCGCCGCTGCTGCCCGGCACCGAGCGCGTGTGGCGCGTGGTGAGCCTCATCGCGCCGGCGATGGTGCTGATCGCGGTGATCAGCCAGCTCCTGATGGAGAACTGGGGCGTGCACCCGCTGATCAAGCCGAAGACGCGCCCGGCGTGGATGACGGCGATCATCGAGTACCTCACGATTCCCCAGGGCTGGAGCATGTTCGCGCCCGACCCGCCGCACGATGACGGCCGCCTCGTCGTCGACGCGACGCTGACCGACGGCACGCACCTCGACCTGCTCACCGGCAAGCCGCCCGACTTCGAGCCGTGGAAGAGCGGGCCGTGGGGCTTCGATCAGCACTGGTGCGAGGTGCACACGCGCATGCGCAACTGGGGCTCGCACTGGCGCAACTTCCGCGACTACCTGGTGCGCACGCCGCGCCGCGAGGGCTGGGCCACGAACACCGGCATCGCCGACTTCGAGGTGTTCTACGTGGGCAACAACTGCCCGCCGTTCGGCTCGACGGTGCCGACGCCGCTCGAGAAGAAGCGGCTGTTCGGCATGCGCGACTGGGCGCTGTAGGCGTTGTGAACCCGGTCTCGGGCCCGCATAATGCGGCGGCCCACATGCCCCTTCGATCCCTTCGCTGGTCATTCTGCGTTTTCGCAGTAGTCCTGGCTTTCGGTTGCAGCGGCGGAGGAGGCGGCGGCACAGGCGGCGGCTCCAGCGGGACAGCCGGCGGCTCCACCGGCACGGCAGGTGGTGTCGGCGGCACCGGAGGCGGCGATGCCGGAGGCACCGGCACCGCCGGAGGGGACGGCACCGCGGGCGGTAGCGCGACGGCAGGCGGCAGCGCGACGGCGGGCGGCGCGGCGACGGCGGGCGGCGCGGCGACGGCGGGCGGCAGCGCGACGGCGGGCGGCAGCGCGACGGCGGGCGGCAGCGCGACGGCGGGCGGCACCGCGACGGCGGGCGGCACGGCGACGGCGGGCGGCACCGCGACCGCGGGCGGCGCGGCGACGGCGGGCGGCAGCGGCACGGCCGGCGGCAGCGGCACGGCCGGCGGCAGCGCGACGGCGGGCGGCGGCGGCACGGCCGGCGGCGCTGCGAGCGTCACGCTGACGGTGACGAAGACCGGCAACGGCACAGGCGTCGTCACGTCGAATCCGGCAGGCATCGACTGCGGCGCCGACTGCACCGAAGACTACGCCCCCGGCAGCATGGTGACGCTGACCGCGACCGCCGGCATGAGCGCGAGGTTCCTGGGTTGGACGGGCGGCGGCTGCACCGGCACGGCCGACTGCACCGTCACCCTCAACGCGGCGACGACGGTGAGCGCGGCGTTCGCGCTGGAGCACACGCTCGTCGTCACGCGCGCAGGTAACGGCACCGGCACGGTGAGCTCGAACCCCGCCGGCATCGACTGCGGCATGGACTGCTCCGAGACCTACGTCGGCGGCACGATGGTGACCCTGAGCGCGACAGCGGCGATGGGCTCGACCTTCGCAGGCTGGAGCATGGGCTGCAGCGGCACCGGGCCGTGCACCGTGACGGTCAACACCGCCCTCATGGTGACCGCGACGTTCACGCTCGAGCAGCACCCGCTCACCGTGCTGAAGACCGGCAGCGGCGGCGGCACCGTGACCTCGAGCCCGGCAGGCATCAACTGCGGCCCGACGTGCACCGCATCGTTCGACTTCGGTGCGCAGGTCACGCTGACCGCGACGCCCGACGCGAACTCGGTCTTCACCGGGTGGAGCGGCGGCGGGTGCAGCGGCACCGGCACCTGCGTCACCACGATCAGCGGCGCGTCGGCCGTGGCCGCGAGCTTCAACGCGAGCTACCCGCTGACCGTGGTTCTCGCCGGCACCGGCACGGGGGCCGTGCGCTCGATGCCCGCGGGAATCGACTGCGGCGCCGACTGCAGCGAGACGGTGAGCAGCGGCTCGACGATGGTGCTGAGCGCGTTCCCGGGCGTCGGGTCGACCTTCGCCGGGTGGATGGGCGGCGGCTGCAGCGGCACGGGCTCGTGCGTGGTGACGGTGACGGCGGCGACCAGCGTCACGGCGACGTTCACCTTGAACACGTACGCGGTCGACGTCATCCCCGTCGGTACGGGCACCGGCACGGTGGTCTCGTCACCGTTCGGCATCAACTGCGGCATGGACTGCACCGAGACGTGGCCCTACGGCACGATGGTGCAGCTCATCGCGGTGCCCTCCGGGAGCTCGGTGTTCGCCGGGTGGATGGGCGGCGGCTGCACGGGCACGGGCACCTGCGTGCTGACCGTCGACCAGATGCTGACCGTGCGCGCGGCGTTCGATCTCCCCACGTACACGGTCACCGCGAGCCGCGCCGGCACCGGCGCCGGAACCATCACGTCGATGCCTGCGGGCATCAACTGCGGCACCGACTGCGCCGAGACCTACGTCACCGGCACGAACCTCACGCTGACGGCCGCCCCGGCGGTGGGCTCGACGTTCAGCGGCTGGTCGGGTCCGTGCACGGGCACCGGCAGCTGCAACTTCACCGTCAACGCCGACGTCACGGCGACGGCCACGTTCGCCCTCACGCAGCACACCCTGACCGTCGCCCGGGCCGGCACCGGCGCGGGCACCGTCGCCTCGATGCCCGCCGGCATCAACTGCGGGTCCGACTGCACCGAGGTCTACAACTTCGGCACGACGGTGTCGCTCACAGCCACGCCGGCGACGGGGAGCACCTTCACCGGCTGGAGCGGCGGCGGCTGCACCGGCACCGGCACGTGCGTCGTCAACATCACGGCGGCGGCGACCGTGACCGCCACTTTCTCTCTCACGCAGCACACCCTCACGGTCACGCGCGCAGGCACCGGCACCGGCACCGTGACCTCGAGCCCCGCGGGCATCAACTGCGGCACCGACTGCACCGAGGTCTACAACTTCGGCACGGCGGTGACGCTCACCGCCACTCCCACCGCCGGGCAGGCTTTCAGCGGCTGGTCGGGGGGCGGCTGCAGCGGAACCGGCACGTGCGTGGTGACGATGACCGCGGCCACGACGGTGACGGCGACCTTCAGCCCCTGCCCCACCGGCTCCACGACGTTCAGCTACACCGGTGCGCTGCAGACGTTCACCGTGCCGTCGTGCGTGAGCTCCATCACCATCGATGCGTACGGAGCGCAGGGCGGCACGAGCACGGGCCAGCAGGGCGGAATGAACTTCACCGGAGGCCTCGGCGCACGCGCGCGCGGCACGTTCGCGGTCAGCGGCGGCCAGGTCATCGACGTGCTCGTCGGCGGCCAGGGAGCTACCAGCAACTGCGGCGCCGGAGGAGGCGGGGGCTCGTTCGCGGTCCGCTCCGGCTCGCTCCTCGTCGCCGCAGGCGGCGGCGGAGGCGGCTTCCACTGCACCGCGATCGGCGGAGCCAACGGCGTGGGCGGGCAGATCGGGACGGCGGGCGCTGCGGGTGTCTGCGGCACCCTGCTGGTGCGTAACCCGACTCCCGGCGGCACCGGCGGCAACGGAGCGACCTGCGGGTACGGCGGCGGCGGCGGCGGCTTCTCGACTGCGGGCTCGTCGACGAACGGCGGCCCGAGCGCGGGAGGAGGCGCGTACCCGGGAGCGGGGGGCATGATCGGCGGCGGCTACGGTGGCGGTGGTGGCTACTATGCGACCTGCTGCGGCGGCTCGGGCGGTGGCGGCGGCTACAGCGGGGGCGGAGGCAGCCAGAGCGACGGCTGTGCGGGCGGAGGCGGAGGCTCGTTCAACAGCGGAACTGCCCAGCTCATGCAAGCCGCGGCGCGGGCGGGCAACGGCGTCGTGATCATCTCGTTCTGAAGCGTCCCGGGTACCGGCGCGTGCGGCCTCAGTGGACCTCGGCGCGGAGCCCCGCCGCTCCGCCGCCCGCGGGCGAGCTGCCGCCCGCGCCCGCGGTACCGAGCACGTACGTCACGGTGCCTGACCAGACGGCCCCGCCGCCGAGCGCGACGCCGACGCTCGGTCCGCCGGCTCCCGCGCCGCCGTGGCCACCGTGGCCGCCGCGGCCGCCGTTGCCGCCGCGGCCGCCGTTGCTGCCGTCGTCCTGCTCGCTGCCGCCGCCGTACGCGTTGATGGGCCCGCCGGGACCGCCGAGGCCACCCGCACCGCCGGCGCCGCCGTCGCCGCCCGCGCCTCCGTGACCGGTCTGAATCGTGGAGCCGGTCGCCGTCGCAGACGACGCGAACATCAGCACGCCGATCGAGCCGCCGCCCGACGTGCCGCGCCCGCCGCCGGTGCCGAGGCAGCCGCCCGCTCCGCCGCCGCTGCCGGCGCCGCCGTAGCTGTCGCAGTCGTCGCCGCCGCCGCCGCCACCGCCACCTCCTCCGCCTCCATTGCCGTCGGCGCCGGGCAGACCGTCGCTGGTGAACGCGACGACGTAGCCGCCCGCGCTCACCGTGCCGAACGCGGCGCCGATCGTGCCGTGCGCGCCGTCGGCCCCGTCCGCTCCGTCGGCGCCCCAGTACGCGGCCGGGGTCTGCCAGTTGCCCTGGCCGTTCGGAGTCCCGGGCCCTCCCGGCGTGCCACCGGCGCCGGCCTCGCCGGTCGTGCCCCAGCCGCCGTTGCGGCCCGGCAGCCCTCCGCGGCCTCCGGCGCGGCCGCAGGCGCTGGTACCTCCGGCGCCGCCCTGCGGCTGGCTGCAGTCGCTGCAGACGCCGCCCGAGTCTTCACAGCCGCCCTGGCCCTGGGCGCCGCCACCACCGCTGGCGCCGCTCGCTCCGGAGCCGCCCGACGTGCCGTCGGTGCCGTTTCCCGCGCGAAGGGTGACGGCCTCGAGCACGACGTTCGACGAATTCACGATCAGCGCGCCGTAGGCCGTGGCGCTCGGGCCGGTCGCGTCGGCTCCGGAGAACCGAATGAGCTGCACGGCGCTGCCGCTCGCGTTGGCGATGACGAGCGGCGGGTTCGTGCCGGTGACGGTGACGAGCTGGCTCGTCGAGCGCGCCCACGTCCCGGGCGCGTAGCCGCCGTACACGCCCTTGTTCGCGAGCAGCGACACCTGCTCGATGTACGTGTCGGCGGCGACGTACACGTCTCTCTTGTTCTGCGCCGCGGCGGCGGTGAGGCCGGCCGAGATGGTGAGCCTCGGCTGCGAGCGCGTGCCCGGGTTCGTGTCGCTGCCGCCCGGCCCGACGAAGACGGCGTTGCCGACCTCGCCGTCGATGCCGTCGCAGTTCGCGTCGACGAACTGCAGGTCGGGCAGATCGGTCGCCGAGACGAAGGTGCACGCGTACTCGCAGCCGTTCGACGGGTCGCCGTCGAGGTTCCAGTGGCCGGCCTGGCACGCGCCGAGCTGGCAGGTGCCGTTGCAAGCCGGCGTCGCGAACGGGAAGCTGCACACGCGCCCGCAGGCGCCGCAGTTGTTCGGGTCGGTGGCGATGTCGATGCCGTCGTCGGCGGTTCCGTCGCAGTCGTCGTCGATGCCGTTGCAGACCTCGGCCATGGGCGTGGCAGCGACGCAGGTCTGCGGAGTGCCGCCGACGCAGTTCGACACCATGCGCGCGCAGAGGCCCATGCCGCAGGCCGTGGCGCCAAGCTCCTCGTCGGTGTCGCCGTCGCAGTCGTCGTCTTTGCCGTTGCAGATCTCGGCGGCGGGTGCGCCGGGCACGCAGGTCTGGGCGGCGCCGGCGACGCAGTTCGCGACGAGGCGGCGGCACTCGCCGGTGCCGCACTCGGTCTGCCCGAGGCCGTCGTCGACGAGGCCGTCGCAGTCGTCGTCGACGGCGTTGCAGGTCTCGCCCGCGGGCAGGGTCGCGGTGCAGGCGGAGTAGCCGGCGGCGCCGCAGGTCTGCACTCCGAGACAGGTGCCGGCGTCGTTCGAGCTGCTGCAGGTGATGCGCTGGCCCAGGCTCGCCGGAGTGCAGCCGCAGGTGCCGCTCACCGGCACGCACTGCGGGCTCTGGGCGCCGTCGATGTCGGTGCTGACGACGCAGTGGAACGACGGTGGGCAGGCGCCGTCGTGGCTGCAGTCCTGCCCGCAGACGCGGGCGCCGGCGAGCTCGAGGCAGGCGTCGGAGGCGTACGGGCAGTCGCTGCGGGTGGCGCACGCGCGGCACAGGCTGGCCTCGTCGGGCACGCAGCCGTAGCGCTCGAAGCCGAGCTGGGTGCAGCGCTGCCCGGCCGCGCAGCCGCTGCTGCACTTGACGCCGCACTTCTTGCCGGCGCCGCGCAGGGCGAAGCACAGGCTGCTCGAGCACTCGTCGTCTTCCATGCAGGCCTCGCCTTCGGCCTTGAGTGACTTCGCGGTGGGCTTCGCGCCGCAGGCCACGAGGATCAGCAGGAGCAGGTAGCGCATGCTGCGTGGGTACACCTGCGCGGAGCCGGGGCGGGCTAACGACTCGTGCGCGGGCTTAACGGCTCGTGCGCGCGTCAGACGGAGTTGAGCATCTGCAGGCCTTCGATCGCCCGCCAGTGTCCGGCCGCCGTCCACAGCGACAGGGCGAGCAGCCCCGCGGTGCTGGGCCTGCGGAAGTGCAGCACCACGAGCGCCGCGAGCACCGGCCAGAAGACGATGATGCCGGCGCAGCCCCAGCCCGCCGTGATCGTGAGCGGCGAGAACAGGGCAGCGACGATCGCCTGGTCGAGCCAGTGCGCGTCACGCGGCCCGAGCGCCTGCAGCGCGAGGCTGAACGCTGCGCCCGCCGCGTAGCAGTACGCGACCGCGAGCGCGCGCTTCCACCACGGACCTCTCGACGGCTGCGCCATCAACACCCCTCGGGCAGAGCTGCGGCAACGCACGGCGCGCACTCGCCGTTCCCGCGCCCGCCGCGTGCACGACCGCTGCCAGAGAGCCTGATGCGACGACCGCACGCTCCGTCGCCGCACGACGGCCAGCAGAGATACGGCAGTTCATTCCGCGCTCGGTGCCGCTGACAGGCGTGCTCGGCCGTCTTACTCTGGGGTGCAGATCAGCGGCTGAATGCGCCGCCGCCGGAGCCACCGTTCGCACGGTGTGGCGACGCGAAGTCTCGTCTAAAGGCGGGGAACAAAGGCACAAAAGAATCGCCTGCGTCGTCCCAGGCCAGCCGTGATCACGATTCTTTTGTGTTCTTGTTCCCGCGGAGACCCGGTTGGACTCACGACCCGCACACCGCAGCTGCTGATCAGCCGTTGAGCTGCACCCCATTCCCGCACGGGTACTCGGCACACCCCACAGCAGCCGCCGTGCCAGCGGCCTCGGCACCCATGCGGGAAGCAGCCTACCGCCTCTTGCCGGCCGGCGTGCTGGGACGGAGCGTGCGGTTGTCGCCGATGCTCTCTGGCCTGGCCCCGAAGCAGCCAACGCGCGGCGTACTGCGCACGACTTCGATGCGGCTTCCCGGCGCCTAACGACTCGTGCGCGCATCAGCCGGGAGCCGCCGGAAGGCGTATGGGGCCGCCCATGCCCTCACTGTCCCTGCTGCTCGCAGTCGCGGTCGGCCAGGCCGACGCCCCGGTCGAGGAGGCCGCCCCCGCAACGCCCGTCGAGGTCGCCGCGCCCGCTCCGGCGCCCGTCGAAGCCGAGCCCGACACGTATTCCCCGCTGCTGCGCGCCGAGCTGGGCGGCGTGCGTGGCGAGGCGCCGCTGCAGGTCATGATGCGCGCGGAGGGAGCCGGCGCCTACGCGCTCGACCGCTACGGCACGCAGCGCGGCTCATCCGTCACGCTGAGCCCCGTCGCGCGCGTGGGCCTGCGGCTCCTCGGCCCGCAGTCGTGGGCGGTCTCGCTGATGGCCGAGTACGAGCACGACCTCGTCATGGCGTCGGTGCCCACCGCGCAAGACCGCGTCGCCATCGAGGGCATGCCCGACCGCCTTCCCGCGCAGACGCAGCTGCGCAAGGCGTACGGTCGCGTGGCGTTCGGCGACAAGGCCCAGCTCGCCGCGGGCGTCATGACGAGCCACTGGGGCCTCGGCCTCGTGGCGAACGACGGCGCGCACGGCTGGCAGCCGGGCAACGCCTGGTTCTCGGATCCGCGCAGCGGCGATCGCGTCGTCCGCGCGGCGCTCAGCACCGGCCCGTGGAGCCCGCTCGGCATCGTCGCCACCGTCGCCGGCGATCGCGTGCTCGACGACGACATCCTCCTCACGGGCGGCGAGCACGCCGGCCCGGGCACCGACACCGCGTACCAGCTCGTCGCAGCGGTGCGCGCGGGGAAAGAGAGCCAGCCGGCGTCGGGAGGCCTCTACGTCGCGCACCGCGAGCAGCGCGCCGCCGACGGCCGGTTCATGTCGGTGACGCTCGTCGACGCGACCGCGGAGGCACGCCTCACGCTGGGCAGCGCGAAGCTGACGCTCGCCGCCGAGGGAGCGCTCGTGCTGGGCCGCGCGAGCATCGCGGGCACCATCGACTTCGCGGTGCAGCGCGTGGCGCAGCTCGGCGCCGCGGGCCGCGCGCAGCTCGAGTGGCAGCGCATCGGCGCGGTGCTCGACGTCGTCTACGCGTCGGGCGATCGCAACCCCGACGACGCCAGCCAGAACGGCTTCCGCGCCGACCCCAACTACGAAATGGGGCTCTTGCTGTTCCGCCAGGTGATGGCGGGGCAGAGCGGCCGGCTGATCGCGACGGCGGGCGACCCGAACCTGGTCGGGCAGCCGGGCCCCGGCATCGAGCGCGCGGCGCTGCGCGGCAGCCTCACGAACACGGTCGCCGCGTTTCCCCGCCTCTTCGTGCGGCCGCTGCCCGGCCTCGAGGTCTACGGCGGCCCGCTCGTCGCGTTCGCGAACGTCGCGCAGATCGACGCGTTCAACACGCGCCTCGCGGGCGGCGCGCCCCGCAACGCGCTCGACGGCAGCCCGGGCATGTACCTCGGCACCGAGGTGGACCTCGGCGTCCGCTACCGCACGCTGATCAAGCGCACCGAGCTCACCGTCGGCCTCGAGGGCGGCGTGCTCATCCCCGGCAACGCACTGGCCAACGCGAGCGGCCAGCTGATGCCCCCCCTGCTCGGCGGCCGCGCGATGACGGCCTGGAGGTTCTAGCCATGCGTACGTCCCTGACTGCCCTGCTCCCGCTGTGCGCCGCCGCCTGTCTGTCGCCGGAGTCGACCGGGCTCCACCGCGCCGCGCCGGCGGCCACGACCGTGAAGCTCGACTTCTTCCACCGGCCGCTCCCCGAGATCCCGCTGCCCATCGATCTCGCCACGCGCCACGACCCCGCGTCGCCGACGGGCCTGCGCATCAACGCGTCGATGCTCGCGCCCACGCAGATGGAGCGCACCGTGCGCCGCATGATCGACCAGCTCGACGGCTGGGGCACGCTGCAGCCGATCGTGGTGCCGTTCAGCGGCCCGCTCGACGTGCGCTCGGTGCTCGCCGCGCACCGCGACGCGCGCTACGGCTTCGACGACGACGTCGTCTACCTCGTCAACGTCGACCGCGACTCGAAGCACTTCGGCAAGCTGCACGCGCTCGACTTCGGCAACGGCAGCTACCCCGTCGCGCTCGAGCGGCTCAACCAGTACTGGCCGAACGACCCGCGCGGCTTCACGGTGTCGCTCGCGTTCGAGGAGGCCGACGAAGACGTGAACGAGAACGGCGTGCTCGACCTCGGCGAAGACGCCGACGGCGACGGCCAGCTCGGCCCCGGTGAAGACCTCGACGGCGACGGCGTGCTCGACGGCCCCGAGGACACCGACGCCGACGGCCTGCTCGACGCGCCGAACTACCTGCCCGGCGCCGCCCCGGCGATGGCCGATCTCGGGGCCCGCTACGACGCGCTGATGACGTTCTACGAGCGGCAGACGAACACGCTGCTGATGCGCCCGATGGAGCCTCTCGACGAGCGCACCACCTACGCCGTCGTCGTGACGCGGCGGCTGAAGGACGAGAGCGGGCAGAGCGTCGGCTCGCCCTACCCGTTCATCAACCACGCCGCGCAGACGCACGCGCTCTCGGCGCTCCCCGACGTGCTGCCGGCGGGCCTCACGCTCGACGACGTCGCGTTCGCGTTCGCGTTCACCACGCAGTCGAGCACCTCGGACATGATCGCGGTACGCGACGGGCTCTACGGCCACGGCGTGCAGAAGCAGCTCGGCGAGGAATACCCGCCCGAGCTCAAGAGCCTGCTCCGGCTGCGCGACCGCGACCGCTTCCCGCAGGGCAAGAACCTGCACCTGATGTACGGCGAGCAGTGGGCGGGCGCGCTCCGCGCCGTGCGCACCGAGCTCGAGAACGTCGACGAGAGCGCTGAGCACTTCAAGCGCCAGATGGCGGTGCTCGACTACGTCGACTTCTACGTGGTCGGGTCGTTCGACTCGCCGCAGCTGTTCCAGCGCGAGGGCCCCGACGGCAAGTGGCTGCCGCTCGACGAGCAGTCGTGGCCGAAGGACATCTCGACCACCGCGGCTCCCGCGCGCCGCGAGGAGGTCTTCTTCACCCTGCTCGTGCCGCGAAAAGAGGTCAGCGCGCGCGGCCAGGGCAAGCCTGCCCCGCTCGTCATCATGAGCCACGGCTACACGAGCAACCGCTTCGAGGTGATGCAGTTCGGCGCGCTGATGGCGAAGCACGGCTTCGCGGTGCTGGCGATCGACGGCCCGTCGCACGGCCTGCCGATCGACGACGCGGTGCGCTCGCTCGCGAAGAGCATGTTCAAGACGCACGGCCTGGGCGGCGCCGCCGACGCGGTCTTCAAGTCGCGCGGCTACAACCAGGACTTCGACCCGCTGAACGAGATCGACAGCGGGGCCGACTTCTGGACGGCGTACCTCTTTCACACGCGCGATGTCGTGCGGCAGTTCGTGCTCGACTACCTGCAGACGGTGCGCGTCGTGAGGGGCTTCGACGGCGCGCGGCGCTGGCAGCTCGGCAGCTGCGGCGCCGACAGCCTCGCGGGCGACTTCGACTGCGACGGAGCCCTCGACGTCGGCGGCGGCGCCGAGCTGTACATGCTCGGCGGCTCGCTCGGCGGAATCTCGAGCATGCTCGTCGGCGCGCTCGAGCCCGAGCTCACCGCCATCGCGCCCATCTCGGGCGGAGCGGGCTTCGCCGACATCGGCGTGCGCACCACGCAGAGCGGCGCGCTCGAGGGCTTCATGCTGCGCGCGATGTCGCCGCTGTTCCTCGGCACGCGCGACGCCGCGACCGGTACGATGAAGCTCGAGCAGCTCGTGACGAAGCTGAACGACTCGGCCACGGTGCCGTTCGCCGACGTCACCGAGGTGCTGCCCGGAGACACGATGGTCGTCGAGAACCTCGACAACCAGGAGCGCGCCTGCGGCTTCGTGACCGCCGACGGCCGCGTGCGCGCGGCGCTCCCGAGCGACGAGGGCAACCGCGTGCGCGTGACGTTCTACAAGGGCCCGCAGCTCGACGGGCAGCCCGGCTGCGGCCTGCGCCCCGGCGCGCAGGTGCGGCGCGAGGTGTCGTCGTTCGAGCGCGAAGTGACGTTCGGGTATCTGGAAAGGGGGGCGCCACGAGTGTTCGCCAAGGGGGCGGCGCTCGTGGCGCTCGCTGACGGCCTGGGCTTGAGACGCGGGCACCCCGACCTGCGCCGCTTCCAGGGCCTGGGTCAGCTCGTGCTCGACAGCTGCGACCCCGCGACGTACGCGCGGCACCTGTTCCGGGAGCCGCTGACGTACCCGGGCACCGGGCAGACGACGGGCACGCACGCGCTGATCATCACGACGCTCGGCGACTCGGCGGTCTCGCCGAGCAGCGGCATCACGTACGGCCGTGCGGCCGGCACCATCGGCTGGGAGCACGACGACCCGCGCTTCGGCAAGCCGATGAACCAGGTGCTCATCGACACGTACGTCGCCGAGGGCGTCGACACGTACCAGCGCTTCGTCGCGCCCGACGGCTCGGGCGTCCACCTCGACGTCGAGAGCTTCAGCGGCGGCGACGACGTCTGGGGCGCGTCGGTGCCGCGCTTCCACACGCCGCTGCGTGGCGTGGCGGCCGACCCCCTCGGCGGCACGTCGGGCTCGCTGTTCCCGCTGCCCGAGCCGGGCGGCGCGCACGGCTTCGACATGCCCGGCCGCATGACCGACGCGGCGCGGCGCGCGAAGGGCTGCCCGGCGGCGTGCAGCATGACGGCGCCGGCCTCCGACCCGTGCTCGTGCAGCGCGGCCCACTTCGACCTGGGCGAGTACATGTTCAACCTCATCGGCCGGTACTTCGCGAGCTCGGGCAAGCAGGTCTCGTTCGATCTCTGCCTGTCGCGCGCCGACTGCCCCGGGATGCCGGCGAAGCCCTCGGTGCGCAGCGGCCTGGAGCTCGAGCAGTAGCTCAGGCCTCGATCGCCTGGCTGGTGTCGTCGACGCGGTACGCGATGCGCCGGCCGGCGCGGTCGAGCGAGCAGTCGCCGCGCTCGACGAGCTGGGCCATCGCTGCCTGCACGGTGCGCAGCGAGACGCCCAGGGTGCGCGCCGCCTGCCGCGTGGTCACGGCGCCGTCGCGCGCGACGAGCCTCAAGAGCCGGCCCTCGACGTGCTCGGTGCAGCGGGGGTCGGCGATCAGCACCGGCGCCGACGCGTCGAGCCTGAGCCGCCCGCCGTCGCGCGAGAGCGTCACGCCGTCGGGCAGCCGCGCCCGCGCGCGGTGGAGCAGCATGCCGAGCGCCGCCTCGTGCAGCCGCGCGACGTAGCGGAACCCGTAGCAGGCGCGGAACAGCGCTCCTTCGTCGAGCCCCTCGGCGCCGGCGAGCGCCAGGGTCGCGAGCGCGGCGTCGGCGCGGCCTGCGTGCAGCCGCGTCGGGTCGATGACGCGCGCGCCGAGCGCCTGCTGCATCGCCGCGGCGCACAGCCCGAGCACCCGCCGCGGGCGCCGGCCCGGCAGCACCGCGACGTACGCCACCGGAGCGGGCGAGCTCGAGCCCGGGTCGCCGACCAGCCCGCTCAGCCCCCGCGGCAGCTCCTGCGTCTCGCCCTCGAGGAACGCGCGCCAGGCGTCGGAGGGGCCGCGGAAGTCGAGCAGCGACAGCAGTGCCTCGGCGTCGTCTTTCAGGATCCCGCACTCCGCCGCCGCCTGCCGCAGCGCCCCGGCGGCCCTCGTGAGCGCGGCGTCGTCGCCCTGCTGGGCCGCGCGAACGAGCGCGCGCAGCTCGAGCACCGCCGCGGTGCCGCGCGCCGGCGCGAGCGCCTCGGCGCGGTGCGGCTCGCCCGCGAGCTCGAGCTCCCAGTGCAGCCAGCCGCGCCACGGCGGCGGGAGGTACGGCATCAGCGTCGAGAGGATGCGCGCCGACAGGTGCGGGCGGCCCGAGAGCCTTCGCAGCCGCGCGAGGCTCAGCGAGGCGAGGTAGCGGCCGGCGCGGCGCTCTGACACCCGCGCCGAGCGCGCGGCGCGACGCGCCAGCTCGACGCCCTCGGCCAGCCCGGCCGCCGGCGCCGCGAGCGCGCGCAAGGCCGAGAGCTCGAGCTCGAGCTCCGGGGTCGCCTCGCCGGCCGTGCGCGGCGGCGGGGGCCGGCCCTCGAGGAGCGCGAGCATCAGCTCGGCGCGCTCGCGCTCCGGGGTGCCTTCGGGCGACACGCGCCTGCGCAGCTCGAGCAGCGCGGCCAGCGCGGGGAGATCGAACGAGACGAACGCGTGGGTCTCGGCGTGCTCGAGCGCGTGCTGCGTGGGCCGGGCGGCGAGGTCGTGCTGTGAGAGCACCTCGGCTGACGGCGGCGCCGGCGTGCCGTCGATGACCGCCAGCGCCGCGCGCAGCGCGAGGCTCCAGGCGCCGGGCTCGGCCGCCGCCGCTCGCGCGGCGCGGGTGTCTCCCTTGAGTGCGGCGTGGAACGCGGTCTCCACGGACGTAACGATTGGGCGGCGCGTCCGCCGACGCAAGGCCGGACTCCGACTGCCCCCTCACCCCGTCCCTCTCCCCTACGAGGGGAGAGGGGGCTACGTTCGCGGCCGTGGAGCCTCCGCAGATTCCCGGCATCTCCGTCGTGCGGCGGGTCGGCCAGGGCGCCCACGCCTCCGTCTACGAGGCACGGCGCGACGACGGCGCGCGCGTCGCGCTCAAGCATTACGTCGCCCAGAGTGACCGCGCCGCCCGCGAGGTCGCGCTGCTCTCGGGCCTCTCGCACCCCAATGTTCTGCGGGTTCATGACGCTCCCTCGCCCGGCTGCCTCGTGCTCGACTTCGTCGACGGCATCTCGGTGCGCGAGCTGCTCCGCCTCGTGACGGCCGCCGACGAAGACGTGCCCGGCGCCGTCTGCGCCGAGATCGCGAAGCAGACCGCCGCCGGAGCCGCTGCGCTGCACGACCGCGGGCTCGTGCACTGCGACCTGAGCGCGTCGAACGTTCTGCTCGGGCACGACGGCCGCGTGCGCATCGCCGACTTCGGCTCCGTCACGCCGACGGGCGGCCCGGCGCCGCGGGCGGCGGCCCCGGGCACGGCCCCTCCCGAGGCAGCGGCCGGCGAAGCCCCGTCGCCCGCGTGGGACGTCTACGCCCTCGGCAGCCTGCTGTTCCAGCTCCTGACCGGGCGCCCTCCGGCGTCGGCGCTCGAGAGCTCCGAGCTCCTCGAGGCGCGTGACGACGTGCCGGCCGAGCTCGTCGAGCTGCTCTACGAGCTGTGGGCCGAGCCTGCCGCCGAGCGCCCGGCGGCGAACGAGACGGCCCGGCGCCTCGGGGCGGTGAGCGCGGGGCCGAAGCTCGAGGCGTACCTGCGCTCGTTCATCGGCCCCCAAGCCGAGCCGGCGCTGCCCGCGGCGCGCGCGCCCGCACGCCTCGGCTTCCACATCTCGGGCGCGGCGATTCGCGCGACGTTCGATTTCGTGCTCCAGCGCTTCGGCGCGGTCGGCTGCGAGCAGGTGCGCGCGAGGCTGTCGCCCGAGACCGACGCGACGCTGCGGCGGCACGTCGACCCCGCGGCCTGGTACGACGCCTCGGTGGTGGTCGAGCTCACCGACACCGTCGAGCTGCTGTTCGGCGCGCGCCCCGGCGAGCTGGCCCGCGCGCTCGGCGCCGCCAGCGCCGAGTACGCGCTGTCGGACGACGGGCCCTTGAGGGTCTACCGGGTGCGCGGGCTGCGCGACGGAGTGCCCGCGTTCCTGCGCTCGACGGAAGACCTGTGGGGCCTGTACTACGACCATGGGCGGTGGTGCGTCGAGGCGGTCGAAGAGACTGCCGCGCGCGTGCGCCTGATCAGCGGAGCGACGCTGCCGCCCCAGATCCTCGAGCGCGTCTTCGCGTACCTGAACCGTGGCCTCGAGCTCGTCGGCGCGCGCGACATCCGCGTCGACCGCGAGGCGAGCGGCGGCGATCTGCTCGTGCTCATCGGCTGGCGCGGGCAGGCCTGAGCTACGGCTCGATCTCGATCACGTAGAACGTGACGGTCACGGGCCCGTCGCTGTCGCCCCGGTACAGCCGCACGTTCGTGGGGCTCGTGAGGTCGAAGCGGATGGCGGCGTCTTCGGCCTCGCCGCTGACGCCCGCCTCGGCGACCGCCTGCCCGGCGAAGATCTGGGAGCTGCTCATCACCAGCGTGCGCGTCGTGTCGACCGGAGAGATCGCCACGTCCTGCATCAAGCCGCTCATCGTGACCGTGATCGCCTGAACGTTCGCGCTCTGGTTGAAGTCGACGCGCTCCCAGAAGACCTGCTTGACGTCTGCCCCCTCGCACCCGCCGTCGGCGCGCTGCACCGTCACCGACGTCGGGCTCGGCATGTGCCCGCGCAGCGTCAGGCTGCAGTCGAACGCCACCGGGGTGGACTCGGTGCGAGCCTGCGTGAAGAGCACGGTGTTCACCGAGGCCGCAGGCAGCCCCGTGACGGTGAGCTCGGTGGCGCCGGCGGGGAGCCCGCCGTCGTGGAGCTGCCGGGTCACCGTCACGCCGGGCACCTCGACGGCCTGAACGTCGTACTCGACGCACCCTGCATGCTCCTTGCGGATGCTGGTCGGGCTGACGAGCCTGAACGTCGCGCCGTCGTCGTCGGTGAGCGCCGCGCCGCCGGTCGACGACGACCTCAGCAAGAACGTGCTCGCGGGGTCCACCGCGCTGCTCAGCATCAGGTGGCCGACGTCCGCCCCGCAGACCCCTCCGAACGCCTGCACGCGGAGGCTGCCGTTCGGCAGCTCTGCGGTCTGCCAGTTGACGATGGCGCTCTGCGACGCGCGGCCGCGGGTGCAGCGCACCTCGTTCTCGGAGTGGATCCAGCAGGTCGGGGTGTGCGCGCCGATGTCGGGGCCCGGCCCGCTCGCGCTGAAGAGGAACGCGACCGGCGACACGCTCGTCTGCGCGGGCGTCATGCCGGTCTGCGGGGGCGAGACCGGGCAGAAGAGCTCGAACTGCAGGCTTGTGCCGCCGTCCGGCAGCCCGACGGGCCCGGAGTAGCTGCACGTGCCGCGGCGCACGACGGGCCGCGGGTTGATCATCTGCTGCGCCATGCCGAACGGCGCCGTCGCCGTCACGGTCATCGCCGTACCGCTCCGAGGCCGCACGTAGAACGTCGCCGTCGCGGACCCCCCGGGGATCGTCACCGTCGAGAGGGTGGTCGAGCAGCTCGAGCTCGAGAAGAAGCGGACGCCGCCGGAGAGCGAGACACCGAGGCCCACCATCGTGCTCGAGGTCACCGGCGTCGCGGCGCCGCCGATGCGCGCTTCGATCGTCGCCGGGTAGCACATGCCCGCAAGCAGCGGGCTCGGCGGCGTCGTCGTGAAGACGAGGCTGGTCGGCATCGGCGCCGCGCCTCCCGCGGTGGCTCCGCCTGCGGTCGCTCCGCCTGCGGTGGCTCCGCCTGCGGTGGCTCCGCCTGCGGTGGCTCCGCCTGCAGTGGCTCCGCCTGCGGTGGCTCCGCCTGCAGTGGCTCCGCCTGCGGTGGCTCCGCCCGCGGTGGCTCCGCCTGCAGTGGCTCCGCCCGCAGTGGCTCCGCCTGCAGTGGCTCCGCCCGCAGTGGCTCCGCCCGCAGTGGCTCCGCCGGCGGTGCTGCCGCCCGCAGGCCCCCCGGCCTCACCGCCTCCTGCGACGCCGCCACCCGAGGTGCCCGAGCCTCCGCCGGCGGTGGCCGAGCCGCCGGCCGCGCCGGCGCGCACGCACTCGTTGGCGCGGCACACGAACCCATCGGTGCAGTGGGCGTCGTCAGCGCATGCGAAGCGCTTCTGGTCCACCCCGGTGGGTCCGCAGTTGCAGCCACCGAGCAGCCCGGCGAGGGCCGCCACCGTGATGACGCGCACCATCGCGCGCATTCTGCCACGCCCAAGTGTTGCGCTGCCGCATCAGTGCCCACTCGAGTGGGCAGATCCACGGTGCTGATCACGACGGCAACCGGGCGAGATGCCTCGGGGCAGCCCCTGGCGGGAGCCTTGCTGTGCGCGCGTGTATGTCCGTCCTCCGCGGCCTCGCGCTGATCGCCCTCCTGCAGCCTGCGTGGGCGTTCGCTCACGCGCGCCTGACGAGCCCCACTCCGCGCAACACGGCGGCCAACAAGACCGGCCCGTGCGGCTCGCCACGTACGGCCAACGCCACGACCTTCGCTCCCGGAGCGACCATCACGGTGACGTGGACCGAGACCATCAACCACCCGGGCTACTACCGCATCGCGTTCAGCCCGTCGGGCGACACCGGCTTCGACGCGAACGTGCTGCTGAACAACATCCCGAACCCCGCCGGCCTGCAGGCCAACAACTCGGCCACGGTGACGCTGCCGACGACGCCGTGCACGCAGTGCACGCTGCAGCTCATTCAGGTGATGACCGACGACAACCCGCCCACGAACTACTTCTCGTGCGCGGACATCACGATCAGCGCGGCCAACACGCCGCCGACCATCGCTCAGGCCGCGGCCGCGACGGTGGCGTCGACGACCGCCGCTCTGACGGTGCGGGGCGCCGACAACGCGGGCGAGGCTGCGCTGCGCTACACGTGGGCGATGGTGTCCGGGCCGGCCGCGGTGACGTTCAGCGCGAACGGCACGAACGCCGCGAAGAACACGACCGCGACGTTCACGCGCGCCGGCGCGTACAGCTTCAGGGTGACGGTCGCCGACGCAGCGAACCTGACCGCGACCTCGACGGTGAACGTGATGGTGGCCGCGGCGCTCACCTCGCTGCGGGTGACGCCGATGGCGCCGATGGTGACGACCGGCGCGACGCGGCAGTTCACCGGCACCGCGCTCGATCAGTTCGCGACCGCGCTCGTCACGCAGCCGGCGATGACGTGGACGGTGAGCGGCGGAGGCACCATCAACGCGGCCGGCCTCTTCACCGCCGGCAGCGCGACCGGCGGGCCGCACACGATCACCGCGGCCGCCGGCGGCCGCATGGGCACCGCGACGGTGACGATCATCGCGCCGACGCCGCCCACGGTGATGACGCCCGCGGCCGCGATGACGCCCGCCGCCGGCGCCACGACCGTCAGCCTCTCGGCGCTCGGCAGCGACGCCGCGGGCGAGGCCGGCCTGCTCTACACGTGGAGCGCGACCACCGCGCCCGCGCCGGTCACGTTCGACCGCAACGGCACGAACGCCGCGAAGAGCGTGGTCGCGACGCTGACGCGGGGCGGCGCGTACACGTTCCAGGTCAGCATCAAGAACGGAGCGAACCTCACCGTCACGAGCAGCACGACCGTGACCGTGGCCCCGGCGCTCACCACGATCGCGGTGACCCCGGTCACGGCCAGCGTGCCGATCAACGGCATGCAGGCGTTCACCGCCTCGGCGACCGATCAGTTCATGGCGGCGCTCGCGTCTCAGCCCACCTTCACCTGGACCACGACGGGCGGCGGCACGATCTCCGCCGCGGGCGTCTTCGTCGCCGGGACCATGACCGGCGGCCCGTTCAACGTGCGGGCGGCGAGCGGCGGCAAGCAGGGCACCGCGACCGTGATGGTGACCACGATGGATGCGCCTCGCGTGATGACGCCGGCGAGCGCTTCGCCGGCGATGGTGACCGGCACGACGTCGGCGCTGAGCGTGCTGGGCGCGGACGACACCGGCGAGGCGGGGCTCGTCTACACGTGGTCGGCGAAGAGCCCGCCCGCGGCCGTGACGTTCAGCGCGAGCGGGACGAACGCGGCGAAGGACGTCACCGTGACGTTCGCGAAGGCCGGCACGTACGAGCTCGAGGTCGAGATCAAGGACGCGTCGGGCAAGACCGCGATGAGCGGCGTCGACGTCACGGTGGTGTCCACGCTCACGCGCGTCGACGTCAGCCCGGCCGAGGGCACGGTGGCGCCCGGCCAGGAGCTGGCGTTCACCGCGGCCGGCTCGGATCAGTTCGACGTCGCGCTGGCGACGGAGCCCGCGTACGCGTGGACCGTCAGCGGCGGCGGCACCATCGCGGCCGACGGCGCGTTCACCGCGGGCGCCGAGCCGGGCGGGCCGCACACCGTGACCGCCGAGAGCGGCGGCAAGACGGGCACCGCGCGCGTGACCGTTGCGGCGGGCCCGGTGGTCGACCGCACGCCGCCGGTGGTCACCGTGAGCTCGCCGTCGGAGGGTGAGCCGGTCACCGGCAACGTCGAGCTGACGGCGACGGCGACCGACGACGTCGGCGTGGTCGAGGTGGCGTTCAAGCTCGACGGGGTGCGGGTGGCGCGCGCGACGTCCGCTCCGTGGAAGGCGAGCTGGAACACGCAGGCCGCGGCGGACGGCGAGCACACGCTGGTGGCCGAGGCCCGGGACGCCGCCGGGAACATCGCCGCCTCGCCGCCGGTGAAGCTGGTGGTCGACAACCCGAACAGTCAGAAGCTGAAGGGCGTCGGCTGCTCGGCGTCGGGCGGCGGCGCGCTGCTGCTGCTCGCGGTGGCGCTGCTCCGGCGAAGAGCACGCTAGTACGGCAGCCCGGAAGTCCGTGCCGTGATCGGTGGTCGAGGCGCCCCGCTGGCAAGGCGTCGCGACCGAGTCGCACTTGTCGGTGCGTTGCAGGGAGCGCAACGCAGCCAGCGGGGATGGATCGGCCGCCCAGCACGGCACGAACTTCCGGGCTGTCGTACGAGTGCACCGGAATGGCGCCGAGCTCGAGGAACATCGGCGTGGGCTCGGGCCGGTCGCCCGAGCCGCCGTGGAGCACGTCGAGCTCGTCGAAGCCGTAGCGACGGTAGAGCTCGACCGCTTCGCGCTTCGCATCGACGAGGACACCTGCGCAACCGAAGTCCGCTGCGAGCCGGCGCGCGAGAACGAAGACGAACTTCATCAGCTGGGCTCCGACACAGGTGCAACGCGGGCGTCAGCGCCTACCCGAGTCGAGCTGCGCGAGGACGTCGGCGGGGTCCTCGGCGTCGTCGATCTCCATGACGCCGTCGCTCGTCGTCTTCGGAGCCTTCACGGCCTTCGCGGCCTTCGCCGGCTTCGCTGCCGGCCGAGGCAGCGGAGCGACCTCCGGAGCGTCGTCCGGCGCAGGGCTCCGCTCCGGCTCCAGCGACCAGTCGGTCTTCGCGTCCAGCCACTCGCCGTAGCGCGCGAAGCTGAAGCTGCCGTCGGGGCCGCCCGAGTCGATCACGGTCGCGAGCTTGAACATCTGGCCCTGCCGCACCACCGCCTTCATCGCAGAAGACGCGATGAGCACCTCGCACTCGGGTACGAGGCGCCCCTCGCGCGGGCGGAACTTGAGCCGCTGCGCCACGACGCCGACCAGGCTGTCGGCGAGCTGGCCCGCCACGGCGCTCTGAATCTCGGCGGGAAACGCCGACACCAGCCGCTGCAGCGCCTCCGCGCAGGAGCCCGCGTGCATGGTCGCGAGCACGAGGTGCCCCGTCTCGGCCGCGTTGAGGGTGAGCCGCATCGTCTCGGGGTCGCGCATCTCGGTGACCATGATCACGTCGGGGTCCTCGCGCATCGCGTCGGTGAGCGCCTGCGCGACCGAGGGCGTGTGGCGCCCGACCTCACGCTGGCGGATGAGCGACTGGCGCGGCGTGAGCACGTACTCGATCGGGTTCTCGATGGTGACGACGTGCCGCGCCTCGGTGAGGTTGATCTCGTGCAGCAGCGCTGCGAGCGTCGTCGACTTGCCCGAGCCGGTCGGCCCGCACACCAGCACGAGGCCGTGGCGCGGCTCGACGAGGCGGCGAAGCGAGGGGTGCAGGTTCAGCCGCTTCAGCGTCGCCTGGAACGGCGCGAGCAGGCGCACCACCAGGCCGACGCCCCGCGCCGTCTGCAGCACGTTGATGCGGCACCGGACGCCGGCGATGACGCGCGCGAGATCGTACGACTGCCGCTCCAGGAACTGGGGCCACCCGTCGCCGATCACCTCGCGCGCGAGCTCGGTCAGCTCGGCCGGCCGCAGCGGCTCGCCGCTCTGCTTCAGCTCTCCGCGGATGCGCAGGGCCGGCGGCAGGCCGCCCTCGAGGTGCAGGTCCGAGGCGCCCGCATCGCGGGCCAGCGAGACGAGGCGTTCGAGGGACATGATGCCCTTCTACCTTCAACCGCCGTGCCCTGCCCGTCCGAGCGGTTACGGCGGTCTGCGGGCGGCGGCGGCGCGGCTTCGTGCCATTCTGTCAGCGCCGTCAGCCCAGGAGCCCGCTGAGCAGGCCCTTCGTGACTCCCGCCCAGCGGTCGGCCGCAGGCCCGCTGTCGAACACCGCGCCCGGGGTGCGGGCGACGAACTGGAGCGCCGGCGCGGCGCCGACCGTCACCGACGCCGACCGCCGGAAGCGGCCCTGGGCCGCGGCGAGCTGGCTCGTGGAGACGACGACGACGTCGGCGCGCGCTCCGTGGTCGTCGCTCACCTTCTCGATCGCCTGCTGCACGCTCTCGGCGGTCGACAGCGTGAGGCGGCCACGCTCCTGCCACTCGCGGAGCAGGAGCGCCACGATGCCCTGCTCCGCCTCGAGCGCGTGAGCGCCCTTCCCCCGCACGAAGATCAGCTCGAACTGCAGCGCCTCGTGCGACAGCCAGCTCGAGAGCTTGCGCACCGCGGCGGTGACCGCCGCGAGCGCCCAGAGCAGCCGCTGGTGCCGCTCGCCCTCGTCGAGCAGGCGCGCGGCGTCGAGCGTGGCGTCGAGCACCACGCTCAAGGTGCGGCTCTTGCGCAGCGCCACCGACTCGTCGCGCGCGTAGTAGAGCAGCTCGCCCTCGACGAAGCGGACGTCGAAGAGGTCGGGCCGCTCGTGCTCCTCCATGTAGATGAGCTCGCTCGTCACCATGCTCTCGGGCGGACCCGAGTTCGAGAGCGAGGACCAGCCGCCGACGGGCAGCGCGGACTCCTGCTCGAGCGCGGTGGGGGCCTCGCCCTCGTTGCGCGACGGCATCTTCATGCGCGTGGGGAGCCGCTCTTCGACGGCCTGCGCGGCGTCGGCGAGCTGGCCGAGCGCGACGCGCGGGCCGAGGCCCTCGAGCGTGGCGACGTTCTCGAGCAGGAAGACCTCGGCGTCGGACAAGAGCGTGCGCTCGCGACGCGCGGCCTTCGCGAGCGCCTCGAAGCTCTGCGTGAGCTCGAGCGCGAGCCCTTCTTCGGTGACGAGCGCCTGCCAGCCCTCCTCGACGACCTCGCGCGGCGTGCGGGTCTGAAGCCTCCGCACCGCCGCCTGGCTGAAGCGGCCGGCGTGCGGAACCTGGAGGCGCATGCACAGCCGCTCGATGAGCAGGCCGGCCGCAGTCGGCTTCACGGGCACCGGGGCGGCGAGCCACGCCTCCTGGAGCTGCAGCCAGCGGCGATCGGAGACGAGGCGCGCGAGCAGGTGATCTTCGTACCCGCGCAGCGCCGTCGCGAGCGGGCCGGCGTGGGTCTGCTTCGACGGCAGCAGCTTCTCGCCCGAGAGCAGCAGCGTGACGTCGAGCGCGAGCGTGGCGGACTCGAGGTCGGGCAGCTCGACGAGCGCCGCCGAGAGGCCGAGCACGCAGGGGACGAAGTGCTCGGGCGTAGAGACCTGCGGGCGGGCGACGGCCACCGAAGCAGCGAGGAGCGTGTCCTGGCTCACTGCAGACCCAAGAGCCTCGGCACCTTCTCTTCGAGGAGGTCGATCTCCTCGCGGGTCTCGCCGAGGTACGAGAGCAGCCGCAGGTCTTCGCGCTCGACGGCGCCGCCGTGGAAGACCCACGCGCGCGTGCGCAGCAGGCGGTAGAGCTTGATCAGCTTGCGGTCTGACACGAACACCTCGTCTTCGCGCTGCAGCGTGCGCACGACGCGGCGGAACTCGCGCATCACCTCGTCGCGGAAGAAGCGCTCGCGGTCGCGCGGCTCTTTCTGGGCCATGAGCAGCGAGAGGTAGCGGTGGGCCTTCAAGAAGTCTTCGAGCGAGGCGAGGTTCTCGACCCACGGCTTCTGCTGCAGGTCCTTCGCGATCTGGGAGTCGAGGCCGACGTCGAGCAGCTCCTGAAAGTGCGTCTCTTGCACCGGGCGGCAGGCGGCCTTGAGGCAGAAGCGGTCTTTGAGGGCGCCGAGCTCGGCGTGCTCGGGGACCTCGTTGGTGGCCGCGAAGAGGATCTTGAGCCGCACGGGGACCGGCACGCCGTCCTGGTAGAACTTGCGCTCGTTGATGACGGTGAGCAGCGAGTTCAAGATCGCGCTCGACGCCTTGAAGACCTCGTCGAGGAACACGAGGCGCGCGGTGGGCAGCTTGCCCTGCTCGCGGCGCAGGTAGCGGCCGGAGCGCAGCTCGTTGATGTCGATGGGCCCCAGGATCTCGGAGGGCTCGGTGAAGCGCGTCAGCAGGTACTCGAAGTACTCGGTGCCCGCGAGGCCCATCGCGTCTTTGAACTTGATGACGAGGTCGGACTTCGCGGTGCCCGGCGGGCCGACGAGCAGGAGCGGCTCCTGCGCGCAGGCGGCGATCGTCATCAGGTCGATGAGGCCCTGCTTGTCGACGAAGTGGCGCCCGAGCGCGAGGCGGAAGCGGTTCAGCCGCTCGCGCAGCGCCTGAGACTCGGCCTGCAGCTGCTGCAGGGTGAGCTCGTTGATGGCGTCGAGGGTGTCGGTGCGGGGGAGCTTCGTCACGGCACTGCCGTCATATCACCCGCACCTTGATCCGCCTCAGTTGTGCGATCAGCGGCAGTAGCCGTTCTGACAGGTCGTCCCCTGCGGGCAGCCCGGATGGCCCGCGGCGCTGCAGCTCGCGTCGCAGTAGCCGATGACGGTGCCGTTGGGGTCGGTCGCAGCCTCGCACACGTAGCCCGCGCGGCAGGTCGACGGCCCACCGTTCGGCGCCGGGCACCTGCGGAAGCAGTACGCCTCCGTCGCAGAGATGCCGAGGCAGACGTTGTTCGTGCCGCACAGTGCGTCGCCGAGCTCGGCACAGTCGGCGAGGCAGTAGCCGCTGGTGTAGCCGGACGACGCTCCGCTGGGCAGCGTGGCCGGGTAGCAGAAGGCCGTCTCCTCGTACGGGTAGTTCGGCGGGCTGCGGCAGTCGGCGTCGGTCGTGCACGCGTCACCGGACTTCGTGGCCTGGGAGCTCGGCGTGGTGACGTTCGGCGAGTTCGTGAGCCAGCAGACGCCGTTGGTGCCGCCGGTCGACAGCGGCAGGCACGTGTAACCGGTGCGGCAATTCGGCGCCGACGTGTTGCAGTTCGCGAGGCAGAGCGGATCATGCTCGCCGCGGATCAGCCCCAGGGTCGTGCACGTCGAGCCGGTCGGGCACGGCGTCGTCTGGTTGTTGCACGGGTCCTTCGAGCAGTAGCCGCCCGGATAGGTGCCGCCGCCGAAGTCGGTGCTCTGCTTGCACACGGCGTTCGCGCCGAGGCTCGCGCAGCCCGCGGCGCTGGTGCACGCGGAGCCCACCGTCGCCGTCGGAACCTGCGTGCAGACGCCGCCGTTGCACACGAAGCCCGCCGGGCACATCATGCATGCGTTGCCGCCGAGCCCGCAGTTCGTCGCGCTCTGCGCGGTCGCCGGGATGCAGATGCCATTGCTGCAGCACCCGTTCTGGCAGGTCGCCGCGCTGCAGCCGCCCTGGCACACTCCGCTGCCGTTGCACGTCGCGCCGCCCTGGCAGGCCTGGCACATCGCCGCGCCCGTCCCGCAGGTGCTGTTGTTCTGATTCGCGTAGGGGACGCACAGCGTGCCGAGGCAGCAGCCGTTCGCGCAGTTCCCCGGGCAGCTCGCGGCGCCGCCCGCGGTGCCGCCCGTGCCGCCCGCCGTTCCGCCGGTACCACCCGCCGTTCCGCCGGTGCCGCCCGCGGTCGCGCCGCCTGCCGTGCCGCCCGTGCCGCCCGCGGTCGCGCCGGTGCCGCCCGCAGTCGCGCCCGTGCCGCCCGCAGTCGCGCCGGTGCCGCCCGCAGTCGCGCCGGTGCCGCCCGCGGTCGCGCCGGTTCCGCCCGCGGTCGCGCCGGTTCCGCCCGCAGTCGCGCCGCTGCCACCCGCCGTACCCATGCCGCCCGCGGTCGCGCCGCTGCCGCCCGCCATGCCGTCGCCGCCCGCGGTCGCTCCACTGCCACCCGCCGTGCCGGAGCCGGCCGTTCCGCTGCCGCCGCCGACCCCGCCCACGTTGCACAGGCCTGCGTTGCACGTCTGGCCTGCGGGGCAGAGCGAGCACATCGCGCCGGCTCTGCCGCACGCGCTGTCGGTGTTGCCGAGCTGGCAGACGCCGGTGTTGGCATCACAGCAACCCTGGCAAGTCGACGCGGAGCACCTGGCGCCGCCACCGCTGCAAGAGACCGAAACGACGGCAAGAGACAGGAAGGAGAAGAGGGCGATGAGACGCATGGAAAGCCTGACCCCGCAGGCGCCCCAAAGGCGCAAACCGGTGATCTAGGCTCGCGACGTTGATGCGCCTCCGTATCGTGCTGGCCCTCGCCGTGCTCACAGCCTGTGAATGCGACACCCCGGCGCGCGATCTCCAGTTCGCGTGCGTCACCGACGACGAGTGCACGAGCGATCACCGCTGCGTTCGCGGCGTGTGCCGGCCGGTCGACGGCGGCACCGCGGGCGGCACTTCCGGAGGCGCTGCCGGCGGTGCTGCCGGAGGTGCCGAGGCCGGTGGCGGCGAAGCCGGAGGAGCCGCCGGTGGAAGCACCGCCGGTGGAAGCACCGCCGGAGGCGGCACGGCTGGCGGCTTCGGCCCGGCCTCGCGCCTCGCGTTCACCTCGATGCCCTCCTCCACGGCCGTCCGCGGTGTCGCGCTCGCCGCGCAGCCCGCCGTCACCGTGCAGGACGCGAGCGGAACCACCGTCACGACGGCGACGAACGTGGTGACGCTGGCCGCGTACTCCGACGCCGCGTGCATGACGTCGCTCGGCGCGATGGCGGTCGTGCCCGCGAGCTCGAAGGCCGCAGCGGCCGGAGTCGCCGTCTTCGACGCGGTCTCCGTCTACGCCGCCGGCACCGTGTACCTCGGCGCCGCCGCGACCGGTCTGACCTCGGCCTGCAGCGGCGCCATCGCGGTGAGCGGCACGCTCTTCACCGACTCCGCCGCCGCGCTCGGCGTCACCGAGACGACTGCGGGCGCGTACGGCTGGACGGCGTTCTCCGACCTCGACGGCGACGGCCGCCCCGACCTCGCGCTGTGCACCGTCTCGGGTCACACCACCCACTTCAACACGCCGTCCGGCGCCTGGCGCGCCGGCCCGTGGCTCGACGGAGGCACCCGCGCGGTCGTGCTCGGCGACTGCGACAACGACGGCTTCCGCGACGTCTTCACCACCAACGGCCCGCTCTCCTCGTACTTCTTCCGCAACGCCGGCGACGGAGGGTTCGTCGACGAGCGGGTGCGCTCCAACATCACGAGCAGCAACCCCGAGGGCTCGGCGGTGCTCGACTACGACAAAGACGGGCTGCTCGACTACGTGCACCCCGAGGGCAGCGCGAACGGCGGCCACATGAACCTGTGGAGGAACACCGGCGACTGCATCTTCACGCAGGCGACGGCGGCGTCAGGCCTGCCGGCCGCGAACCTCGGCAACGGCGAGCAGGTCATCGCGCTCGACTACGACGCCGACCGCGACGTCGACCTCTTCTACACGGTGGCCCAGGGCATCACCGACGGCGGCGGCGTGCTCAAGCTGTTCGAGAACGGCGGCGCCGGCACGTTCACCGACGTCTCGAACGCCTCCGGCCTCGGCCAGGCGGCGGCCCTCGACTACCGCGCCGGGCTCGCGGCGGGCGACTTCGACAACGACGGCGACTTCGACCTGTTCATCGGGCGCGACCAGGGCAAGACACGCTCGCTCCTGCGCAACGACGGCAGCACCTTCACGAACGTCATCGCGCAGTCGGGCGACCTCGCGACCGCGACGGCCGACGTCGAGGGCTGCGCGTTCGCCGACCTCGACAACGACGGGCTCCTCGACCTCTACGTCGCGAGCGACCAGGCCGCCGACGAGGTCTTCCGCAACCTGGGCGGCGGCCGCTTCGCGCGCGTCGCGCAGGCGGGGCCGGCGGACGTCGGAGGAGATCGCGACTCGACGGGAGTCGCCGTCGCCGACATCGACCTCGACGGAGACCTCGACGTCTACGTGAACAACCGTGGCGCCACCGCCTCGCACCTCTACGTGAACCGGCACGGCGGCGCGTCCTTCCTCAAGGTCCGCGTGCGCGGGCGCGGCGGGGCCGGCAAGCACCCGGCCGACGGCTCCGGCGCGGTGGTTCAGCTGTTCGACTCGACCGGCACCGTGCTGCGCGCGACGCGCGAGGTCTCGGGCGGCGCCGCGCTCGGCCAGAGCGACGCGCTCGTGCACTTCGGCCTCGCCGCGAGCTGGGGCGGCGCCACCGGCAGCTACGTCGTGAAGGTGCACTTCAACAGCGGCGTGTACACGGTGCCGATGACGGTGCAGCCGTCGCAGGCGAGCACCGTGATCGGCGGCACTACGCTGGCGAACACGCTCGACGTGCTCGAGCCGTAGCCTCGCGGGTCAGCCCGTCGCCTCGCGGTGGATGCGGCGCCGCACGCGGTACTCGTCTTCCTCGAGGAAGGTGCGCGTCACCTCGCTGAGCGTCAGCTCCTCGCCGACGTGGCCGACGGCGATGATGTCGGCGAGCTCGACCACCGACAGGCAGAGATACGTGTTCAGCGAGTTCATGTCGGTGAGCCACGGCAGCGGTGCCACCAGCCGCCGCAGGCCCTTCAAGGCGAAGTCGGCCGGGCCCATCGTCAGCGCGCGGGCGACGACGCGCGCGAGCCGGCCGACGTCGCCCGCGTTGCGGCGGAACATCGGGCTCGTCTCGTTCGCGAGGTGCGCGATGGCCTCCTCGATCGCCGGCGACGCCAGGTCGGCGCGGCCGAGGTACGCGAACCCGCCCGCCACCGCGACGCGCGCCGCGAGGTGATCGCGGTTGTCGCCCTTGAACGCCTGCGACGCCCTCGACAGCATCACGTTCGCCTCGTCGCGCAGGCCGACGCGCCGCAGCGTGCGCACGCCCGCGGCCAGCAGCTGCGCCGCGCTCGCGTTCTCGTCGGCGCCGAGGTCCGCCGCAGGCGGAGCGGTCGCGAGCTCCGACATCAACGAGCCGATCTGCGCGACGAGCTGCTTCACGAGCTCCGAGCGGCCGAAGTGCCCGGCGATCTTCACCGCGTCCTCGAGCACCGTCGCCTTCGGCCGCGCCGGCAGCGACTGCGCCGCGGCGATGAGCCGGTTGAGCAGCGGCAGCGCGACCGACTCGGGCAGCAGCAAGAGATAGTCGAGCAGGCCGTCGGCGAGGCGCGCGCGCTCGGCGGCGTCGAGCTGGGGCGACTCGGTCTGCTCGATGCGGACCTCGATGGCGCGCGAGAGCTGCGTGACGTCGGTGATCTCGCGCAGCGCCGTCAGCTCTTCGCCGTGCATGGCGCCCGAGGCGCGGGCGAAGCTCCAGAACGGGTTCAGGTGCTCGTGCGGCTCGAGGATCAGCGAGCGCTGGCGCAGGCGATCGAAGCTGTAGCGGTCGTCGCGGTTCAGGCCGCGCACGATGGTGGCGACCTCGGTCGTGAGCGGCGTGTCGTGCGACACGCCCTCGGCGGCCTGCTGGATGCGCGCGCGGTACAGGCTCACGAAGGCCGCGTTCACCGGCAGGTTGAGGTCGAGCGCCTTCATGCCCTCGGCCTCGAGCTCGCGCGCGCGGGAGACGTGGCCGAGCCGCGCGAACGCCCACGCGAACGTGATGCGCACGTACGCGCGCGTCAGCGCCTCGGGCGCCTCGACGAGCGAGCGCTTGCGCTGCGTGGTGGTGAAGGCCTTGAGCAGATCTTCGAGCTGCTGGACGACGCGATCGACCCGCGCGGCGTCGCGCGAGCTGCCGGGCCCGACGCTGCGCACGAAGCGGGGCACGTCGCGCTCGAGCGAGAGCCCGCGGCGCAGGCGCGCCAGCACGCGGTCGCGCGCCCGGGCCAGGCCCAGCGCGTCGCCTCCCGAGAGCAGCGACAGCGCCACGCGCCCGAGCCAGAGCGAGCGGACGTCGAGGTTGTCGTCGTGACGGTCGAGCCACGCCTGCGCCTGCGGCAGCCGCGCGCGGGCCGACGCGTCCTTCGCGAGCGCCGCGGCGATCAGCTGCGCCACCACGGCCCGCGTCTGCGGCTCGCTCGGCGTCGAGTTCTCGAGCAGCACCGGCAGCGACGAGCCCGCGGTCTGCGCCCACTGCCGCGCGACGGCGAGCGCGTGCTCACCGGGCGGCAGCTCCCACAGCGCGTGGGCCCACGACAGGCCGCTCTCGCGGTGCCGCTGCAGCACGCCGTACAGCCCGGCGAGGCGGCCCCACGCGCCGATGCGCTCGGGCGAGTCGGCCGACGCGTCGAGCGAGAGGAAGGCGGCCTCTTCCGCGGCGAGGCGCTCCTCGAGCTCGGCGACCGGGCGCGCGACCGTCTCGGGCTGCTGCAGCGACAGCGCCGGAGCGGGTTGCCCCTTCGGCACCTCGGGCTTCGTCGCCGTGCGGCGCGCGGGGCTGCGGCGCGGGCGCGGCGCCTCGTCGTCCGAGGCCGCCTCTCTCGACCCGTCTTGCCGCTCGGCCGCGACGGGCACGGGCCCCTCCCACTGCTGGAAGTCGAACGTCGACGACTGGATCCACGCCTGCAGCGGCGCGGCGCTCGTGTCGATCACGTAGTCGACCCACTCGGACAGGGGCCGGAACGCGCTCTCGGCGATCGCCTGCCGCTGCACGCCGCCCTTCGCGTCGCGCTCGAGCCACACCAGCATCTCGGAGTCCGGCGCCAGCCACTCGCGCAGCCGCTCGCGCGAGAGCGGCGGCTCGAGCGACGCGCCCGCCGGAGCGAACAGGTTCGGCAGCTCGGCCACCCGCGTGAAGCCCTCGCCGGGCAGCGCGGAGATCGCCTTCTCGCGGCCCGCCCGGACCTTGAGCACCACGAGGTTGCCCGCGACCGCGAAGAGAATTCCCGCGAGCGCCTGCTCCGGAGCGCCGCGCACGAGCGCCTCGACGCTGTTCAGGCCGTCGCGCACGACCCACAGCGAGACCTCGCCGCTCTTCGAGGTGTCGAGCAGCCGCATCTGCACCGGCAGCCGCGGCGGGTCGCCGGGCGTCTCGTGCACGTGCGGCGCCGCGAGCCCCACCGGCACCACGAGCTGATCGAGCGCCGTGAACGGCCCGTCGGGGAGCACCTCGAAGCTGCCGTCCCTGTGCACCAGGAGCTCGCCGCCGGCGGGCCGCTCGAACGCCTCGATGAGCGGGTGGTGCCAGCCGAGCTCGAGCCAGACGTCTTCGATTCCGGTCGGGGCGAAGACCGTGAGGCGCTCGCTCGGCTCGCTCGCCTTCGCGACGACGAAGTACGGAGCCTCGCGCACGCGGACGACGGCGCGGCCGCCGCCGAGCATGCGCACCTCCTGGCGATCGCAGCCGAGACGCAAGAGCTCGCCGCAGACCGGGAGCAGCCGCTCGTTCGCGCCCTCGACGATGAACATCACGAGGCCGGGCACCTGGTCGGGCTCGCCGAGCCAGGTGGGCTCGAGCGCGGCGGCCCAGCACGGGGCCTCGCGGGTCGCGCCGCTGACCGGGCGCTCGACGACGCCGGCGCTCTGCAGGCTCTTCGTGCGCTGTGCGCCCAGCGGCTCGACGGGCTCGAGCTCGAGCTCGCCGGTCGCGGTGCGCCGGTAGCGGACCGCGCCGCGCTGAACCGCGGGCGGAACGAGGCCCGCGCGCAGGGCCGCGCAGAGGGCTTCGTCGTTGGGGAACACGAGCGCCAAGGAGACAGGCAGCGTAGCCACGGCATCACGTTGCGGCTAGAGCTTGTGCAGCGTGCTCCCTGCCCCACCGCTGCCCGACTGGCTCGACCGGCTGCTGCCGTTTCGGCGGTACCGCGTGCAGGTCAGGGCGCACGCGATGCACGTCATGGAGTCCGGGCCGGAAGAGGGCCCCGCCGTGCTGCTCCTCCACGGCAACCCGACCTGGAGCTTCCTCTGGCGCAAGGTCGCGCTCGCGCTCGGGCGGCTGCCCCTTCGCGTCGTCATGCCCGACCTCGTCGGCCTCGGCCTCTCGGACAAGCCGCCGGCGGCCACGCACACGCTCGACTTCCACGCCACGCAGCTCGAGGGCCTCGTGCGCGCGCTGAACCTGAAGGAGCTCGTCTTCGCCGGCCAGGACTGGGGCGGCCCCATCGGCATCGCGGGCCTGTTGCAGGCGCAAGACGCGGTGAAGGTGAAGGGCCTCGTGGTGCTCAACACGGTGCTCGGCCCGCCGAAGCGCGGCTTCCGCCCGACGGCGTTCCACCGCTTCGCGCGGCTGCCGCTGATCGCCGACGTCGTGTTCCGCTACGGGCAGTTTCCCCAGGCGATGCTCGGCATCGCGCAGGGCGACCGGCGCAGCATCTCGGGCGACGTCTCGCGCGGGTACCGCTGGCCGCTGCGCGTGCGCTCCGAGCGCGTGGCGCCGCTCGCGCTCGCGCGCATGGTGCCGAACAGCCTCGAGCACCCCAGCATCGGGCCGCTGCGGCGCATCGAGGGGTTCGTGCAGGCGTTCAAGGGCCCGGCGGCCATCGTGTGGGGCGAGAAGGACCCCATCCTCGGGAGGCTGCGGCGGCGCATCGAGCAGCTGCTCCCTCACGCGCGCGTGACGTCGACGAACGCCGGGCACTTCCTGCAGGAGGAAGTGCCGAACGACATCGCCGACGCGATCCGCTACGTGTCGGCGGGCACGTGATGGACGGTTACGAGCTCATTCCCCCGTGGTGGGTCTCGCTCGTCGCCGGCCTCACGCTCGCCGGCACCGGCGTGCTGCTCTACCGCTGGGTCGTGCGCGACGAGGTCGACCGCGTCGGCGCCCGCGTGCGCTCCGTCGCCGCGGCGATCGTGTTCTCGTTCGCCATCGCGGTGACCGGCTGGGGCAGCTGGCTGCTCGCCGCGCTGCCGCCGCGCGAGGTCGTCTTCGCCGTCATCTGGGTCTTCGTCGCCGGCTACTTCGTGGTCGCGGCCGGCACGTTCAAGACGCAGATGAAGCGGTACGACACGTCGGCCGGCGCCACCGCCCGCCACCTGTTGCAGGCGCTCTTGTGGGGGCCGATCATGGTGCTGATGCTGCTGCCGCCGCGCCGAGAGCTCCCGAGAGACTGATGAGCGATCGCGAGCTGCGAGATCGCCTCGAGGCGGTGCAGGCCGAGAACTCGAAGCTGCGCCGCGCGCTCGACGACGCCGCGCTCGAGGCCGAGAGGCTGCGCGCGCTGCTGCAGGCCGCGCGGCTGGAGCAGGATCGCCTCGCCGCCCTGCTCATCGCGAAGGCGGTGAACCCCGAAGGGCAGTCGAGCGCGTTCGGCGTCGAGCACGTCGCAAGGCTGATGGCGTTCTTGAAGAACAGCTGAGGGTCGTGCAGGTTCGGCGGCCCCATGCGCTCACTCCTCTATCTCTGCCTGCTGTCCGTCCCCTCGCTGGCGCTGGCGCAGAAGCCGGCCGGCGACCTCACCGGGTTCTACACCGCGAACGGCGCGAACCCCGGCGGCGCAGGCAAGTACAGCGGCGAGGTGAAGCTCACCAAGAACGGCGACGTCTACAACGTCGACTGGGCGCTCGCGAACTCGCCGCCGTACAAGGGCGTCGCGCTGCAGAGCGGCGACAACCTCGGCGTCGGCTGGGGCATGGGCGCGTCGTTCGGCGTGGTCGTCTACAAGGTGAGCGGCGGCAAGCTGAGCGGCCGGTGGGCCACCGCGAGCTCGGGCCCGAAGCCCGGCACCGAGGAGCTCGAAGGCCCCGCGGGCCTGAGCGGCACGTACAAGATCACGAAGGCCTCGACGCCCGAAGGCGGCGCGTACACCGGCAACGTCACCATCAAGCCGAACGGCGACGTCTACGAGGTCACCTGGGTGCTGCCGAAAGAGACGTACAGCGGCGTCGCGATCAAGCAGGGCGAGCTGCTCATCGTCGGCTGGGGCGCGGCGGGCAAGGCGGCCGGCGTCGTCAGCTACCAGGTCGGGCCGAAGGGTCTCGACGGCAAGTGGGGCGCGCCGGGCGCGAGGCAGCTCGGCACCGAGACGCTCGCGAAGAAGTAACGCTTCAAAAACAGGTGGCGGTCGCGCCACGAGGAGCTCGACATGATCCGGTTCACCGTCCTCCTCGCGGCGGCGCTCTGCGCGCGCACCGCGTCGGCGCAGATCGACCTGGTGGCGCGAAGCTCCGAGCTCATCGACCCGGCGTCGGGCATCATCACGCGCACGGGCTACCTCGGCGAGCCGGCGCGCATCTCCGCGGTCGTCGAGAACACCGGCGCCGCGGCGGCCGGCGCGTTCCGCATCATGGTCGCCTTGTCGACCGACTCGAACCTGTCGCTGCTCTCGGACACCATCGTGACCGAGGTGATGGTGACCGGCGTCGGTGCGGGCGTGACCTCGAGCTTCGACCTCGCGTTCACGTTGCCGCTCGTCGACCGCAACATGCAGCCGCTGCCGAGCGGGAACTACTTCCTGTTCACCCTCGCGGACTCGGGCGCCCAGGTCGTCGAGACCAGCGAGGTCAACAACAACGTCCTCGTCGCCAGCGGCCCCGTGTATCTCCACGCGCCGGCGCCCGACCTCACCGTCACGAGCGTCGTCGCGCCCTCCTCCGCGGGAGCCGGCGAGAAGGCGTTTCTCCACCGCGTCATTCGCAACCTCGGCAACCGGCCTGCGACGGCGGCCGCGTACCGCTGCTACCTCTCGGCGAACACGTTCGTGTCGGCCTCCGACGTTCCGCTCGTCACCGGCGCCGTCACGCTGGCACCCGGCGCGATCGACGCGGCGACCGAGGTCGTGACGCTGCCCGCGGGCACGACGCCCGGCATCTGGTACCTCGGCTGCATCGCGAACTACGACGGGGCGATCGCCGATCGCGACGCGGCGAACGACTCCGCGGTGTCGCAGGCGATGGTCGTCGACGCGACCGGGCTCCTGCGCGTGCACCCGTGGCTGCCCGATGCGGCGGCGGGCCAGTTCTATTCCTGGCAGCTGCTCGCGAGCGGAGAGCACCTGGGCCTACCCTCGACGTGGTCGCTCGCGCCGGGCTCGTCCCTGCCGCCGGGGCTGACGTTGCTCGGCACCGGGCTCGTCTCGGGGACAGCCGACGCGATGACGGTGAGCACGTTCACCATCACCGTGACGAACGCGATGCGCACCGCCTCGGCTGCGGTGACGCTGCGCGTGGTGCCGGTGCCGGGGGCCGTGACGGTCGACACGGTCACGCTGCCGGCGGCGGTCAACGACCCGGCGCGCACGTACCGCGCCTCGCTCGCCGCTTCGGGCGGAGTGCCGCCGTACTCCTGGCGCATCACCGCCGGGGCGCTGCCAGCGGGGCTCACGCTCTCGACGGCGGGCATGCTGTCGGGCTCGCTCGCGGCGGGAACGATGCCCGGCACCACGCCGATCACCGTCGAAGCGCAGGACTCGAGCGGCGCGCACGCCACGCGCGAGCTGCAGCTGCGCGTCGTCGAGGACGTTCCGCTGGTCATCGCCACCACGACGCTGCCCGACGCGCGGGCGGGCGCAGCGTACTCGCAGCAGCTGCGCGCGACGGCCGTGGGCGGAGCGATGCTGCCCACCGCGCCGACCTGGACGGCGAGCGGCGACGTGCCGATGGGGCTGACGGTGGAGCCCGGCGGCATGCTCCAGGGCACTCCGGCGCGCGCCGGGCTGTACCGCTTCTCCGTGACGGCGACGGCGGCGAACGGCCGCTCGGACACCGTCTCGTACCTGCTGCGCGTCGCACCGGGCACGCTGAGCATCACGGCGACGGGGCTGCCTGCCGTGGTGAAGCCGGGCGATGCGGTGACGGCGACGCTCAGCGCGGGCGCGGGCGCGCAGTTCCGGCGCGTGGCGGGCTCGCTGCCTCCGGGCGTCACGCTCGCGGCGGGCGGAGAGCTCTCGGGCACCGTGCCGAACGAGATGTCCGAGGGCGTCTACGACTTCACGGTCGAGGCGACCGACGCGGCCGGCGCGACGGCGCTCGGGTCGTTCGTCGTCGAGGTGCGCGTCGACCCGCCGTCGGGGTGCAGCGCCGCGGGCGGCCTCGCGCTCGGAGCGCCGCTGCTCGCGCTCTTCGCCGTGCTGCGGAAGCGCCGGCGGGTGCTCGCGCTCGGCGCCGCGGTGCTCGCCGCCTCGCCGGTGGCGGCGCAGAGCTACCAGGTCGTGGGCCCAACGACGGCCGCCTACGTGCCCGTCACCAACGGCACGACGGTGAGCCCAGGCACGACGATCGGGCTGCCCTTCACGTTCCGGTTCTACGGTCAGCCCTTCGCGTCGGTCGACCTGTCGGCCTTCGGGTATCTCGCCTTCGCGGGCAGCGTCGCGGCGTCGAGCAACCTGGGCATTCCGCACAGCGTCACGCTGACTCCGCCCTCGGCGTTCATCGCGCCGTGGTGGGACACGCTCACGACGACCGGCTCCACCTACCGGTACGCGGTGCAGGGTACTGCACCGAATCGCTCGATCACGTTCGAGTGGTTTCAGGTGGCGGCGTCGGGCAACACCACGCGCTTCAGTTTTCAGGTCACGCTCTACGAGAGCACGAACCGCATCCGCCTCGCGTACGGGCCGTCTGCACCTGGGCTCGCGTCTGCCTCCGTCGGCATTCAACGGGCGCTCGGCGACGGCATCGCCGCGCTTTCCTGCACGACGGGCACGGGCGGCAACTGCACGGTCGTGAATTTTCCCGCGGGGCAGGCGATCGACGTGGCGACGCCGCCGAACCTGCAGCTGGCCTCCGTGCTCGGCGACCCCGTGGCGCGCGCGGGTCTGAGCTACGGGCTCTCGGCGACGGTGCGGAACACCGGCGGCCTGCCGGCGAGCGGCGTGATCGTGCGCGCCTACCTGTCGAGCGACCCGCTGCTCGACGGGTCGGACGTCTCGCTCGGAGATCTCCCGGCGGTCACCGTCGCGGGCTCTTCCACCGCGGTCGCCACCGGCACCGTCACGATGCCCGCCGTGCTGTCGGGCGGCTTTGTTCTGACGCGGGTCGACCCCGACGGTGCGATCGCCGAGACCGACGAGAACGACAACCTCGGGCCGCCGGTCGCGCTCACCGTGGGCCCTCCGCTGCCCGACCTCGCTGCCTCCTCGGTCACGGCACCCGCGACGGCCGCGTCGGGCGCGGCGGTTCAGCTCGGCGTCACGATCGCCAACCTGGGGAACGCGGCAGCGGGCAGCTTCCGCTACACGTGGCTGCTGTCGGAGAACGCGGTCGTCACGACCTCAGACGTGCCGCTCGGCGCGAGCTCCACGGTGCCGTCGCTCGCCGCCGGCAGCATGGTGATGCGCAGCGACATGGTGACGCTGCCCCAGCTGCTGGCCCCGGGCCGCTACTGGCTCGGCGTCTGCGTGAACTTCGATCCCCTCGCGATGCCCCAGCTCGGGCTCACCGAGATCTCGCTGTTCGACGACTGCGCCGCTGGTCAACCGGTCCTCGTGACGACCGGCGCCGTGGCGGTCGCGACGACGTGGCTGCCGCCGGGCTCCCTCGGTCGCCCGTACGGGGCCCACCTCCGCGCGACCGGCGGCGACGGCTCCTACGTCTGGAGCGTCACCTCGGGCACGCTCCCAACCGGCCTCGCGCTGTCGGCAGCGGGAGATCTCTCGGGGGTTCCGAGCGCGACCGGCACGTTCATGTTCCAGGTGAGCGTCGCGAGCGACGGCGCGATGGCGAGCGCGATGCTGTCGCTCACCGTCGCGAGCACGCTGCCGCTCTCGCTGCCCGACCCGGCGCTGCCCCCGGCCGAGCGCGGGCTCGCCTACGCCGCCGACCTGGGCGCGACCGGAGGCACCCCGCCCTATTCCTTCACCCTCTCGCCGGGCGACACGCTGCCACCTGGCCTCACGCTCTCGGTCGCCGGCGTGCTCTCGGGCATCCCGTCCGCGTCGGGCAGCTTCACGTTCCGCGTCCAGGCCGCCGACGCCGCCGCCGGCAGCGCGACCCGCGAGGTCCGGCTCGTGGTGCTCGAGCCTCCCGCCGCGCTGCGCGTCGACACGGGCGCGCTCGAGAACGGCACGGTGGGCCGGCCCTACTCCAACGCCCTGGCCGCCTCGGGCGGGCGCGCGCCGTACTCGTTCGAGCTGGTCGAGCTGCGCGAGCTGCCGCTGGTCGCGGGCGACGAGGCGGGCGCGCCGGCGACCGGCAGCGCAGCGTCCGCGGCGCTCGCGGTCGTCGGTCTCAGGGTCGACGGCTCGGCGCTGATCGGCACTCCGCTGCGCATGGGCTTCTACGCCGTGACGCTGCGCGTGACCGACACGGCCGGCGCCTCGCGCGACGCGACCTTCACGCTGTCGATCGCTCACCCCGAGCCGCTCGGCATCGCGACGAGCGCGCTGCCCGACGCCGTCACCGGCGAGGCGTACGAGGTTCAGCTCGCGCACGAACCGGCCAGCGCGGCCGTGACCTACCGGCGAGTCGGAATGGGCGAGCTCCCCGGCCTCACGCTCTCGCCCGACGGCCGCATCACCGGGACGCCGTCGGCCGCGGCCACCGAGACCGCGTACAGCTTCGTGGTGCACGCGCTCGACACCGCCGGCCGCCGCGACGTGCGCGGCTACTCGATTCGCCTCCGGCCTCCCGCGGGCGGCGGCTGCTCGGCGACCGGTCTCGCTCCGCTGGCGCTGCTCGCCGTGCTGCTGCTCGGCCGCCGTCGCCTGCTCGCCTTCGCAGCGCCGGCCGTGCTGTCGCTGCTGCTGGCGTCGTGCGGAGGCAGCCCGTGCAACCCGAAGAGCTGCACCGGCTGCTGCAGCGCCGGAGTGTGCGTCGCGGGCAACACGCACGACGCGTGCGGCAGCCGCGGAGCCCAGTGCGCGACCTGCGGCGCGGGCCAGGTGTGCGGCCTGACCGCGTGCATCGCGGCGCCGCCGCCGGGAACCGGAGGAGGCATGGCCAGCGCGGGCGGCACGGGAGGCACCGCGGGGGGCACGTCGGGAGGAGGAGCCCAGGCGGGAGGCACGGGCACCGCCGGCGGCAGCGGCACCGGCGGAGGCGCGGCGAGCTGCGCGGGCGTCGTCTGCGGAGATCGCAGCACGTGCGACGCCGCCACGGGTCTGTGCCGCTGCAACGGCGCGGTGTGCCCGAGCGGCACGGTGTGCCGCTGCCCCTCCAATCAGGCGAGCTGCGCCGAAGGGGTGAAGTTCTGCGCAGCGCCGATCGGCTGCGGCGGCACCTCCTGCGCCGGCGGCACGACGTGCGACCCGCTCGACGGCGTCTGCCGCTGCGGCGCGAACGGGCCCGCGTGCGCGGCGAGCGAGCTCTGCATCGCCGGGCCGCCGCCGCGGTGCTTCAACGGCACGTGCTCGCCCGCGTGCGGACCGAACCTGACGTGCAGCCCCGACGACGGCACGTGCAAGTGCGGAGGCGTCACGTGCGGCGCCGGTGAGGTCTGCGTCTCGAACGCGCTCGGGTTGCGCTGCCGGCAGGCGTGCGACGTGCGCGCTCCGGCGTGCACCGGCGCGCAGTCGTGCTTCGTCGACACGTCGGCGGCGCCGGTGGTGACGTACTGCGCGGCGCCCACGGGGATGCAGCAGGAGGACCAGGCGTGCACCTCGCCGACGGCCTGCTACGCGGGCATGCCGCCGCGCGCGCTGCACTGCAACGGCCTCGCGCTGGGGCAGACCGGCATCTGCCGGGCGTACTGCGACGTCGCCGCGGGCACGGCGGGCTGCCTGCAGGTGCCGCGGTCGCAGATCTGCCAGCAGATCGCGGGCGCTCCCGCGGGCTCCGGCTACTGCCTGCCGCAGTGACCTCAGCCCTTCTGGGGCACCTTGTCGGCTTTCGGCGCCTGCTCCGGCGCGGTCTTCGGTACGGCGCCCTGCCCTTCGCGCTCGATGTGGATGTGGCCGAGATCCTCGGCCTTGAGCGTACCGTTCTTGATGAGGGCGTCGACGAGCGCCTTGTGCTGCTCCTCGTGCTCCTGCGGCAGAGCATCGGAGTCGGAGTCGAGCTTGATGATGACGTTCTTCTTCTTCGTCACCGGGTCGATCTGCAGGCGAATGGTCATCGACGCCATGGTCAGGCTCCTTTGCGCTCCGGCAGCCCCGGCAGCAGCGCAGTGAGCGCCGCGCGGTCCAGCACCTTCTTCTCGATCACCAGGTCCCGCAGCGTGCTCACCAGCGCCTTGTTCCGCGCCAGGATGTCGGCCGCCCGCTTGCGCTCACGCTCGAGGATCTCGCGCACCGCGCGCTCGACGGCGTCGCGCAGCGCGTTCGACGGCGGGGGGTCGTCTTTGTCGAGCCGCGCCGTGACGCGCACGCCGACCAACTCACCGCCCATGCCGACGTGCTCGACCAGGTCGCGCGCGATCGCGGTCGCGACCATCAGGTCGTGCCCGCTGCCCAGCGACAGCTGCCCGAACATCAGCTGCTCGGCCTCGCGGCCACCGAAGAGCACGCAGATGCGGTCGAGCTGCTGCTCCTGCGTCACGACGTACTTGTGCTCGGACTCGGCGTGCTGCACGAACCCCGGCGCGCGGCCGATGTCGCCGCCGAGCGAGATGCGCTCGATCGCCGGAGCGTGCTCGCAGAACAGCGACACCACGGCGTGGCCGGCCTCGTGCGTGGCGATCACGCGCTCCTCGTGCGGCGTCAGCGCGTGGCGCTCGATGAACTCGGTGAGCGCGCGCTCGATGTCCTGCACCTCGGTGGGCGAGCCCGCCTCGCGCCGCTCGCGCAGCCGCAGGCGCGCCAGCGCCCGGCAGAGCGCCTGAATGTGGTCGCCCGAGTACCGCGTGTTCTGGCCCTCGACGTACTCGCCGGTTCGCTTCACCGCGTAGTCGAGCGCGCGGGGCGAGAGCTGCAGGCCCATCTTCTGGTCGTAGATCGAGATGATCGCGCGGCGGTCGTCGGAGCCGGGATACGGGATCTGCAGGTGGAACTCGAAGCGCCCCGGCCGCAGCAGCGCCGGGTCGAGCGACTCGACGAAGTTCGTGGTGCCGACGACGAACACGAGCTCGTCTTTGCGGAACCCGTCCATCTCGGTGAGCAGCTGGTTCACCATCGAGTGCTCGACGCCGCTGCCCTGGTACGTGCCGCGCCGCACCGCGAACGAGTCGAGCTCGTCGAACACGATCACCGCCGGAGCCGCCTGCCTCGCCCGCGTGAACACCTGCCGCAGGTTCTCTTCGCTCTCGCCGACCCACTTCGACTTGAGCTCGGGGCCCGAGACGACGCTGAGCGCCGCGCCGAGCGACGTCGCCATCGCCTTCGCGAACAGCGTCTTGCCGGTGCCGGGAGGGCCCCAGAAGATCATGCCGCGCGGGATCAGCGACTCGATGCGCTTCACCTGGTTCTCGTCGTTGAGCGAGTCCTTGTGCGCGAGCACGTCGAGAATGTCGCGCTGCAGGCGCTCCTTCACCTTCGCGTAGCCGCCGATGTCCTTCTGCAGGTCGACGTCGGGCACCTGCAGCTGCCCGACCAGCGTTCCGGCGCGCAGCTGCGCGTACGCGGGCCGCGTGTCGGCCGGGTAGTCTTCGCCCTGCAGCGTCGAGAGCAGCCGGCGCAGCCGCGCCGCGTTCACCCCCGAGACCTGCTTGTAGAGCGGGTACACCTGCAGCGACCTGGCAGCCGAGAGCTTGCGCGACTCGCGCTGCGTGACGAGCGTGCCGAGCCGGTCGCGCGGAATGCCGGTGAGCGTCTCGCGCCGCGGGAACAGGTTGTCGATCACCTTCGGCAGCGAGAACGAGTGATCTCTGAAGCCGAAGAACACCAGCTCGGGGTTCTCGTACAGCAGCGGAATCGCCTCGCGCGCCTCGGAGCTCAAGCCGCCCGTCGACGACGTCAAGAGGTCGAGGTGCGGCAGCACGATGACGCGGTCCTGCACGGCGCCGCGCACCGCCTCACGGAGCAGGAACAAGATCGAGCCGACCAGCCCGGTGCCGGGCGGAATCGGAGGCAGGTCGGCGATGGGCCTCCCGTCGAGGTAGAGGAACTGCCGGCCCTCTTTCTTCAGCCGGTCGCGCACCGCCTTGAAGACGAACGGGGTGAGCTCCTTGTCGGCCTCGACGAGCACGCTCAGCCCGCGGCGCAGCGCGTCGGTGGTGCGGGCGAGCTCCTGCGTGTACGCGGCCTCGACGGCGGCGAAGGCGCTGAGCTCGACCGGGAGCTGCTCTTCCGGTACCGAGACGCTCACACCCGGACCTTGATCGTGAGCTCGCCGGTCTCGGCGTTCTCGTTCACCTCTTCGACGGTGCCGAGCTGCGACGCGCGCTCCTTCAGCGAGGCCGCGGTGACGCGGTTCACCACGCCGTCGAGCTCGACGCGCAGATCGCGCAGGCGGTTGCCGAGCTTCTCGGTCACCTCCTGCCGCAGCTTGTTCTCTTCCGCCTGGGCCTCGGCCTCGAGCGCGGCGGCGGCGTTCTTGCGCAGCTCCTGCTCGCGCACGGCCTTCGCCTCTTCCACCGTGACGCCCTGCCGCTGCGTCTTCAGCTCGAGCGACTTCGCGCCCTTCGCGGTCACCTTCACCTCGCCGTCTTTCAGCGAGACCTCGACGGTGACGCCGTCTTTCTCTTTGCGAACCGCCTTGTCGCCCTCGCGGGTGAAGCCTTTCTTCTCGAGCTCGGCGGCGAGCAGCTCGGCCGTGCGCTCGCGGGTGAGAATCGGCAGCAGCTCGAGCTTCGAGGCGACGCCGTCGTCGACCTCGACGTGGCGGCTCAGGGACTCTTCGATGGAGATTCGGTACGCGCGGCTCATTTCGCCTCCGAGCTTGTCACGAAGCGCGGCGCCGGGCGACGAACAGCGTGTGCCCGGCCACGTGCTCGACGGTCACGTCGAACCCGCCTCGCCCCAGCGTCTCGACGAAGGCCGGCTCTTTTCCCGGACCCGCGGCCCAGAACACCAACCACCCGCGCGGGCTCAACATGCCGCGGAACCGCGCGATTCCCGCCGGGCCGTACAGCTTCGAGTTCATCGGGTGCGAGACGGCGTGCGGCCCGTTGTCGACGTCGATCAAGATCGCGTCGAAGCGCCCCACCACCGACCCGACGTCGCCCACGTGCACCGTCAGGCGCGGGTCCGACATCGCCGGGCGCTTCAGCAGCGTGCGGTTCCACTCCACCACCGCCGGCGAGAGCTCGGCGACGACGACCTGCTCGACCTTCGGGTGCGCGAGCGTGGCTCGCAGCGTGAAGCCCAGGCCGAGCCCGCCGATCAGCACCGACTTCGCCGTGCCCGCATACTTCGCCATCGCCTCTTCCGAGACCGAGCGCCGGCTCGACATCAGCTCGATGCCCCCGGAACGGATGACGTGCTCGCCGTCGCGCTCCTGCAGCTTGAGCTCGCCTTCCGTCGCCAGGGTCTTCCAGGGTTTCACGCGGAGGTTTCTAACCCGTAACCTGGCGCCTGAACCGTGTTACCGGAAGCGGACGTCGCGAGGCCGGAAGAGCCCGGCGGGCGCGCTACGCGGCCGGAATCGCACGTGGCTGATCCGCTGGCACGCTAATCGCTCTGTGGTCCCGCGAAGTTTCGCGGGAGGCGACTCGAGCATGGCGCAGGCGGGTCGCCTCCCCTTTTTTTCAGGCTGACGGCGGCCCACTCGCCGGCCTGGCGCGCGCGGAGCTCGAGCGCGGCGGCGCACGCCTCGCCGAGGGTCTCGCCGTAGAACGCGCGCACCTCTTTGACGCTCGCGCGCACGCGGAACGTGACGAGCTCCGCTCCTTCGGTCGTCGAGAGCAGCACGTTCTTCGCGCCCGGCATCAGCGGAGCGAACCCGAGCTCCGCCTGCGGAGCGCGCTCGCCCGCGAACGTCTCGGTGAGAATCGCGGTCGTGCTCTTGTCGCGGTTCGTCTGCAGGAACACCGAGTAGACGATGCGGGTGTCGACGTCGAGGCCGGTGACCTGGCGGTGCACGGTGAGCTGCGTCTGCGGCCCGAGCCACAGGCCCGCCTCTTTGAACTCGCGCAGGAAGTGGGCCTGCAGGAAGGCGGCGTCGTGCTTCGAGCGCACCGCGTGCATCGACACCGGCAGCTCGCCCGCGACGGTGCGGCCCGGCACGTCGATGGCCTCGAGCGCGCCGGGCACCTCCCACACGCGCGGCTCGGCCGCGAGCGCGGGGCCTGAGAGCACCAGCATCACCAGTGCCGTTTGTCGAATGCCGGTCTGTCGCATGGCAGCCCTCCGAAGCAGTCGCCGCGGTCGTCGTACCCGGCGCGGTAGCGGCTCGAGTACGGCGACGTGGCCCAATGAAAGTCGCGGTGGCGGGTCGGCCCGTTGCCGGTGCCGACGGTGTCGACCTCGCGCGTGCGAATCTGAAACGGGCGCGTGCTGCGCTCGCCGATGAACGCGAAGCGGAAGTCGCGCTCGTCGACCGGCACCTGGACCATGAGGCCAGGCGCCGCCGGGCTCACGGTGAACAGCTGGCGCACGAAGCTCTGGATGTTCCAGTTCCCGACCGAGTTCACCTGCGCGTACTCGGCGTAGAGGCGCTCGACCGTCTTCTTGTACGCCTGGTTCCCGCCCTGGCCGAGCAGGCTGCAGTTGAAGTCGCACTCGCCCGACTCGCCGCCGTCGTCCCCCTGCAGGCCCCAGTCGTCGACCGCGAGCGGCACGCCGCCGCGGCACGTACCGTTGTCGGCCCGGCCGAACGCACACACGTTCACGCCGGGGCGGTGGCGGTGCGCCTCCTGGAAGAAGCCGCCGGGCCCTTCCGCGAAGGCCGGCGGCACGCCGAAGAGCTCGATGCGCGCCTGCGCCGTGCAGCGAATGGCGTCGACGTCGCGGCCGCCGGAGCGCGCGTAGTGGTAGCCGCGCGAGAGCCGCTGCATGGCGACGGTCTGCGGCTGCACGGCAATCGCCTCGGGCTCGCAGCGCACCCGCAGGTTCGTGCCGCGGGTCGTCGCCCAGGTGACGCGCGCGAGCGGGTTGTCGCCGGCGCCGTCGAAGTCGCGGTAGCGGTCGCGGGCCGCCTGCTCGGGGCTCTTGCCGGCGCCGTCGCGCAGCGCGTTCGCGTCGTGGAACAGCGGCGAGGCCCCGGAGAGCCGGTGGCCGCGGGCGCCGGCGCCGCTCCACAGCGCGAAGACGCCGGCCTGCTGGACGCGGAGCTTCAGGTTGCCGAGCTCGGCAAAGTGGATGCCGAAGAGCAGCACGGTGACGAAGACGAGCGCGAGCAGCGCGAGCTCGACCGTGGCCTGGGCGCGTCTGTTCATGGCACCGCCTCGAACGAGGTGCGGGTGAGCTGCTCGAGCGTGTTCGCGGCGGCGGGCTCGCCGAAGTCGCGCAGCGTGCGCACGGCGTCGGCGCCGCGATCGCGGAAGCGCTCGTCGACGTCGGAGGCCGTCAGCGTGGCGCGCCAGAACGGGTTCAAGAAGTTCGGCGGCTCTCTGAAGTGCGACTTGCGGTGGTAGTAGACGAACCCCGAAGCCAGCGCGACGGCGTGAACGAAGCCGCTGCGGTTCGCGCGGTCTTCACGGTCCGACGTGAGATCGATCTCGCCGCCCGCCGGCCGGAACCCGAAGCGGAACGAGAGCTCCCAGGGGTCGCGCTTCAGGCCCTGCACCGCGCTCCTCGCGGCGTAGTCGCGCCGCATCGACACCATCGTCTTCGGCTGGCCGAACGCGTCCTCCTGCGAGGCCCGGCTCCGGTCGAGCCGATCGGCGTCGAAGTCGGTGAACACCGGCCAGATCGCGATCGGGCTCGCCGCGAACGGGGGCACGCGCTTGAACGAGTGCCGCGGCGACGGCCAGCACGGCGGGTGAACGTGCCCGAGCTCGTCGTTCCACTCGCGGTAGTCGCCGAAGCCCTGGTTGCCGCGCCGCCACATGTGGTTGTCGCGGTGATCGTTCGGGCCGGTCGTCACGATGTAGCCGAACGAGTCCTCGGTCGCGGTCGGCACGTTGCAGCCCGACGGGGCCACCCAGTCGAACCAGAAGCGGCCCGAGTCCTGCGCCCAGGCGCCCCACACGAGCAGGTCCTCCCGCGAGTCGACGCGCTTCCACTCGAGCCACTGCACGCCGCGCAGCGGCATGCCGTCGTAGCCGTCGCGCTCGCCCCACCAGTCGTAGAGAGGGCCGTCGTCGCCGAAGTACGAGGTGCCGTAGTCGGTGACGCGCACGCGCAGCGGCGACGCCGAGCCGATGACGAGCTGCAGCCGCCGCTCGATGAAGTCGGCGCCGGAGAGGCCCCCGGTGCGGTGGTTCGCCTCGCGCGACGAGACGAACGGGTCTTGCCCGCGCGTCGCCATGGTCGCGCGCACCATGTCGATGGGCCGCGTCTGCTTCTCTTCGACCGCGTCCCGGCGCTCGCGGCGCGTGACGTTGCTGCGCGCGTGCACGCGGAACTCTTCGCCGGTGGCGGCGAACGGGTCGGACACCGACGCCTGCACCGCGACGCGCTCGGCGATGTCGGGCAGCTGCGCCGTCATGTCGCGGTAGAGCTGCCGCTGGTTGTCGGCGACGTCGAGCGCGGTCTCGTAGAGGTCGGTGCGGATGTACTCGGCCGAGAGGTTGTCGTAGCCGAGCTGGCCGCCGTAGCCGCAGCCGGGCTTCTCCCAGACCTCGATGAGGCGCCGGTCCTCCGCCATGATGGCGTCGATCGCCGAGTCGAACATCGAGCCGCCGCACGCGCTCCCCTGGCTGCGGATGTCGAACAGCGCGTCGCGCGCCTGGTTGAGGGTGCCGTGGTAGTAGCCGACCCAGCTCAAGATCGACTGCGCCGCCGCGATCGACGCCAGCTGCGCGACGAGCACGCGGTTCTCGGCCGACACGGCGTTGAACGCGCGCGCCGTCGCCACCGCCTGACTGTACGCGGCGGCGTCGGCGGCCGTCTGCAGCTCCTGCCGCTCGTGAATGCGCACCGAGATGGCGAGCGTCATGAAGACGCCGATCGCGATGAGCAGCATCGTGAGCGCTCCGAGCACGAGCGTCTGGCCGCGGGCCGCCCTCATCGGCAAACGCCTCCGCCGAGGAAGCGGGCGCCGCGGCGCGGAGACGTCAGCATGCGCATCGCCGCCGTCGCCTGAATCGGGAACACGTACTGGCGAGCCGCCACTCGCGTGCCGAGCTCGCCGAAGACGGTCGAGCTCACGGTGGCCGGCCGCGCGACGGAGCCCCAGTGCGCGTCGTGCGACGGCGCGAGCGGGTTGATCGCGTCGTACCGCGCGCCACCCCAGGCCGCGAGCACCGAGCGCGCGATGATCCAGTTCGCGAAGGGGATCCGCATCGGGTACCAGAAGACGAGGCGCGTCTCGAGCACCAGCGGAGGGTCGCGATCGGGGTTGTCGAAGCCGTCGTCCTCGCGGCCGGGAGCCGCCCGCGGCACGGCGGGGTAGAGCCAGACGATCTCGCGGTCGTGCCCCGAGTCGAGCACCGCGTCGAAGCGGTTGCGCGAGCGCGCCCGGAAGCCGTTCGCGACGCGCCCGGGAGAGTCGGCGCGCTCGAACGTCGGCAGCAGCGTGAGCAGCGCCGCGTGAACCATGCGCGTGCACTTCGCCGACGAGAGCGAGCCCGTGCGCGTCGCGGTGAAGACGGCGTGCTCCGCCATCAGCCGCGCCTGCAGCAGCAGGAACAGCTGGAGCGTGCCGAGGATCATGAACAGCAAGAGCGGCATCGTGAGCGCCGTCTCGACGGCCGCCTGGCCGCGGTCTCGTCGGCGCGCCGTCATTCCTTCACCGCCCCGGGCATCGCAGGGTTGCGCCTGAGCGCGGCCTGCTCCTTCGTGCGCAGCTCGATCTCGAGCTTCACCGACTCGCCGCGGGTGAACGCGAGCGTCACCTCGGTGAGCGGGCTGCCGGCGTGGTCGAGCTTCAGCGTGTGGTCGCCCGGCGCGAGCCTGAGCTCGAGCGGAGTCGTGCCCCGCCACACGCCGTCGACCTCCACGTGCGCCCGCACGGGCTTGTTCTTGAACGACGCGATCAGCGTCACCGCCGCCTGCGCGCCCGGGTCGGCGACCGGGCGGCGGCCGCGGCGGTTGATGCGCCACGGCGCATACGCCGGCCCCGAGCGCAGATGCGGCCGCGACAGCGCGGTGCTCTCGCGGCCCGGGTTCACCGTCACGATGTCCTTCTTGCGCTGCTCCAGCTCGGCCGGCAGCGGCGCGGGCGCGAGCTCGAGCGCGCGGTTCACCTCGGGCGGAGGCGGAGCCGGCGGCGGCAGCGCGGCCCGCGGAATCGGCACCGGGCCGGGCACCCCCTCGGGCCCCGCGCTGAGCGCGGTCGTCACGACGCTCACCACGAGCAGCACCGACACGAGCGCCGCCACCGCCAGCGCGCGGCGCCCCGACGGCTGCTTGTGCCACGGCCGCGGAGCCGTCACGGCGTCGCGCCGCGGCGCCGGCGCAAGCTGAACGGCGGGAAGCGCGCGCGTCGCTTCATCGGCCAGCGCGGGCAGCGCCGCCGTCTTCGCCTCGACGGGCTCGACCGGGGCCGTCACCGCCTCCCGCGGCGCAGACGGCGTGACGTCGACGACCGGCGCGTTCGGCGCGGTGACCGGCTCGGTGTTGGTGCCGAGGTGCTCGCCCGACGGCGAGCGCACGAGCACGAGCGCCGCGCCCTCCGCGGGCAGGAACATCGACAGCGCCTTCTTCAGGGCCGGCGGCGAGTCGTGCCGCTCGGCGGCGCTCTGCGACAGCGCCTGCATGACGACGCGCCCGAGCTCACCGGCGGCGAGCGGCGGCGGGCGCGCGACGGCCGCGCCCTTCGCGAGCGGCGCGCCGGGCTCGCCCTCGAACGGCGGCCGGCCCGAGAGCAGCTCGTAGAGCAGCGCCCCGAGCGAATACACCGCCGCGCGCGGCCCGGGCGCGTGGAGCAGCTCGGCGAGCGACCGCCCCTTCAGCTGCTTCATGACGAGGAAGGGCAGGCCCTGGTGGCGGCCGGTCGAGAGCGCGAGCGCGACGTTCCGGTGATCGAGCCGGGCGAAGACGCGCGCCTCGTTCTCGAAGCGGGCGACGGCGGCGCCGTCGTTCACGAGCTCGTCGTTGAGCAGCTTCACGGTGACCGGGCGATCGAGCGCGGTGTCGTGCGCGAGCCACAGCGTCGAGGCGGGAGCCATGCCGACGGGCTCCTTCAAGAGCCAGCGATCTTCGAGCAGCGCCGCGCGGGCGCCGGTGCCGAGCCGCGTCGGGCTGAGCGCCGCGTCGGTGCCTGACGTGCCGCCGGTGCCGCCCGCGTCGGGCGCGATCAGCCGCCCGCAGCGGAAGCACGCGACCGCGCCGAGCGCGAGGGCCGCGCCACAGAACGGACACTGTCGCTGTCGACCGGCGGACATTCCCTCGAGGGCCTCTCCTCTGCGTCGAATTGTCGATCGAATCGAAGCGGCTCGCGCCTGTCATCGCGAGTGGACAGCGCGCCAAGCGCGCGAAGCGTCTCACCTGTAGCCCGCAGTGGACATGCGACTTGTGGCCGTCAGCGGCGGTACAGCGTGATGCTCCCGGCGCTCGACGGCCGCCAGCCCGGCAGCTCGACGTTCACCGCGCACACGGTGAAGGGCGGCGCGACGGCCTCGAGCCGCTTCGTCACGCGCGCGAGCAGCTCGCCGTTGCACGGCGCGTAGAGGAAGAAGCACGTGCCTTCGAGCTCGACGTCGGCTGCGTTCGCGTGCGTGAACCCGACGTCGAGCCCGAGCCGGCGCGCGGCGCGGCGCGAGCTCTCGACGAGGTGGCCCTGCACCTCGATGCCGTGCGCCTTCGCCCCGGTGAGCAGGTGCGCGAGGAACACGGCGCGGCCGAGGCCCGAGCCGATGTCGACGAAGACGTCGCCGGGGCCGACGCGGGCCTCTCTCAGCGCGGCGACGACCTCGTCGACGCCGCACGGCAGGTACGGCACCGCGCCCGCGGGCAGCCCGGCGTCGGGCGGCGGCGGCTCGATGCCGAGCCGGGCGTCGACCCAGGCGTCGCGCGCGGCGAACGGCACGGCCGCGAGCTCTTTGGCGAACGTCACTTCGGCTCCAGGCAGCCGTACTCGATCTCGCGCAGGAACCTGCCGTAGCTGTTGCCGGGCAGCAGCGCATCGGCCTCGGCCGACAGCTTCCGCGCGGTCTCGAAGTCGGCGCTGCGGGCGGACCAGGCGGCGAGCGCGCGCAGGCGCTCGGCCTCCCACGCGGGGTCATCGGACTTCGGGCGCACCGCGAGCAGGTCGAGGATGTCGAACGGCTTGTCCCACTCGAACAGGAAGTGCTCGATGCTCGGCCGGTCGTCGGTGACGGCGGGCACGTCGCCCACCCACTTCGCGAGCTCGCCGTCGGCCGCGAAGAAGACGGCCCTCACCTCGGCCGGCGTCATGAACCCGATGTCCTCGAGGCTCGCGCGCACCGTCGGCGACTCGTACTGCCGCGCCCAACCGGCGAGGTCTTCGGGCAGCGGCTCGTCGCTCGCGACCGCGATGCCGTGCAGGCGCGACGGCATGTACAGCGTGACGTGCCGGAACACGTCGCTCATCGCCTTCGTGAGCGCGCGATCGAGCCGCGAGCTCTGCTGGTCGAGCGGGATCCACTGCGTGACCACCCCGCCCTTCTTCAGGCGCCGCTTCACGAGCTCGTAGAAGTCGCGGCTGTAGAGGTTGACGACGCCGTGCGCGACCGGCGGCGGCGGCTCGAACGAGACGACGTCGAACCTGCGATCGGTGGCGAGCAGGAAGTGGCGGCCGTCGTCGACGGTGCGGTGCACGCGCGGGTCGGCGAAGACGTCGTGGTTCACGTCGGTGAACAGCGGCGCCTGCGCGAAGACGTCGGGGTTGAGATCGACGAGCTCGAGCGACTTCAGCTGCGGGTGGCTCACGAACGCGCCCGCCGTCGTGCCGGTGCCGAAGCAGACCTCGAGCACCTCCGAGGCCTCGGGCCGCAGCAGCATCGCGATGTGCGCCTGGAAGCGCATGTACCGGCGCGCGGGGAGGATGCTGCTCGCGTAGCTGATGGCTCCGAACGTGAGCTTGCGGTGCTGAAACGGCGGGCAGCGCTCGTCGCAGCGGTAGAGCTTCGACTCGCAGACCGAGTCGCGCGTGTACTCGAGCACCGCGAGCGTGCCGTCGCGGCCCTCGCGCAGCGAGATGATCTTCGCGTCGGGCGTGGCGACCTGGCTGTACGTCCAGAAGTCGCGCGGCGGCATGACGAGGCCGAGCGCGACGAGGCCGCTCACCGCGTAGAGCTGCAGGCGCGCGCGGCGCGGCGCGGCGGCGTCCCGGGACTGCGCGAAGACGGCGAGCGCCATCGAGAGCAGGCACGCGATCGCGTAGCTGTGCTGCGTGCCGATCGCGGGGATCAGCGCGAAGCCGAACAGCAGCGACGCGAGAATTCCCCCGAGCGTGTTCACCGCGTAGAGCCGGCCGACGCGCGCGCCGGCCTCGGCGGCCCGCTCGGTGCCGAGCCGCACGACGAGCGGGAACACCGCGCCGATGAGCACCGCCGGAGGGAGGATGACGACGAACGCGTGCAGCCACATCGCGAGCACGAAGCCCCACTGGCCGCGCGCGAGGCCCTGCGTCAGGTGCGCGAGGCCGTTCGAGAGGCCGATGATGGCGAACGCGATGAGGCCGAGCAGCGCGATGCCCGACTGCAGGCCGGCGAGCAGCTCGAGCGGGCGCTCGTGGCTCGACCACCGGCGGACGTAGAGCGCGCCGCCGAGCACGAGGCCGAGCAGGAACGTGCTGAGCAGCACGGTGAACGCGTACGTCGAGGCGTCGAAGTAGATGGCGACGACGCGGAACCACAAGACCTCGTAGGCGATCGCCGCGAAGCCGCTCGCGAAGAAGAACGGCTCGAGCCAGGTGGCCCGGCCGGCGGGGCCCGCGGGCGTCTCGGCGTGCGGCGGCTCGTCGCGCGAGAGCCGGAAGGCGGTGACGCCGACGGCGAAGTTGATGGCGGCGGCGGTGAGGGCGGCGCCGCTGACGCCGAGCAGCGAGACGGCGATGAAGCCGCCGAGCGCGCAGCCGGCCGCGGCGCCGAGCGTGTTGAGACTGTAGAGCGTGCCGATGTCCCTGCCGACGCGGGCGTCGTCGGAGGCCACGTAGCGGCTGAGCAGCGGCAGCGTGGCGCCCATGGCGAGGGTGGGCGGCACCAGCACGAGCGCGACGAGCACGGCGCGGGCGGCGAGCGGGCCGCCGCCGGGGACTCCGAGCGCCTCGGCGACGGCGGGCAGGCGCGGCAAGAGCAGCGTGACGCCGGCGGCGAGGGCGCCGGCGGCGAGCTCGGTGATGGCGTAGGCGCGTAAGGGCCGCGTGATGCGGCGCGAGAGACGCCCGGCGAGCTCGGCGCCGAGCATGAGCCCGCCGAGGAAGACGGAGACGGTGAGGCTGATCGCGAACGTGGTGCTGCTGACGACGAGCGTGAGCTGCTTGACCCAGAGGATCTCGAAGACGAGGCCGCTGGCGCCGGTGCACACGAACAGCGCGCTGACGAGGCCGCGGCGGGACAAGGCGAGCGCGACCGTAGCAGTTACTGCGAACCGCCGACTGCCGACTGCCGACTCCTACGCCGGCAGCGCGTCGAGCTCTTCGCGCACCTTCGCGGCCAGCGCGAACCGCTTGTTCCCGAACAGCGTGTCGTAGGCCTTCACGCGCGCCTGCGCCGCCTCGTAGCCGTCGTCGATGAACCGCACCGTGCGCGACGCCTCGTCCCACGCGCACAGCCGCTCGAGCCCGCGCAGCGCCGCCCCGGCCGCCCGGCGCGCCGCGTGCCGGTCGCGGAGGCTCAGCCGGTCGTCGAACTGCGCCACGAAGTCCACCGCCGACGCCCGGTCGTGCAGCAGCGGCGCCAGCGCCTCGAGCAGGAACGTGCACCGCTCGCGCCGGTCGTTGGCTTCCGCCCACGCGAACAGCTGATCGAGCACGCGCGCCTGGGCGGTTCCGCAGCGCAGGACGTCGCCGGGCAACAGCAGCCGCGCCTTCAGCTTCTCGCCGGCCCGCCACCAGCGCGCGAGCGACGGCTGCAGCGCCTCGAGCGCGAAGTCCTGCGCGGCGTCGAACGCGAGCGGCGGCATCGGCAGGTTCGCCTTCGTCTTCACGTCGGGGCTCTCGGCGAGCGCGATCGGAATCGGAAACGCGAGGCGGCACAGCGGCGAGGCCCGCACCGCGGGCTGGGTCGCGAGCTGCCGCTCGGCGGGCGTGTCGACCGCCGCGGCCAGCGCCGCCAGCAGCACGAGCTCGCAGCCGAGCGACTTCGCGTGCACGAGCCGCAGCGGGCCCGTGCCCTCGTGGCCGAGCGGCTGCTCGAGCAGCCACTGCAGCACCGCGACCGTGTCGCTCTCGAAGAACAGCGCCGGCGGAGCCCGCTTCGTCCACAGCCGGTCGCGCCACGCGCCGTGCCGCGTCAGCCACAGCGCCGCGCCCTTGCCGAGCGTGTCTTCGAGCACGTCGAGGCCCTGCGGCGACAGCTTCGCCGGAGCCGCCCAGGCCTCGAGCATGAGCAGCTGCAGCTCGCTGCCGGAGTCGCCGAACAGGCCGCGCGCGAGCGCGACGAGCTGGCCCTCGCTCGAATGGCTCACCACCGCCGCACCACCTGCGACGCCGCCGGCCAGCCGTTCACCGTGAGCTGCTCGCGCGTGAGGCGAATCTCGACGGTGTTCGGCGCCGAGAACCGCGGAGCATCGGCGCGCCCGCGCCCGGTGAGGAAGTGGAGCTGCTGGTTCGTCGAGCCGACCCACCGGCGCTGCGTGTCGGGCTTCGTGCCGTCGTAGCGGCCGTCGACGAGCAGGTCGACGTTCTCGAGCGGAGCGCTCATCGCCTTCAGCTCCTCGAGCGTGTAGCCGCTGAACACCATCACCGAGAGCCCGAGCGAGCGCGCGCCGGCGCACAGCGCGCCGACCGCCTCCGGCTGCTGAAACGGCTCGCCGCCGAGCACGGACAGGCCCTCGATGCCGTTCACGGCGGCGATGCGGCGCACCAGGTCGGGGACGTCGACCGATGTCCCACCCCGGACGGAGAAGAGGTGTGGGTTGCAGCAACCCGGGCAGGCGAGCGAGCAACCCTGCGTCCACACGGCAAAACGCCGCCCGGGGCCCTCGGCCTCGGTGTCCTCGACGATTTGGCCCACCCGCAGCTGCACGTGGCGATGGTAACTTCTCGACCATGTCCAGGGCCAGGAAGCGCAAAGCGGGGGCTGTCCGGAAGAAGACGAAGACGTCGGCGAGGGTCGCGAAGAAGCGGAAGACGGTCGAGGAGCCGCCGGCTCCACCCGCCGACGTCGGCAAGGTCGGCTGGCTCGACGTCACGGTGCCCGACGCCCAGAAGCTGCGCGACTTCTACAAGCGCGTGGTCGGCTGGCAGGCGACCGAGGTCGAGATGGGCGGGTACGCGGACTACGTGATGGCCCCGCCCTCCGGCGGAGACGGCGTCGCCGGCATCTGCCATGCGCGGGGCAACAACGTCGGGCTGCCGAACGCCTGGCTGCCGTACTTCACGGTGGCGGACATCGACGCGTCGGCGCGGCAGGTCGAGGTGCTCGGCGGCAGGCTGCGGACTCCGATTCGGAGCATGGGCAGCCAGGGTCGCTTCGTCGTCATCGAAGACGTCGGTGGAGCCGTGTGCGCGCTCTTCCAGTCGATGCCGCGAGACGACTGAGCGCGCAGGCGCCGGACTTCTGCCGACGGTCCGAGAGCGCCTGACCCGCTGATGGGTTGGGCCTGGGCCTGGGCCTGCGCAAGGGGAGATTGGGCTGGGGGAGATTGGGCAGGAAGTGTATCGGCGTCGACTACAGCGGCAGGACGTCGGCCGCGACCTGCATGAGCTTCAGCCTTCGCTTGATGATGGGGCTGGAGCCGTCGATCAGCGCCTTCGTCTCGACGAGCACCTGGTCGAGCTTGAAGCGCTGAACGTACGGGTCCATCGTCGGCGTGCCGCCGGGGTTCGGCGGCTGCCACGCGATCATCTCGTCGGTCGCGCCCTCGAGCAGCGCCGTCACCGCGCACGCGCCGAGCCGGCCGCCGATCGCGCGGTCCTGGTAGCTCGGGTTGCCGCCGCGCACCACGTGCCCGAGCACCGTCGCGCGGATCTCGACGTTCGGCAGCTCAGGCTCGAGCAGCTCGGCCGTCTGCCGCACCAGCTTCGTGGTCGGCATCGTGATGCCCTCGCTCTTGATGATCAGCACGCGCCGCTTGCCGCGCGAGAGCCCCTTGCGAATGACGTCGGAGACCGCGGCGACGAGCTGCTCCTCGCTCTTGCCCTCCTCGCGGATCAGCGCGGCGTCGGCGGCCACGGCCACCGAGCTCGCCATCGCGAGATAGCCGCAGTCGCGGCCCATCACCTCGACCACGAACGCCCGGCGGTGTGCGCGCGCGGTGTCCGAGATCTTGTCGCACGCATCGACGATCGTGTTCAGCGCGGTGTCGACGCCGAGGCACGTCGCCGTGCAGCCGATGTCGTTGTCGATCGACCCGGGAATGCCGACCACCTTGAACCCCGTCTCCGTCGCGAACAAATGCGCGCCGGTGAGGCTGCCGTTGCCGCCGATGACGATGAGGCCCTCGACGCCGCGGGCGCGCAGGTTCTCGAGCGCGCGGTCGCGGCCGGGCTTCTCGCGGAAGCGCGCGCTGCGCGCCGAGCCGATGACGGTGCCGCCCATGCCGCCGGCCGCGTCGAGCTCGAGGTCGGTGCCGACGCCCCCGTCGGCCAGCTTCCGCGTCAGATCGCGGAAGCGATCGTCCATCAGCCCCTCGTAGCCCTCGAGGGCCCCGAGCACGTGAACGCCGCGGCCGGCGGCGACCTTCGCGACGGCGCGCAGGCATGCGTTCATGCCCGGGCTGTCGCCTCCACTGGTGAGCACGGCGATCGTTTTCATCGGCGGCCTACGCTACTACTCCGCAGCTCAGCTAGGGTGCGCAGCCGATGGCGCTCCCCGACAGCTTCTTCGTCCGCGAGGGGAATGGGTTTGCGTCGACCGAGCTGACGCGCGGTCCGTGGAGCAACGAGCACCAGCACGGCGGCCCTCCGTCGGCGCTGCTCGCGCGCGCGGCGCAGGCGTACGGCGACGACGCCAAGGGCTTCTTCGTCGCGCGGCTCACCGTCGACTACTTCAAGCCGATTCCCATCGCGCTGCTGAACGTCGAGGTCGAGCCGCTCAAGCTCGGCAAGACGGCGCAGCGCCTGAGCCTGAAGCTCAGCTGCGGCGGCGACGAGCTCGCGCGCGCGACGGCGCTGCGCATCCGCCGCACGGCGAGCACCGGCGTGTCGTCGCGGCCCGCTCCGCTGGCGTCGCCCGAGGGGCTGCCCAACTTCACGTTCCCCTTCTTCCGGCACGAGGTCGGGTACCACGTCGCGATCGAAGGCCGTTACCTGCGCGGCACCTTCGGCGAGAACGACGTCGCGATGTGGCTGCGCCAGCGCGTGCCGCTCGTGCGCGGCGAAGAGCCGTCGGGCCTCGAGCGCGTGGTGGTGGTGGCCGACGCCGAGAGCGGCGTGTGCAACCCGCTCAGCGTGCAGCGCTGGACATTCGTGAACCCCGACCTCACGGTGCTGCTCGATCGCGACCCGGTCGGCGAGTGGATCTGCCTCGACGCGCTCTCGACGGCGTCGCCGCTCGGCACGGGCCTCGCGCAGGCCGCGGTGCACGACCGCCACGGGCCGGTCGGCCGCTCGGCGCAGACCCTCGTCGTCGAGGAGCGCAAGCGGTGAAGCGCGCCGTCGCCTTCGTGCTCGCGCTCGGCTGCGCCGCCGCCGCGGCGTACGGCTGGCTCTTCATGCGCCCGCCGCCCGAGCCGCCCGAGCCCCCGGTCGCACCGGCCCGGCCGCAGAGCGCTCCGCCGGCGCCGCCCGCTCCGCTGCCCCGCCTCACCGTGCGCGCCGCCGACGCCGGCATCGAGCTCAAGCGCCGCGGCGCGAGCGCGCAAGGCGGCTGCTCGACCTCGAACCCGAACGAGCCGCTCTGTCCCGGGCAGTACGACGTTCGCGCGACCGCCGGCAACCAGGCCGCGCTCGGCGTGGTGTGGCTCGAGCGCGGCGCGAACCGGGAGCTCGAGCTGAAGCTGCAGCCTGCGACCTCGGTCGAGCTCACCGTCATCGACTCCGACAAGCTGCCCGTCGACCGCGCGCGCGTCACGGCGCAGCACGTGGCGACGGGCTACGTGCTCGAGGGCAAGTCCGACAGCGACGGCACCGTGTCGCTCGGGCCCGCGGTGCCGGGCGACTGGCTCGTGATGGCGCAGCGCGACGGCTGGGCGACCGGCGCCGGCGTCGCGAGCGCGGGCCGCGGCACGACGCTGAAGCTGCCGGTGCTCAAGGCGCTCGACGGCGTGCTCAGCCCGCCCGCGCACGGAGCCTCGCTCGTGCTGCGCACGCCCGAGCGGGTCGTGGTCGCGCGCGCGGTGAGCGATGCAGGGGTGTTCTCGTTCCCGCCGGTGCCCGAGGGGCGCTACGAGGTGGCGATCGACTCCGAGGACTTCGAGCCGCGCGTCGAGAACGTCACGGTTCCTTCGGGGCCGCTCGCGCTGAGGCTCTCGGCGGGCGCCGTGCTCAAGGGCGACGTCCGCAGCGTCGAGCCCGCGGTGGCGGGGCCGCCGCGCATCGACAAGAAGACCGGAGCCGTCCAGCCCGAGCCGCCGCCGAAGGTCCTGCCCGACGACGGCACGCCGCACGTGGTGCGCCTCGAGGGTCCCGGCCGCACGCGCACCGTCACCACCCGCGCCGGAGCGTTCGAGGTCCGCGGCCTCGAGCCCGGGCGCTGGCGCCTGAGCTCCGGCCGCGCCGGCGCGAGCGTCGACGTCGCCGACGGCGGCATCGCGCGCGTGGAGCTGAACGTGCCGCGCTTCTCCGCCACGCTCGCAGGCAGCTGCGTCATCACCGGCGGCCACCGGCTGCCTCACGCCGTCACCGTGCGCGCGATCGCGGAGGGCGGCGAGGAGTGGGCGACCGCCGACTGCTCGCAGGGCACGTTCGAGCTGACGGGCCTGCAGCCGGGCTACTACGCGCTCGAGGTCGAGGCGCGCGAAGGGGCGGAGGTGTGGACGGGCTCCTCCGGAGCGCACGCGACCGGCGCGCGCGACGTGAAGCTGACGCTGCCGGGCGTCGCGTGGCTGCACTGGCGCATGGAGTCCTCCGACGGCCGCACGCTCGCCGCCCACCAGCGCGAGCACTTCGAGGCGCGCGACGTCGAGGTGCCGGACGACGCCGCTCCGTTCTTCGTGCCGCGCACGGTGTCGCTGGAGCGCGGGCACGACACCGACGCCGGGGTCTTCCGCTTCGTCGAGGCGCAGAGGCTCGCCGGGCGCGTGCTCGACGCCGTGACGAAGGACCCCATCGAGCGCGCGACCGCGTCGGTCGGCAGCGCGCGCTTCGTCACCGGCCCCGACGGCCGCTTCCCCGGCGAGCTGCCGGAAGGCACGTACCGCGTGCGCGTCGAGCACCCGGCGTACGTGCCGGCCGAGCGGGTGGCGGAGGCTCCCGGCGAGCTCGAGGTCGAGCTGGTGCGGGCGGCGCGGGCGGTCGGCACGGTGGTGACGCACGACGGCCGCGCGCTCGAGGGGCTCGAGGTCTGGGCGATCTCGGAGCACGCGACGCTGAAGGCGGCGGTGGTGGGCAACGCGTTCGCGACGCCGCACCTGACCGACGGCCACTGGCTCCTGCGCGCCGCGGGCGACGGCGCGCTCTCGGCGTTCGACACCGTGGAGCTCGACATCAAGGGCAGCGGCGATCGCGCGGTGCAGCTCGTCGAGCGCGCGGCGGGGCTGACGTTCGAGGTCGCCGTGAGCGACGCAGCCGGTGGGCCCGTCGAGGCGGACCTGCTGCTGGTTCCACGGCAGGTGCCCGGGCTCGCGAACGACCTCGAGCTCGAGCGGCTCTTGCGGCTGCCGGGCCTGGTCGCCGACGCGGCGGAGAAGCCGGCGTGCTACCGCTTCGTGCACGTGCCGCCGGGCGGCTTCACGCTGCTCGCGCGCTCCCGGCGCCACGCGTGGACGCTGTCGGTGCCGGTGCTCGTGGAGCCCGGGATGCGGCCGCTGGGGGTGGTCTTCCCCCACGTGCCCTACGCGCCGATCGTGAAGCGAGGCTCGCGCTGATCGGGGCCGGCGGCCCGGGGCCGAACCGGGCATAGACTCGACCGCGTGAAGAACGACGCAACCACCCAGACCGTGGCCGACCGGCCTGCCGCGAAGCAGGTGGCCGCCACGGCGGCCGCGCGCAGGGTGATCGCGCAGCGCTTCGAGCTGATCCGCACGCTCGGCGAGGGCGGCATGGGGCTCGTCCACGAGGCCCACGATCTCGAGCTCGACGAGCGCGTGGCCCTGAAGGTGCTCTCGATCGACGCGCACCTGGGTGCCGACGGCATACGCCGCATGCGTGACGAGGTGCGGCTCGCGCGGCGCATCACGCACCCGAACGTCGTGCGCATCTTCGACATCGGTGAAGACGCCGGCACCCACTACTTCACCATGGAGCTCGTCGCCGGCGACAACCTGCGCGATCGCATCGCGGGCAGGCCCCTGCCCCGCCGCCGCGCCCTCGCCTGGGCGGCGCAGATCGCCCAGGCCTTGAAGGCCGCGCACGCCGCCGGCGTCATCCACCGCGACCTCAAGCCCTCCAACGTGCTCGTCGCCGCCGAGCGCGCGGTCGTGACCGACTTCGGCATCGCCCGCCCCGTGCTCGAGGCCGTGCACGGCGAAGCGAGCGGGACGCCGCAGTACATGGCGCCGGAGCAGCGCGAGGGCGGCCGCGAGGAGCCGCGCACCGACCTCTGGGCCTTCGGCATCATGCTGTTCGAGATGCTGCACGGCCAGCGGCCCGCATCGGTCGCCGACATCGAAGGAGACGACGACGCCGCGCGCCTGATCCGCCGGTGCCTCGCCGCGCGCGCAGGCGATCGGCCGTCGGCCGCCGAGGCCGCCGAGCTGCTCGGCGGCAGCGTCGAGGTGCGCGCCGAGCCCGCGCCGCCACCCGTGAGCGACGTGTCGATCGCACTGCTGCCGCCGCGCGTGCTGGGCGGCGGCCTGGACGAGACCGTGCAGCAGGCGCTCGGCTACGAGATGGTCGACGCGCTCGCGCGCACCCGCAACCTGAAGGTCGCCTCGCTCGCGGCCACCGCGGCGTTCGCCGCCGACCGCGACCCGCTGAAGGTCGGTGCCGCGCTCAAGGTCAAGGCCGTCGTCGACATCACGCTGCGGCGCACCGGGCCCCGCCTTCGCGCCGACGTCCGGTTGATCGACGCACGCACGGGCTACCAGCTGTGGAGCGAGCGCATGGAGGACGACTTCGACGGCACGCTCGCGCTGCAGGAGTCCCTCGCGGCCCGCATCGGCGAGCAGCTGCGCGTCAGCGTCGACGCGATGGCGCACCGGGGTACGGCGCCGGCCGCCCTCATCGAGCAGTACCTGCGCGCCCGGGTCAACCTGCACCGCTTCATTCTCCAGGGCAGCGACGGCGCCATCGCGCAGCTCGAGCAGATCGTCGCCGAGGCGCCGTCGTTTCGCGCGGCGGCAGCGGCGCTCGCCACTGCACGCGTGCGGCAGTGGTTCCAGTTCGGCGTCGCCGACCCGAGCCTCGAGGCGCGGGCCGCCGACGCCGTGGCGAAGAGCCTCGAGAGCGCGCCCGATCTGCCCGAGACCCAGGTCGCCGCCGCAGCGCTGGCGAACCACGGCGGGGACTACGTCTCGGCGCTGCGCGCGGTGTACCGCGCGCTGGCCCTGGCGCCCTCGTGCGCCCCCGCCCACGAGCTGTTGTGCGTGCTCGAGGCCGAGACGGGCCGCACCGAGGTGGCGCTCCGCCGGGCGCGCCACGCGATCGAGCTCGACCCGACGCTGATCAGCGCGCACATCACGCTGGTGCTCCGGCTCGCCTGGCAGGGCAAACTGGCCGAGGCCGAGGCCGCGCTCGCTCGCGCGGCGCGCGAAGAGCTGGGCCCCGTGTTCCTCACGCCTCATACGCTGCGCCTGGCGATGTGCCGCGGCGACCGCACGGCGATGCACGAGATCGCCGAGGCCACGGAGCACTCGACGCACCCGGCCCGCGAGTACTTCGCCGCGATCGCCTACACCGCGGCGGGCGATTGGGCTCCCGAGCGGGGCGCGGCCGCCTTCCGCAAGCTGTTCGCGGTGCCGCATCAGAGCGTTCGGCGCGTCTCGTACGGGTGCCAGATGTACGTCGACGCGCTGGGCTGCCGCGGAGCCTCGGAGCTGATGCTCGAGCTCCTCGAGCTCGGCCGTCAGAGCCTGATCGACGTGGCCTGGCTCGAGCAGTCTCCGACGCTCGCCTGCGTCCGCGGGATGCCGCGGTTCGAGGCCGTGGTGCGCGAGGTGTCGGCGCGCGCGCAGCGGATCTGGGCCGAGATCGGCGATGACCCCGCTGGGCACCTGTGACGCGCCGCGCGCTCGCGCCTCGCTTTTTGAAGCGAGACTCGCGCTGATGAACGTCCGCGTCTAAGCTGCCCCCGCTCATGCGCGCCCATCTCATGCGGGTCGTGCTCCTCGCCGGCATCGCCGCGAGCTGCACGGTGGACACCACGGAGCCCGACGCCGGGCGGAAGTGCGATTCGACCCACGAGTGCCCTCCGGGCCAGACGTGCGGCGCCGACGGCCGCTGCTTCGTCGGAGGGGCAGGAGGCGGAGCGACGGCCGGCGGCTCGCCCAGCGCGGGTGGCAGCATGGCGGGCGGCATGACCGCAGGCGGCGCGGCGGGCGGCATGACCGCGGGCGGCGCGGCGGGAGGCATGACCGCGGGCGGCGCGGCGGGCGGCATGACCGCGGGCGGCGCGGCGGGCGGCATGACCGCGGGTGGCGCGGCGGGCGGCATGACCGCGGGCGGCGCGGCGGGCGGCATGACCGCGGGCGGCGCGGCGGGCGGCATGACCGCGGGCGGCGCGGCAGGCGGCATGACCGCGGGCGGCTCGGCGGGCGGAGCGACCGCGGGCGGCATGATGGACCCCGACGCCGGGTTCCCTCCCAACTTCTTCGTCGACGTCGCGGCCGGCAACGACTCGAACCCCGGCACGCAGGCGTTCCCGTGGCAGACCGCGGGCAAGGTGAACTCGCTGACCGCGGCGCAGCTGCCGCCGGGCTCGACCGTGCGCTTCCAGGGCGGCCAGACGTGGAACGAGCGGCTCATTCCGCCGAGCAGCGGCGACGCCGGAGCGGTCATCACGTACTCGACCTACGGCACCGGTGTCGCCACGTTCAACGGCACCGGCAACCCGAACACCGGCCTCGACGTGCGCAACCGCGCGTACCTGAGCTTCTCGAACCTGCGCGTCCAGAACTTCCGCGAGAGCTTCTGCGCGTACCTCGAGTCGGTCGATCACCTCACGTTCACCGACGTCGAGCTGAGCACCTGCGCCGAGGGCTACCACGCGTCACCGAGCGGCCAGTGCGACGACGTCACCGTGCTGCGCGGGAACCTGCACGACTTCGGGCCGTTCCCCGACGGCGGCACCGCCGGCAACCACTACGCCTTCAGCCTGCCCACGACGTGCGACCGCTGGTCGGTGACCGACACCAGCGTTCAGCGCTGCCAGAAGAGCTGCGTGTTCGACACCGGCAACGCGTCGTCGTATCTGCGGCTGAACGCGCAGGCGTGCGGGCTCGCTCCGAGCGGCACGAAGACGGGTCTGTCGCTCGGCGGCGGCAACGCGGCGGTTCGCTACAGCACGGTGACCGGCGCGGGGGCGTCGTGCGTGAGCCTGACCGGCAACGGCTCGGCGATCGAGGCGAACCAGCTGTCGAAGTGCGACATCTCGGGCATCACGATTCAGGCGGGCGCGAGCGGCACGCACGTCATTCGCCGCAACCGCGTGTGGGACTCGCACCGCGGCATCAGCTTCGGCACCTCGGGCACCGGCGCGACCGCGAACATCTCGAACAACTCGGTGCTCGGCGGCCAGACCGACGGCGGCACCACCGAGTGGGCGTTCATCGCGAGCGCGGGCAACACGACCAACCTCGAGAACAACCTCTCGACCGGGCCGATGACGTTCGCGCTCGTGGTGACCGGGCTCGACGCGGGCGGCGCCTCCGAGGGCTACGTCGAGCGCGCGAACTGGTTCGACACGACGGCGCTGCAGCAGCTGCAATGGAACGGCGCGACCGTGACGCCGATGGACTACCTCACGCTCTCGACGCAGGGCATGGGCTCGCAGTTCGCGATGAGCGCGCAGCTCACGAGCACGTCGCCGGTGACTCCGAACTTCACGCCGACGAACATGGCGATCCGCAACACCGGCGTCACCGACCCCGCGAGCGGCATGATGGCACCGAACTGCGACGGAGGCATCGCCGACTATTGCGAGGGCGCGCCGGAGCCGGGCGCAGTCGAGTTGCCATGAGATGCAGAGTGAATGCGGGTCTCCCGGACTGCCCGGGTGCTGCGTGAACGCGCGCATTCTGGTCATCGCCGCGGGATTGGTCGCGGCATGCGTGCCAGAGCTTCGGCGCTGCGACACTTCTGCCGACTGCGTCAACGGGGCTGTTTGCATTCCGTTCAATGGTGAAAGGGGAGTCTGCGCCTACCCGCTCGACAGTGGCCCAACCGACGGCGGCGTCGACGCGGGAGGCGGCGGAGGCCGAGCGGGTGGCGGCGGCGAGGCGGGCGGCGGTGCCGGTGGCAACACAGCGGGTGGTTCAACAGCCGGCGGGAGCGCAACGAGCGGCGGGGGCACGGGCGGCAACTCGACCGCGGGTGGCGGTACGGCGGGCGGTAGCAACGATGGCGGCACGCCACCATCGGGGGTGTGCAGTGCTGACGGATGGTGCTGGAAGAACCCAAGCCCACAGGGCAACTGGCTGACGGCAGTATGGAGTTCCGCAGCCAACGACGTCTGGGCAGTCGGAACACTTGGCACGATCCTCCACTGGAACGGGAGTTCCTGGACTGGCGTGCCGAGTGGAACGACCAATGACCTGTCCGCCGTCTGGGGCAGCAGCGCGAACGATCTCTGGGCCGGCGGAAGTGGGGGCACCATCCTCCACTGGAACGGGACATCCTGGTCGAGCGTGTCCAGCGGAACGACTCAGGAGCTGCGCGGGATTTGGGGAAGCACCGCCACCGACGTTTGGATTGTTGGGTGGGGTGGCATCGCCTTGCATTGGAACGGAATGAGCTGGTCGCCAATGTCCAGCGGCACGACGGTCCCCTTGCTCAGCATCTCGGGCACGAGCGCGAATGATGTCTGGGCAATCAGCGGCGCCGGCACCACGGTGCATTGGAACGGAAGCTCCTGGTCGATTGTGTCCGGGGGGTCGATGAGCGGTCTGACCGGAGTGTGGGCCAGTAGCGCGAACGATGCCTGGGCAGTCGGTGGCGTCGGTAAAATCCTCCGCTGGGACGGAGGGACTTGGTCCGACGTCGACAGCGGCACCACGGCGTACCTCAACGGAGTGTGGGGGAGCAGTTCGAGCGACGTCTGGGCCGTCGGGTTCAATGGGACAATTCTGCATTGGAGCGGCACTGGCTGGTCCAGCTCCTTCACCGGAACGACGCGGGGAATCAAGGGCGTCTCGGGCCGCAGCGGAAACGACGTTTGGGCAGTCGGCGACCAAGGGATGCTCCTGAGGTGGAACGGCACGGTCTGGTCGAGCGAGTCCAGCGGGCCAACCAGCCTATTGTGGGACGTGTGGGGCAGCAGCGCCAATGACGTCTGGGCCGTCGGCGAGCGCGGCACAATCTTGCGGTGGACAGGGGCGTCCTGGTCCTACGTGCCGAGCGGTACAACCGCCCAGTTGAACGCGATTTGGGGAAACAGCCCGAACGACGTATGGGCCGTTGGAGCAAGCGGCAACATTCTTCGGTGGACAGGGAGTTCCTGGTCGAATGTGCCAAGTGGTACCGGCGCGTTTCTTTCCGGCGTCTGGGCTGCCAGCGGAAGTGACGTTTGGGCAGTGGGCGAGGGCGGCACCATCGTTCGCTGGAACGGGACCTCATGGTCGAGCGTCGCCAGCGGGACGACTGAATTTCTGAATGGCGTATGGGGGTCCAGCGCGAACGACGTTTGGGCCGTGGGTGCCTCAGGGACCATCCTGCGGTGGAACGGGAGTGCGTGGTCTGGTGCGACCAGTGGCACGACGGACCGGCTGGACGCTGTCTGGGGGAGCAGCGCGAACAACGTCTGGGCAGTGGGCCTCAACGGCAGGATCGTCCGCTGGAATGGAATTTCGTGGTCGAGCTCTTCAAACGGAACAACGGAGTTGTGGAGCGTGAGGGGAACCGGTGCGAACGACGTCTGGGTGGTCGGACGGTACGGCAGGATCCTCCGCTGGAACGGCAGCTCGTGGTCGAGTAGCGCCAGCGGTACCTCGCAGGGACTGCTGGGCGTCTGGGGCAGCAGCAGTGACGTTTGGGCCGTCGGTGAAAACGGCACCATTCTTCGATACCAGCCGTGACAGCCTGCCCCACCGAAGCGCAGCTCAGCGCCGCGATCGAAGGCCAGCTGCCCGACGCCGAGGCCGCTCGCATCAACACGCACCTCGCCGAGTGCGAGAGCTGCCGCGACCTCATCGAGAGCCTCGCCCACGGGCCGCCGGCGTCCGGCGGAGACCCGCTGCTCGGCATGATGCTCGGCGAGTACCTCGTCGAGGAGCGCATCGGCCAGGGCGGCATGGGCGTCGTCTACCGCGCGCGCCAGCCGCTGATCGGCAAGCAGGTCGCGGTGAAGCTCCTGCGCGGCTCGCTCTCGAGCGACCCGCAGTCGGTGCAGCGGCTCGTCACCGAGGCGCAGGCCGTCAACGCCATCGGCCACCGCGGCATCATCGACATCTTCTCGTTCGGCCAGCTGCACGACGGCCGCCGCTACATCGTCATGGAGTACCTCGTCGGCACTCCGCTCAACGACTACCTGAAGCGCACCGGCAAGCTGACGCCGTACCAGACGCTGCTCCTGCTCGACGACGTGGTGAGCGCGCTCGCCGCCGCGCACGGCGCCGGCATCATCCACCGCGATCTCAAGCCCTCGAACCTGTTCCTCGTGCAGCAGCCCGACAACACGCGGTTCGTGAAGGTGCTCGACTTCGGGCTGTCGCGCCCGGTGCGTCAGCGCGACGACGCGAAGAGCTCGCTGCTGCTCGGAACGCCCATGTACATGGCGCCGGAGCTGATCAAGGGCGGCGAGGTCGGCACGTGGACCGACCTCTACGCGCTCGGCGTGATGGCCTGGCAGATGCTCGCCGGGCAGCGGCCGTTCGAGGGCGGCAGCGCGATCGCGGTCATGAAGAAGCAGGTCGAGCAGCCGCCTCCTCCGCTGCTTCCCCTCTCGGGCCCGATTCCCGCCCCGCTCGAGCAGTGGGTGATGTCGCTGCTCGAGAAGGACTGGAAGAAGCGGCCACAGTCGACGAGCGAGGCGCGCCAGGCCGTGAAGCGCATGCTCCACGCGCTGTCGACCGAGAAGACGGCGATCGAGCCTCCGCTCGCCGAGCGCGGGAAGCCCATCGGCGCGCCGCCGAGCCAGAAGCTCCCGAAGATTCCCTCCGACGTCGACCCCCAGTCGCTGGGCCGGCTGCCTCACCCCAAGCGCGTCATCCCCGTGCACGAGCAGATGACCGACCCCATGGCGCCCGTCGTGACCGACGACGCCGTCACCGCGCCCGAGGCGAAGGACGAGGACCTCGAGCCCGAGGTCCCGACCGAGGTGCCGCTGCCGAAACGGTCGCCGAAGCCGCCGCCGGAGCAGCCGCTGATGACGCGCCTGATTCGCTTCCTGAAGCGGAAGTGAGCGCCCCTCACCCCGGCCCTCTCCCCTACGAGGGGAGAGGGGGTTCACTCTCTACCCGCTCAGGATGAACGCGAGCAGCGCTCCCACGATCAACACTCCCGCCGCCGGCAGCAGGATGTTCGTCAGCAGCGCCTCGGTCTGCGCCTGCGACTTGAACATCTGCGCGTCCGAATAGAACGTGTCGAGGCTCTTGAACTGGGCCTCGTGCTGCTTCGCCTGCAGGCCCATGAAGATGCCCACGCCGCCCGCGCCCACGCCCGCGATCGCGAGAATGACCGGCAGCACCACGCTGCGCCCGCCCTTCTTCTCGACCGCCGGCGGCGCGTTCGCCGCGTTCGCCTCGGCCGCGAGCTGCTGCTCGAGCTTCTGGTCGGCGGTCAGCTCCTTCTTGCGATCGTTCGCGGCCGGCGCGATCGGCGGCGGAGGCGGCTCGTTCTTCACCACCGGCTCCGTCTTCGCCGGGGGCGGCGGCTCGGTCTTCTTCGGAGGGTCTTCCTTCCTCGCCGTCGCGCCCGTGCTCAGCGGCACCGCCTTGCCGGTCGCCTTCACCCACAGGCCCTCGATGCCCGGCCCGAGGTCCTTCGGGAGCTCCAGCTTCGGGTCGATCTTCACCGCGTTCTTGAACGACACCTCGGCCGCCTGCGTCTCGCCGATGAGGTAGCCGCAGATGCCGCCGTACATCTCGATCTCGGCGCGGTCTTTCTTGTCGTTCCACCTCCACTTCTGCTCGGCTTGAATGAGCCGCTTGAGGCACTTGTCGCCCTCTCCTTGAGAGGCGAACACCTTCGCCTGGCTCAAGAACGGGTTCGGGTGCTTCGCGTCCGCCAGTGCTGCGCCGCCGAACAACAGGGAAACCGCCGTCAACCCGAGCGCTCGTCGCATGCGGCCGCGAGCTTAACCGCGTTTGGGGCCCTGCAAAGAGTAGCCACCTCGCATCGGCTGCAGGGCACCTACAACGGCAACCGCGCGTCCACACGTGGCCCGCCCGAGGCACGAACCTTGATGAACGCCGCACACCTTGCGCGCCCTCGCCCTCGCCCTCGCCCTCGCGGTCGCGTCGTGCAGCACCGAGAGCTCCCCGCGCCTCGACCTGTCGCCGCTGCCGGTCGAGCAGGTCGACCAGGCGCTCGACGACTACCGCAGCGAGCCCGGGCGCGAGACCGCGCAGCGGCGCGCCCGCGCGATGTTGACGCTCATCACCTCCGAGCCCGAACGCGCCCTGCGCGAGGCGATGAGCCCGTCGGCGCGCGCGTCGCTGCCCGCCGACCAGCAGCCCTGGGTCGAGCGCTGGCTCGACGGCGTCGGCGACGTCGACGTCATCACCGGCACCGCGGATCAGCCGGGCGGGCTCGTCGAGGTTCACCGCTTCCTCGTGCTGGGCGGCGAGACCTTCCGCGCGTACGCGACCGGCGACCGCTTCAGGCATCGCAGCCGCAGCAACGTTCGCGTGCACGCCGTCGCGCTCGACGGCGCCGCCGCGCTGAGCGACCGCCCCACCCGGCTGCTGTTCCCCGACGAGGCCGCCGACGACCGCCTGCCGTACCGCGCCGGCGGCCCCTGCCCCGTCTCGAGGAAGAGCGTGCCGCCGGGCTCCGCGCAGGCGCACGCGGGCGACGCCGTCTACCAGTTCTGCATGCCCGACCACGTGGCCGCTCTCGACGAAGACCTCGCGCAGGCCGAGGACCAGGTCAGCGCCGACCTCGCGAGCCCGTGGTCGACCGGCCCGAAGACCGTGCTCGTGATGCGCGTCGACTTCTCGGACCTCACCGGCGAGCCGCTGAGCGCCTCGGCCGCACAGACGCTCATCGACACCACCTCGAGCGGCTTCTTCAGCACCAACTCCTACGGCCAGACGTCGATGACCGCGACGGTGACGCCGCTCTTGCGGCTGCCTCAACCCTCGACGTTCTACCGGATGAACGACAACTACCACGGGCTGCGCTCCGACGCGATCAGGGCCGCCGCCGACGCCGGCTACGCGCTCACGGCGTACAACCTCGACATCGTCACGTTCAAGGCGCTCTACAGCGGCTGGGCGGGGCGCGGCAGCGTCGGCGGCCGCGGCAACTGGCTGAACGGGAACTTCTCGGCGCGCGTCACCGAGCACGAGCTCGGCCACAACTACGGCGTCTGGCACGCGAACTACTGGAGCGCCCAGAACGCCAGCATCATCGGCGCCGGCTCGAACACCGAGTACGGCAACCCGTTCGACGTGATGGGCAACGGCTCGTCGCACTTCAACGCGTGGTTCAAACGCACGTTCGACTGGCTCGCTCCGGCCGAGGTCGCGACGGTGACCGCGAGCGGCACGTACCGCATTCACGCGCTCGAGCTGCCGGTCTCGTCGGGGCTGCACGCGCTCAAGATCCCCCGCGGCGACGGCCAGAAGGACTACTGGGTCGAGCTGCGGCAGGGCCTCACCTCGAACCGCTCGCTGATGTCCGGGGTCTCCATCAACTGGGGCTACCCGTCGCCGACCGGCAGCCACCTGCTCGACATGACGCCCGGCGCGCCCGGGGGCGTCGGCGACTCGGCGCTCACGTTCGGGCGCACGTTCTCGGACTTCAACCGCGGCATCCACATCACGCCGCTCGCGAAGGCCGGCACCACGCCCGAGGCGATCGACGTGGTGGTGAACCTGGGCGCGTTCCCGGGCAACCGGCCGCCGGTCGCGATGCCGATCGTGGCGAGCTCGACGACGCCCGCGGTGAACGCGATGGTGACGTTCTCGATCTCCGCCACCGACCCCGACGGCGACGCCCTCGCCTACGCGTGGGACTTCGCCGACGACACGTACGTACCGTCCGCGGCGATGACGTCGAAGGCGTTCGCGAACGCCCGCACCTACTTCGTGCGCTGCACCGTGAGCGACATGAAGGGCGGCACGGTGACGCGCTCGGCGCTGGTGACCGTGGGCGCTCCGTCGCGCTCCACGCTCGAGGGCACCGTCACCGCGGGCGGCACGCCGGTCGAGGGCGTGCGCGTCGGAGACTCGAGCCGCGCCGCGTACACCGACAGCGACGGCCGCTGGGCGCTCTCCGACGTGCCCGACGCGAGCGTCACGCTCGCCGCCGTGAAGACGAACTACACGTTCACGCCGTCGTTCTCGCAGCCGGTGGTGGTCGCGGGCAGCCTGACGGGCCTCGACTTCACCGGCAACCTGCTGACCGGCTTCTCGGTGAGCGGCACCGTCGTCTCGAGCGGCACCACCGGCCTCGCCGGTGTGACGGTCAGCGACGGCACCCGCACCGCGGTGACGGCGTCGAACGGGACGTTCACGCTCGCGAACGTCCCCAACGGCGCGCACACGCTCACGGCGGTGAAGGCGGGCTGGCAGTTCGCTCCCCGGGCCGTCGAGGTGCTCGGAGCGAACGTCACCGGCGTGCAGTTCACCCCGAGCGGCGCGGGCCTCTCGGGGCAGATCTTCGGCGCGACCGCGGCCGCCACCATCACCGACGGCGTGCGCACCGCCACGGCGACCGGCGGCATGCCGAGCTGGTACTGGAACATGAACGGCGTCGCGAACGGCACGTACAACGTCGTCGCCACGCTGCCCGGCTTCACGCTGACGCCGGCGTTCACGAACCCGGTCACCGTGAGCGGCGGGTTCGTCAGCAACCTCAACTTCACCGCCGTCGCCGGCACGAGCTACCAGGTGTCGGGCACCGTCAGGAGCGGCACCGTGCCGCTGCCCGGCGTCAACGTCAGCGACGGCACGCGCTCGAGCATCACCGACTCGCTGGGCCGCTACGTGCTCACCGGAGTCGCGCCCGGCGCGTACACGCTCACGCCCTCGCACGCCTCGTACGCGTTCATGCCGGCGACGCGCGCGGTGAACGTGACGACGGCGTCGCTGACCGCGCAGGACTTCGCGACGACGGTCGTGAACCCGCCGCCCACGGTCGTGACGGCCGCGACCGCGACGCCGAGCCCCGTCACCACCGGCACGACCGCGGTGCTGTCGGTGCTCGGCGCCGACGACTCGGGCGAGGCGGCGCTGCGCTACACGTGGTCGACGTCGTTCTTCCAGGCGCCGGGCTACAGCGTGAACGGCACGAACGCGGCGAAGACGACGACCGTGACCTTCACGCGCGCCGGCACGTACCCGTTCGAGGTGGTCATCACCGACCCGGGCGGGCTGTCGGTGCGCAGTCAGGTGACCGTCGTCGTGCAGCAGAACCTCGTCTCGCTCGCGGTGAACCCTGCGAACGCGAACGTCGCGACCGGCGGCATGCAGCAGTTCACCGCGCAGGGCGCCGACCAGTTCTCGCAGTTCATGTTCGCGGGGCCGTACGCGTGGTCGGTGTCGGGCGGCGGCACCATCTCGGCGAGCGGGCTGTTCACCGCCGGCATGACCGCGGGCGGTCCGCACACCGTGACCGTGACGGGCGCCGGCGGCCGCACCGGCACGGGCATGGTGACCGTGACGTCGGCGAGCGGGCCCGTCATCACCTCGCCGGCGCGCGCGACGCCGAACCCGGTCACCGGCACCTCGGCGCAGCTGAGCGTCGGCGCGACCGACGACGGCGGCGAGCCCGCGCTCACGTACACGTGGTCGATGACCTCGGGGCCCGCGGGGGTGTCGTTCACCGACAACGGCACGAACACGGCGAAGTTCGCGACGGTGACGTTCACGAAGGCGGGCACGTACCAGCTCGTGGTCGCGGTGCTCGACGGCGCGGGCAACATGGCGACCGGCGTGGTGGACGTCGACGTCGAGCAGACTCCGGCGCGGGCCGTCGTCTCGCCGCCGGCAGCGACGGTGGCGCCGGGAGCGACGCTGACGTTCTCGGCGCTGGTGGAAGATCAGTTCGGCGACGTGCTCGCGATTCCGCCGGTGGTCGCGTGGTCCGTGTCGGGCGGAGGCACCATCGACGCGAGCGGCGTCTTCACCGCGGGCGCGAGCGCGGGCGGCCCGTTCACCGTGACCGCCACCACGTCGGGCGTGACGGGCACCGCGACGATCACCGTGACGTCGACCCCCGACGTGCAGCCGCCCACCGTGAGCCTCACGGCTCCGCTCGCGGACGCGCGGCCGCAAGGCATGTTCGCGGTGGTGGCCGACGCGAGCGACGACGTCGGGGTCGCCGCGGTCGGTCTGTCGCTCGACGGCACCGCGCTGCAGGAGCGCACCGGCGCCCCGTTCACGTGGCCCCTCGACACCGCGACGCTGGCGAGCGGCGCTCACGTGCTCGTGGCGCGGGCGCGCGACGCGGCCGGCAACACCGCGGAGTCGGCTCCGGTGCGGTTCTTCGTGGGCCCGGCCGGCTCCGACCAGCCGCCGTCGGTGGCGCTCGCCGGCCTGAGCGACGGGTCGCTGCTCACCGGGAAGCTCGAGCTGCTCGTCACGGCGAGCGACGACCTCGGAGTGCAGCGGCTCGAGCTCGTCGTCGACGGCGCCGTCGTGCAGGTGGGCACCGGCACCTCGTGGCGGCCCGAGCTCGACCCCGACGTACTGAGCGAGGGCGGTCACGCGGTGCGCGCGCGCGCGATCGACACGGCCGGCCAGAGCAGCGAGTCGCCCGCGATCGCCTTCACCGTCGTTCGCGAGCAGACGATGCCCACGGTGCCCGAGACGCCGGGGCGGCCGGGGCAGGTGCGCGGCACGTGCGGCTGCTCGAGCGGGCCGGTGCTGCCGGGGCTCTTGCTGCTGCTGCTAGCACTCGTCCGGCGGAAGTGACTTCGTGGCCTTCAGCTCGGGCATCGGAGTCCACACGATGCTGAGGCTCGACACCTTGCCCCCGGCGCAGACGAACGTGACGTCCATCGAGTAGCCGGCGGCGTCGTAGTGCTTGCACGTCTTCGACCCCTCGAGCTTCCCGCCCTTGAGGAAGACGAGCCGCTTCGCGGCGGCGTCGCACGGCGTGTCGACGAGCTCGAGCGGAGCGCTCTTCTTCTCGGCGCGGAACGCCTTCGTGCCCTCGGCGGTGAAGTCGAGCTGGGTGGAACCGTCGGGGCGGAAGTCGACGAGCACGCCGTCTTTCCAGCCGACGATGCGGCCGCGGTCGACGTCGGGCTCGCCCCACTTCTTGACGATGGTCTGCCGGGTGTCGGCGCGCGTGACGCCGGCGATCTCCGAGAAGTCCTTCCAGTCGAGCTTCTTTCCCGGAGGCGGGGCGGCGTGCAGGGCCAGCGCGAGCGTCAGAGCGAGCATGGGTTCCCCAATCTAGTAGAGCGGCGTCATGACGACACTGATCGCGCTGATGTTCACCGCGCAGGCCCCGGCGCTCGACGAGGCCGTCGCCGCCCGGTTCGCGAAGCTCGCCCTCGCGTGCGTTCACAAAGAGTTCCCCAACAAGGTCGCCCACGTCTTGAACGACGCGCGCGACGTGCGGGCCCCTTCGCAGCTCACCCCGGCGTTCTACGGCTGCTACGACTGGCACTCGGCGGTGCACGCCCACTGGCTGCTCGCGCGCCTGGTGCGGCTGTTCCCCGCGGCCCCGTTCGCCGCCGACGCGAAGAAGGCGCTGGCGAAGAGCCTGACCGCGAAGAACGTCGCCGCCGAGGTGGCGTACCTCGCGGGCAAGGGGCGCGTGAGCTTCGAGCGGCCGTACGGGCTCGCGTGGCTGCTCCTGCTGGCGGCCGAGCTGCGCGAGGGCGGCACGCCGGAGCTCGCGGCCTGGTCGAAGGCGCTCGAGCCGCTCGAGAAGGAGGCCGCGAAGCGCTTGAGCGCGTGGCTGCCGAAGCTGTCGAAGCCGATTCGCGTGGGCGAGCACGATCAGACGGCGTTCGCGTTCGGGCTGGTGTGGGACTGGGCGGTGGTGGCGAAGGACGACGCGATGCTCGCGCTGCTGCGCGAGCGCACCGGCGCGTACTACGCGAACGACACGGCGTGCCCGCTCTCGTACGAGCCGGGCGGGCAGGACTTCCTGTCTCCGTGCCTGGCCGAGGCCGACCTGATGCGGCGATTGCTGGAGCCTGCGGACTTCGCGGCGTGGCTGACGAAGTTCCTCCCCGAGGTCACGCTGAAGCCCGAGATCGTGACCGATCGGGCCGACCCGAAGCTCGCGCACCTCGACGGGCTGAACCTGTCGCGCGCGTGGATGCTCGAGGGAATCGCGACCGGGCTGCCGCCGAAGGACGCGCGGGTCCCGAAGCTGCGCGCGGCGGCCGAGGCGCACCGGGCCGCGGGGCTCGAGTCGGTGACCGGCGAGCACTACGAGGGCGGGCACTGGCTGGGCAGCTTCGCGACGTACCTCGTGACGGGCCGCGGGCTCCGGTAGAACGGGCTCAGCGAACGCATCGACTGTAGATGCTCTGTTGTGGGTCGTACGCGCCGTTGGCGCCGTAGTCGAAGCTGACGCTCCAGATCAGGCCAGGCGAGAAGGTATGCGGCGTCGACGTCCAAAAGTAATCGCCGGTCGGCGTCGCGGGGAAGACGAGTGGGTCGACGGCCGGCAAGAACGCGCGGATGTCGAGGATGCTCTGCAGCTCCTTGACCGTGGGCAAACGCCAGCCGGCGTCGGCGCAGTAGGCGGTCGCGTCGGCCCAATTGACACGGCCCCCGTCGAGGGTCGCTGTCGAACGCTGCCAGGTCAGCATCGTCACCGTGTCGAACACCGTGCCCGCATCGACGATGAATCGACGCGGCGGCGCCCCCGCCGTCCCAGGTAGCGAGGGCCCCGACCAGACACAGCGCGCCATCTTGCCGGCGGTCTTGAGGTCGTTGGTCGATCCCCCGGTGGCGAAGCCGATACCCCACGCGTAAGGCGGGTTGATGGCTCCGGACGACGACGTCCAGAAGAAGGCCGGCGGCGTGTTCGGGAAGACGGTCGCGCTGATTCGCGCCCCCGCGTCTCGTTCGAAGTCGACGATCGACTGGAGCTCGATCAGCGTCGGCAGTCGCGCGCCGAGGCCCTGACATTCTGCGATCGCGTCGACCCACGTGACGAGCCCGCCATCTGCCAGCGGCTCGCGGGCCCAGACGAGCCCGGTGACCCGATCGGTCACGGTTCCCCCGTCGATCTCGAAGCTCGACGCGGGTGGAGAGGGAGAAGGAATCGGCCAGCACGACCACTCCCGATCGCAGCCGCCATCGGTCGCGGGGCCGCCACCGGCCGTCGCGCCACCCGCCGTCGCGCCACCCGCCGTCGCGCCACCCGCCGTCGCGCCACCCGCCGTCGCGCCACCCGCCGTCGCGCCACCCGCCGTCGCTCCGCCCGCCGTCGCTCCGCCCGCCGTCGCACCACCCGCCGTCGCGCCACCCGCGTTGGCTCCACCCGCTGTTGCGCCGCCCGCCGTGCCACCGGCTTCGCCGCCAGGGGCGCGGCAGAAGCCTCCGCGACAGATGAGCCCACTCGACCCGAACCCAGGCGCATCACAGCCGCCGTCGGGCAGACACTTCGAACCTTCGAAGTTGAACGCGCTGCAGCCGCACAGGAGCCCGAAGAGCACCCACCTCATCGGGCGTCTCCCTGCAGCACGAACCACAGCAAGCACGCGACGGCGACGGCGACTCCCGAGATCGCAAGCGCGACCCCGACGTCGCGCTGCGCATTGAGCCGGCTGACCGCCACATGGGCCTCACCGATGTCGTAGAGCGCGATGTCTCGTTGGAGCGCGCCGGTGCTCGTGCTCTGAGTCACCAGCAGCCCTCCGCCCACGATCGCCGCGACGGCCCCGAGCCCGGCTCCCACCAGCGGCAGCACGCGAGCGGGTCGATTCCCGCGCGGGGCCGGCTCTTCCGGAGAGACCTCACGCGTGAGCCTGTCGCTGACGACTTCGCTGATCCGCGCGACCACGCGAAAGATCGACTCTTCGCTCGCAATGACGTCGCCCTCACGGACGAGCACGTCGCCGCGATCGGCCTGGAGGAGCTTGATGTCGAGACGCAGCTGGCTGCCGACTCGCGCGATCGCACCGGCGACGATGTACTGCGCGCCCAGCGCACCTCCCATCTCGGCAAGACACGATGCACTCGAGTCCGTGCAACCCATCAGCTCGCGCTGCCGCTCCAGGCCCAGAATGGTCGCGATGTCGCTCTTCCCGATGACCTTGACGCGACCGTTTCTTCCGAGCTCGGTGAGCAGCTGTTCACCGATCGCCGCAGCGAGGCTCTCGGTCTTCGCGCGCTCGGGGCCTGGCCCCTCGTTCACCGCGACGTCGAGCACGACGACCCTGGGAAGCTCGGCTCCGCGTGCCGCCAACGCCAACAGCAGTGCGCCCACCAAGCCCCCTCTGTTCATGCGCCGAGTATCGCGCGGCGCGGCGGGTCTCGCATCACATCTGAGCGCGATCAGCTCGGGCAGCGGCGCGTCGGGTGGATGGCGTACGACGCACTGCTGCCGTCGAGCGACTGTCCGTGACGTCGCCGCGGCTTCGCGCGGAGTGACGTAGACTGCCGGCCTCATGCGCTCCGGTCTGGTCTTCGCGCTGATCATCCTCGCGTGCGGCAAGCCGGCGGCGCCTCCGCCTCCGCCGCTCGGCCCCGAGACCTGCGACAACGGGAAGGACGACAACGGCGATCAGAAGGTCGACTGCGCCGACCCCAAGTGCTTCTCGGCGGCCGTCTGCAGCGCCGCCACCGCCGGGGGCGACGAGGCAACCGCGGGCGGCGGAACCGCGGGCGGCGGAACCGCGGGCGGCGGAACCGCGGGCGGCAACGCAACCGCAGGCGGCGCGACCGCGGGCGGCGCCACTGCGGGGGGAGCAACCGCAGGCGGCGCGACTGCGGGCGGCGCCACTGCAGGCGGAGCAACCGCAGGCGGCGCGACGGCAGGTGGCGCGACGGCAGGCGGCGCGACCGCGGGCGGCGCGACTGCGGGCGGCGCCACTGCGGGCGGCGCGACTGCGGGCGGCGCGACCGCAGGCGGCGCCACGGCCGGCGGAGCCGCCGTCGAGAACTGCACCGACGGCCTCGACAACGACAACGACCGCGCCATCGACTGCGGCGACACCAGCTGCACCGGCAACGGGGCGTGCAGCGCGCAGCCCGACGGCCGGCCGTGCCTCTTCAACAACCAGTGCGCGGGCGGCCTGTGCGACACGCAGGCGGCGACCGGCGCGCCGAACGGCATGTGCACGAACGCCGTCAACTGCAACGCCGCGAACCAGACGGGCTGCAACGGCGGCCTGTGCGTCGCGCTCGGCACGGTGAGCCGCTGCTTCCAGCGCTGCACCGGCACCGGCCTCGGAGCGACCGGCCGCTGCCGCACCGGCTACGCCTGCCGCGACGCCGACACCACGCCGAACAACGGAGACAACTACTGCCAGGTGCTCTGCGTCGTCGACATCGACTGCGTCGGCGCCGACGGGGGCGGCTACGGCTGCAACTACTGGAGCACGCGCTGCGGCCCGAAGAACCTGAACCTCGCGAAGTACGGCGCCCCCTGCACCGCGAGCTCGCAGTGCGAGACCGGGCTGTGTGCGACCGGCTCGTTCTACCCGGGCGGCTACTGCGTCGGCTTCTGCCGCGGCGACATTCCCGTCTGCGCCACCGACGGCGACTGCGCGTACTTCTCGACGTACGGCGACAACGTGGGCGGCTGCTTCGATCGCTGCACCGCGCCGCCGATTCTCAACAACCCGCAGTGCCGCGCCGGGTACCAGTGCCGAACGCGCGCGGGCGCCACGTACTGCACCTGCGGCACCGCGGGCGAGGTCTGCGCCGTGGGCGGCGACTGCTGCTCCGGCACGTGCAGCGGCACCACCTGCATGTAGCGGAAATACGCGGTCGATCGTACAGAAGGGCGCCTGCGTCTCCTCGTCTGCAGCCTCCTCTTCGTCTCCACCGCCGCGTTCGCGCAGACCGACGGCGGCGCCACCGGCGTGCTCACGAAGGCGCCCCAGCTGCTCCAGCAGGTCGAGGCCGCCTACCCTCCCGACGCCGCCGACGCCGGCCTGGGCGGCACGGTCGTCATGGAGATCGACCTGGGCGACGACGGCAGCGTCACCGACGCCCGCGTCGTGCAGAGCGCGGGCGCCTCGTTCGACGAGTCCGCGCTCGCCGCCGTGCGGCAGTTCAAGTTCTCGCCCGCCGAGGTCGACGGCAAGCCGACGCCGGTGCGCCTGCAGTACAGCTACACGTTCTTCCTGCGCCGCGAGGTCGTCGAGGTGCCGCCCGCGCCCGACGCCGGCCCGGTCGTCAACTTCGCCGGCCGCCTCATCGAGCGCGGCACGCGCGTGCCGATTCCCGGCGCCGCGGTGCTGCTCGGCGAGCGCGAGGCGTTCTCCGACGAGCAGGGCTTCTTCGAGCTCCAGGACGTACAGCCCGGCACGTACCCCGTCGTCGTCACCGCGAGCGAGTACGAGCGCTACGCCGTCACCGAAGAGATCGCGCCGGGCAAGAAGACCGAGGTCACCTACTACGTGCGCAAGAAGGTCTACGGCGCGTACGAGACCGTCGTCCGCGGCGTGAAGGAGCGCAAGGAGGTCGCCCAGGTCACCTTGCGCCAGGAAGAGATCCGCCTCATCCCCGGCACCAACGGCGACGCCTTCCGCGTGGTGCAGAACCTGCCCGGCGTCGCGCGCGCTCCGTTCGGGCTCGGCAACCTCGTCGTGCGCGGCCAGAAGGCGTGGGACACCCGCACGTACGTCGACGAGACGCTCATCCCCCAGCTGTTTCACTTCGGCGGCCTGTACGCGACGTACAACTCGAACCTGCTCGAGAACATCTCGTTCCAGCCGGGCAACTTCGGCGCCGAGTGGGGCCGCTCGATCGGCGGCCTCGTCTACGCCGAGGCCCGCACGCCCGCGAAGAACGGCTACCACGGCTTCATCGACGTCAACGCCGTCGACACCTCGATCCTCTTCGAGGGGCCCATCGGCGACGACTGGAGCTTCTCGGTCTCCGGCCGCCGCAGCTACATCGACGCGCTCCTGCCCGCGGTCTTCGATCTCATCGGCCCGCGCGCGAAGAACGCGCTCAGCTTCACGGTCGCGCCGCGCTACTACGACTACCAGGCGCGCATCGAGTACCGCCCCAAGAAGGGCAAGGCGCGCTTCTTCGTCTCGTTCTTCGGCAGCGACGACAAGCTCGCGCTGCTGCTGCCGAACCCGGCGTTCGACCCCGAGGGCCGCGGCACGTTCGGCACCGGCATCAACTACAACCGGCTCGTCATCGGCTTCGACTACGCGTTCAGCGATCGCGTGAAGATGATCAACCGCATCAGCGCGGGCTACGACCGGCTCGACGTCAACATCGGCAGCGACATCTTCCTGAACGGCGAGCAGTTCCCCGTCGGGTCGCGCAACTACTTCGAGCTCGAGCTCGCGAAGTGGCTGTCGGTCACCGCGGGCCTCGACTTCTACATGTTCTGGGTGCAGGCGGTGTCGCAGAGCCCGCCGTCGAGCTTCTTCAAGCCGAACGCGATTCCCGACCCCTTCGTGTCGCGCAACCTCGTCGCCGAGAAGACGACGAGCTTCTACGGCGAGCCCGCGCTGTTCGCGGAGGCCGTGGTGAAGCCGTTCGACAACGTGAAGGTGGTCGCCGGCGTGCGCGCGGACTACGAGACGTACATGAAGCGCGGGTGGATCGACCCCCGCGTCTCGGTCTTCTGGCAGCCGTGGGAGGACATCACGGTGAAGGCCGCGGCCGGCCTGTACCACCAGCAGCCCGACTACCGCATCGGCGTGCTCTCGCCGGTGTACGGCAACCCGAGCCTGTTGCCCGAGGCGGGCGCGCACTACATGGCGGGCCTCGAGAAGCGCTTCTCGGACGCCGTCACGCTCGACGTGCAGGGCTACTACAAGGACCTCTTCCACCAGGTGCGCGCGACGCTGCAGCAGGGCGCGGGCACCGACGTGTCGAACCCGGTCGCCGACCTGCGCTACACGAACGTCGGCCGCGGGCGCAGCTACGGCATGGAGCTCCTGCTGCGCCACCAGCTCACGAAGAACTTCTTCGGGTGGATCGCGTACTCCCTGTCGAAGGCCGAGCGCGACTACAAGAGCGGCACGGTGTGGAGCAGCGCGCAGTTCGATCAGCCCCACAACCTCATCATCATCGGCAGCTACAAGCTGCCCTACGACTTCATCTTCGGAGTGCGCATCCGCTACGTGAGCGGCCCGCTCGTGACGCCCATCACGGGCTCCATCTACGACGCGAACGGCAACTACTACGTGCCCGTGCCGGCCCGCACCGAGTTCTCGCGGCGGCTGCCCGACTTCTTCCAGATGGACCTGCGCCTCGACAAGCGCTTCGTCTTCAAGAACTGGATGCTGTCGCTCTACCTCGACGTGCAGAACGTCACGAACCAGCAGAACGTCGAGCAGCTCATCTACAACCACGACTTCACGAAGGAGGCCTTCATCACCGGCCTCCCGATTCTCCCCGTGCTGGGGATGAAGGGGGAGTGGTGATGCGCCTGCTCCCGGTGCTGCTGCTCGCGAGCGCCTGCGGCGGCTCGTGGAAGCCCGTCACCGTCATCGAAGGCCTGCGCGTCATCGGCGTGCGCGCCGACCCGCCCGAGGTGCGGCCGGGCCAGCCGGCGTCGCTCGAGGCGCTCGTGCTCGACCCGACGCGGCCCGGCGAGCGCACCACCATGGTGTGGCTCGGCTGCGAGCCCGACCCGTTCGGCGCGGGCCGCGGCGCGTGCAACGACCTCGCCTCCATCGGAGATCAGAACGCGCTGCTCGACTCGATGCGGCTGCCCGACGGCGTGAAGCTGATCGGCCTGGGCAACCGCGCGACGTACGCGACGTCACCGAACCTGTTCGACGTGCTCGCGGCCGACGACGACCGGCGCAAGAAGGGCACCGTCGGCACCATCGCGTCGCTCGCGGTCGCGGCCGACGTGCCGCTGAACGCGACGCCCGAAGAGCTCGCGCCGATCTTCGAGAAGGTGCAGAGCAAAGAGATCGCCTCGCAGCTGACGCTGTTCCGCGTGCGCGTCAGCGAGAACGCCGTGCAGAACGTCAACCCCACCATCGACGCGCTGATCATCGACGGACAGACCGTGCCGAAGGGCGCGGCCGCGATGATCCAGCCGTTCGTCGAGCACTACATGGACCTCGCCGCCCACGAGATGGAGCCGTTCAGCGAGATCGCCCCCATGGGCGTCGTCGAGAAAGAAGAGCGGCTCGTCGTCAGCTGGTACTCGACGGCGGGGCGCTTCTCGTACGACCGCGTGGCGCTCGGCACCGACGTGAAGTCGCGGTACGTGGGCCCGGGCGACGAGGTCGAGAACGACCCCATCCCCGAGGGCCGGCGCGGCACGTTCTGGACGGTCGTGCGCGACAGCCGCGGCGGGCAGGTGTGGGCCGAGTGGCCGTTCTTCGTGTGCGACCTCGGGCGGCCCTGGCCCCGCGTCACGCAGGTCGAGCGCTCCGGGGGCCAGCTCATCTTGCGCGGCGAGAACCTCGAGCAGATTCTCGACGTGGTCGCGACGACCCCGAACGCGGCGGTGCGCGGGGGCTACAGCGCGGTGCTCAAGGCGTGGGTGGGCGACGACACGCCGGGGCCGCTCGAGCTGCGCACGCGCGGGTGTGGCCGCGCGGCGGTGCCGTGACTCACTGCGCGGGCTTCGTGCTCTCTTTGCTCGACTGCGCCCAGCTCGAGCCGCCCCACTTGTACGTCGCCTTCCAGTCGCACCCCGACACTCCGGCGGTGTCTTCGCTCATCTTCATCACCTCGAGCCGCTGCTCGTTGCAGCCCAGCTCGAACGCCGCCTGCTTTCGCAGGTCGTCTTCGTGGCCCACGATTTCGGGGTTGCCGGTGATGGCGGACTTCTTGGCGGCGCAGCCGGCCGCGCCGAGCAGAACGACAGCAAGGGCAAAAGCAAGGATTCGCATGGGTCTCCGCTTTTCTGATTGAACAAAAGACTGGCGATGCGACGTCGGGGGAGCCATCTAACGGGCCGCGGTCCACTCTGACAAGGAGAGCTACGTGAAAAAGTCAGCTGCGCTCGCCGCATCATTGCTGTTCACGGCGTGCGGCAATCTTCCGAACATCCTCGACAGCGGCAACGGAGGCTGCAACTGCAGCTCGTCGCAGGTCTGTCACCCGGTGACGAACAAGTGCGTCGCCACCTGCATGACGGCCGCCGACTGCATGTCGGCCTCCCAGAGCTGCACCGCGCTGAGCGGCACCTCGGCGAAGACCTGCACCTGCGCGAGCGACAACATGTGCGGCCTCACCGAGGTCTGCCAGGGCTGGAGCATGTGCGACGCGAAGTGCACCGGCAGCTCGAGCTGCCCCACCGGCTACGACTGCGACACCGTGAGCGGCAGGTGCAGTGAGCCGGGCACGGACGGCGGCACCGACGGCGGCACGAGCTGCGTCTCGTCGAACCAGCAGCCCGACAACTGCGGCTACGGCCGGGTCTGCCAGACCAGCGGCGCCTGCCAGGACGCGCAGAAGGGCACCTGCAGCAACTTCCCGGCCGCGCACTCGACCGCCAACTGGACCCCGGCGAACGGCACGGGCCCCGTCATCTACGAGCACGTCGATGTGTCGCCCGACAGCACGACGTTCTGCGCGATGGGCTCGACCTCGTACACCGTGACGCTGCGGGCTTACACGACCGGCACCTTCCCCGCGCAGGAGGCGAATTTGCCGGGCTTCAAGTACGTCACGACGACCGGAACGGAGACCGACCTCCCCGCAGGGCCGCTCCTGCAGTCGGGCTACACGGTGAGCACGGACATGAAACACGCGACGATGACGTTCACGCTGTGCTCGACCACGGCGCCGACCTCCATCACCGCCGGCTTCTACTTCACCGGTGGCAACCCGTACTGCGCCACCCTCATGCATCAGTGAAAGGAACCTTCGAACCATGACTCCAGCCATTCTCACGTTCGTCGTCCTCGCCGGAGCTCCGGCGCCCGTCATCACGAAGGACACCCGCCTCGCCTGCCCGCAGGGCACGACCCAGTACGGCGGGCCGCGCTCCGGCGTGCTGACCTGCCAGGAGGGCACGCGCGACGGCATGCGCGCGTACCACGGGCCTTACATCTCGCTGTACGCGAGCGGCAAGGTCGCGGCCGTCGGCCAGACCGAGCACGGCATGCGGCACGGAAAGTGGGCGTTCTATGACGAGAGCGGCGTGCTCGTCGGCGAGACCGAGTTCAAGAACGGCGACTTCGACGGCCGCCGCGTCTTCTACACCCCCGACGGCCGCATCAAGTCCGAGGAGCGGTGGGTCGCCGGCGTGCAGCAGGCGACGCTGCTCCCGGTGACGCCGGCGACGGCCCCGGCCGCCGCGAAGAAGCCGTAGTCTCTGGTCGGCTGCCGGCAGGACCGGGTCCTTCGGCCCGCGATGACGCTCTTCGCGTCATCGCTGACCGGCGGCCGACGTCACTTCCCGAGCTCGGCGCGGATCGCCGCGAGGCGGTCTGCGCCGAGATCGGTTCCCTTCGCTCCCGTCTGGGCGATGGTCGCGCGGATGTTGCGCACCCGCTCGGCGCTCGGCGGGTGCGTCGAGAGAAACGCGAGCAGCTCGGGCACGTCGCCCTTCGTCGCGAGCATCTCGAAGAACGTCGCGAGCGCGTCCGGGTCGTAGTTCGCGGCGGCGGCGTAGCGCACGCCGTGGGTGTCGGCCTCGCGCTCCATCTCGCGGCCGTACGCGAGCATGGTGCCCTTGCCGGCGAGCGCGGCGGTCAGCGCGGCGATCTCGTTCGGCTTCTGGCCCAGCGCCATGCTGGCCACGAGCTCGAGCCCCTTCGCCGCGACGAGCTGGCGCGCGGTGTGGCGCGCCACGACGTGCCCCATCTCGTGGCCGAGCACGCCCGCGACCTCGGCCTCGTTGCGCGCCTGCAGCAGCAGCCCCGAGTACACGTAGATGCGCCCGCCCGGCGTCGCGAACGCGTTCGCCGTCTTTCCGTCGTCGATGACGAACAGCTTCCACCCGACGCCCGGGCGCTCGCGGTCGGCGGCGCCCACGATGCGCCGCGCGATGCCGTCGACGTACGCCGCGACCTTCGGGTTCGAGTGGAACTTCACCTGCTCCTTCTGGAGCTGCTCGTGCACCTGCAGCCCGAGCTGCGACTCCTGCTCGTCGGTGATGAGCGCCTGCGCGACCGCGCGCTCGACCGGCGCGGTGTAGGGGGACACGGTGGCACAGCTCGAGGTGACGGCGACGAACGCGGCGAGGTGGGTCTTCACGGCCCGATGCGTACCTCAGCGGGCGCGCGGCGTCAGCTTCACCCGCACCCCGTCGGGCTGCATCGTGAACGCGTAGCGCTCTCTCACCTGCGACGCCTCGCCGACGCGCGTCACGTCGAAGGACTTGTAGAGCGCCGCGAGCACGAGCCGCATCTCGACGAGCGCGAGCGAGCGGCCCGGGCAGATGCGCGGGCCGGTGCCGAACGGAATGTGCGACCGGGCATCGCCCGACACGGCGCCGCCGTCGAGCCAGCGCTCGGGCCTGAACGCCTGCGGCTCGGCGAACCGCTCGCCGTTCATCGCCGGCGGCCGCGTGAGCAGAATCACCCACGCCCCCTTCGGCACCGCGATGTCGCCGACCACCGCGTCTTCGTTCGGCTCGTAGAAGTGCAGCGGCGCGACCGGCTTCAGCCGCATCGTCTCGTTCGCGACCGCACCGGCGACGTGCAGCTTCTGGACGCCGTCGAGGTCGACCGGCAGCTCGCCCGGCACCTGCCCGTCGAGCTCCGAGCGCAGCGCGGCGACGGCCGCGGGGTGCTCGAGCAGCAGGTGCACCGACCAGGCGAGCGTGTGCGCGGTCGTGTCTTCGCCCGCGAGCAGCATCTGCATCGCGTTGCCGAAGATGACGTCGTCGCCGTACGGCCTGCCGTCGTCGTCGCGCGCCGCGGCCATCGCCTCGAGGAAGTTCGCGGGCGACGCCGCGCGCGCCGGGTCGGCCGCGAGCTGCTGCCGGGTTCGTGCGAGGAGCTCGCCGATCCACTCCCGCAACTCGGCGATCGCGCGGTCGACGCGCCGGTCTGCCGGCAGGCGGAAGACCCGCCAGTACGGAATCGCGGCTCCGATGCGACGATTGACCGTGGGGAACACGAGCTCGAGCCGCCGTTGCATGGCGTCGTCGTCGCGCTCGATCGTGTTCACGTCGTGACCGAACGCGAGCTGCGTCGTGACGTCGACGGTGAACCGCTTCAGGTCCGACTGCACGTCGACGACCGCGCCCGAGCCGGCGGCGGCACGCCAGCGGCGCACGAGCCGCTCGGCCATCGTCTTCAGAATGGGGAAGAAGCCGTGGATGCGGCGGTGCGAGAGCGCCTCCATCGCGAGCTTGCGGCGCCCGCGCCACTCGGCGCCCTCGCTCGTGAACAGGCCGTGACGGCCGCCGAGCTCGTCGATGGCGTCGTTCATGCTCTTCAGCCGGCGAAACGTCTCGGGGCGGGCGCGCAGCACCTGCTCGTTCAGCGCGGAGTCGGCGACGACCAGCACGCGGCTCGACCCGATGCGCAGCTTGAACGGCGTGCCGTGCTCCTTCGCCCAGTCTTCGAGCTGGCGGTGCAGCCGGTCGGGCTCGACCTGCAGCGTGTTGCCGAGCAGCGGCAGCCCGCGCGGGCCGGGCAGCTCGTCGATCTGCCGCAGCGCCTTCGCCTGCTCTTCCGCGGCGCGGAGCTTCGAGAGGTCGCCGTAGAGCACGCCGCCGTCTTCGAGCAGCGGCACCGCCTCGAGGCAGCCGTCGCCGCCGAGGCGCTTGCCGGTCTGGGCGTCGAACCGCCAGCGGTGGTTGCGGCACACGAGCTCGCCGCCGTCGAGCTCGCCCTCGCCGAGCAGCGCGCCCTGGTGCGGGCAGCGGCCCTGAAAGGCGCGCAGCCCGGCGCTCGTGCGGACGACGACGAGGTCGACGCCTCCCGCGCTGACTGCGTGCGGCCCAGGCCCTGCGAGCGAGTCGATGCTGGCGATGCGGGTGCCGCGATCCATGCAGACGACGTATAGCTCGGGGGTGGAGGTTTGGCCGCCGGCCAGATATATTTGTCGACGTATTTATCGTGGCGACGACGATCTACATTCCGGCCGAGCTTCTCGAGGTGATTGACCGTCGCGCACGTGCGCTGAAGGTGAGCCGCAATCGCTACATTCTCGAGGCGCTGCGTCAGCGGGTGGCGGAGCCCGGCGACGAGGGCGGCTGGCCTCGAGGGTTTCTCGAGCACTTTCGTTCGAACGCTGCCGATTCCGAGATTCGGCGTGCGAGCGACGAGCTGGAGGAGAGCCTCCTCAGCAAGCGGTTCAGCCGCCGGAAGCCACCCCGGCTGTGAGATTCGTGATCGACACGAACGTCGTGTCTGCAGTGATGCGCGGCGAGGCGCAGGTGCTCGATCAGCTGAGCCAGCACCGCGCACTCGATGTCGGCGTTCCTCAGCCCGTGGTGGCAGAGATCGCCTACGGCATCGCGAGGCTGCCGCGGTCCAAGCGGCGCACGAGATACGAGCGCGACTTCGAGAGGCTGCTGCGGACACTTCCGCGCTCCGCGTGGACGGACGAGGTCAGCGCGCGCTTCGGCGAGCTCAAGGCTGCGCTCGACCGCCGCAGCGTGCCGCTCGAGGACTTCGATGTGGCGATCGCCGCGCACGCGCTCGTCGAGGGCGCCACGCTCGTCACCGCCAACATCGAGCACTTCCGCCGCGTCGAGGGCCTCGAGGTCGTCAACTGGCTCGCTCACCACTGAGCGTGCAGGCGACGCGCTTCGCGGCGTGGCGCGCGCTCACCAGGTGATCGAGAGCCACGCCTCGAGCGGCGCCGACTTCATGATCTCGATCTTCGGGCGCGCGCCGGTCTGCTCCACGCCGCGCTCGACGGCGCCGGCGATGTACGCCGCGTGGTTCGAGCCGAACACGTAGAGCTCGTACTCCCTGGGGCCGCGCTGCTCCATCTTCGCCTTCATGTAGTTCGTCGAGTTCGTGATGTTCGCGGGCAGCCGCGGCAGCATGCGCTCGGGCGAGAGGAGCTTCACGACCGCGCCGATCGCGCCTCCGAGAATCGTGCGGTAGAAGCCGTCGGTCGTCTCGCGCCCCATCTTCCACAGCGCGCGCGTGTCGTCGGGCTCGTCGGCGTAGAGGTGCCTGCGCACCGCGATCACCGCCTTCTCGTAGGTGTCGGCGGCGTAGCGGGGCTTGAGGCGCTGCGTCGGGTCGACGCCGATGCTCCGCAGCTCCTCGAGGCACGCGGCGTGGTGCTTGATCTTCTGCCCGAGCGCGCGCACGAACAGCCCCTCGACGGTGGCGTCGGTCACGTACCAGTCCGGCGCGTGGCCCCCCGTCAGCATCGCGCGCGCCTACTTCTTCTTGCCGGCCAACAGGCCGCGGGCGACGGCGTCCTTCATGTCCTGGTCCGTCTCTTTCTTGAACTTGCCCAGGTACGCCTTCGCGCCCTTCGGGTCGCACGCCACCGACGCGTCGATGCCGTTCGCGCGCACGTTGCCCTCGAGCGACTTGTCTTCGGCGAGCTTGCGGCCGAGCGCGCTGGCCTTCTTGAGCTGGGGCGGCTTCGCCGCGCCTTTCGGGTCGCACATCAGCCTCAAGCCCTGGCCGAACAGGCCGCTGCTCGCGGTCTTCGCCTTGATGCGCTCCTCGACCACCTTGAGCGCGTCGTCGAACTTCGCCTCGCACTTCATTCGCGCCTGAGACAGCCACTGCAGGGCATCGCCCGCGTGGTCGACGTCGCCGCCGGGCGGGTCTTTCAGGTTGTCCATGAACACGTCGCACCTCGCCGGCTTGTCGGCCTGCAGCCTGACGAAGCCCTCGAGCGCCGAGCGCTGCACGAGCTTGCTGAAGCTCGTGTCCTTCGCCATGTCGCGGACAAAGCTCCACACCTCGTCGCTGTCGGGGTTCGTCTTGACGAGCCGCAGGAGCGCCGCGGTGCGCAGGTTGTCGTTCGTGTCCTTCGCCGTGACGAGCGCCTTCACGCGCGGGAGCAGCTCGGGGTCTGCGACCTTGCTGTCGCCGATGATGACGCCGAGCGAGCTCGCGTCGCGCGGCGCCTTGTCTTTCTCGGCGGCCGTCAGCACGCGCGCGACCAGCGCCTTGTCGGTGAGCTCACCCAGCTCGTCGTCGAGCCGCTTCGCGCCCAGGTACCGGACCTTCTCGTCGGCGTCCTCGATGAACGCGACCAGCGTGGGGTAGCCCTTGCCGTCCTTGAACGCTTCCTTCTCGTCCTGCCACGCCTTCAGCTCGGGGCACGCGCTGTCGAACGGGTCGAAGACCTTCTGGTCGTCGAACTTGCAGCTGGCGACCACCTTCTTCGCGAGCTCGACGATCTTGGGGTCGTTGCCCGGCAGGTCGATGCCGGCGGCGGGCTTCGCGGGAGCAGCGGCCGCGGGCTTGTCGCCGGCGGGCGCGGGCTTGGAGTCATCTTTCTTGTCGCAGGCGGCGAGTACGGCGGCGAACGAGGCGAGCAGTGCGAGTCGGTTCATGGGGGCGCGGCATATCGCAAGAGGCGCGCCCCGCAGAACGCTCGAATGAAACGGCTGAAACTCTCTTCTGTCACGCGACAGGACCCGAGCGGGGCTTGCGCTCTGGGCGCGCGTGGCCAAACCTCTCGCCACCGCCTCGTGAAGCACACCCTCCCGCTCTACCTCGTCTCGCTCGCGCTCGGGCCGGCGTGCTTTCAGTCGCTCGTGCAGGGCGGCCCCGAGCATGACGCCGGCCTCACCGACGGCGGCTGCGGCGACACCCGCTTCGACGACGAGAACTGCGGCGCCTGCGGCCGCGCCTGCGACGCCGGCACCAGCTGCGCCGCGGGCCAGTGCTGGCCCGACGAGTGCGGCATCACCGACTGCTCGCCGAACCAGGTCTGCTTCGACGACCGCTGCACCGGCAAGGAGTGCGTCGGCGTCTTCTGCCCCGCCGGCCAGGCCTGCCACCAGGGCGCGTGCATCGGCTCGCAGTGCCCGGGCGGCGCATGCCCGCCGAACCAGTACTGCGCTGAAGGCACGTGCCTCGACCCCGCCTGCGCCGGCGTCCTCTGTCCCGCGATGCACGCGTGCGAGGCCGGCGTGTGCCGCAACACCTCGAGCTGCGCGACGTCGTGCGCGCCGCCCTGCCCCACCTGCCCGAACGGCCGCGGCGTCTGCACCGACCCTTTCCACTGCGACTCGCGCTCGTGCGACGCCGGCACCGGGCTCTGCGCCGCGTGCGACGTCGACAACCCGTGCTTCGACGGCGGGTTCTGCGTGAGCGGCTCGTGCAAGTCGAGCCTGCTCGGCCCCTGCGCCGTCACCGCCGACTGCCTGCCGGCGACGAGCCTCGTCTGCGACCGCGGGCTCTGCCGCCTCACCGCCGGCACGTGCACGGCCGACGAGCAGTGCGTGCGCACGCTGCGCTGCGAGCTCGGCACCTGCGGCCGCCCGCCGTGCTTCCTCATCCCGCAGACGCGGGAGGTGCCGGGGCTCGTCGCGCCGTTCTCGGCGCAGTCGACGCATCTCTCCACCGCGGGCGAGCTGTTCATCACGCACGGCCAGTGGAACAACGGGTACGCGAGCCGCGAAGTCCGCCGCTTTCTCGCGACGCCCGCGGCCGTTCAGGAGCTCCCGCCCGTCGCGCCCGCGCCGCTCGTCCAGGTCGACCACTCGGGTCCCGTGCTGCACGGCTACGCCGACGCGCCGGGAACGGCGATGTCGGTTCCGATTGGCACCGCCGACGGCGGCCTGCCGCGCTTCTGGTGGTACCCGGCGGGTGGGCCGCTCGACGGCCGCATCGCCGTCGAGATCCAGTTCCCGCGCGACTCGGGCATCGACGTCGACCTCGTCACGAACGGCCGCTTCCTGAAGTGCGGGCAGGACTTCGTCATCTTCACGACGACCGGAGGCGGGCCGGGCAAGACGCTGCTGCGCTACCGCACGCCGGCGCCCGTCGGCGCGGGCGGCGTGGCGCAGGTGCTCACCTCGCCGGCCGTGCGCAGGAACAGCTGGCCGCTTCCGGATCTGTACGATCTCGCCTGCGCCGGCGGCGGGGCCTTCTGGGCGCTCGGCGCGGACCCCGGCGGCGTGAAGCTGCAGCGGCTCGACGCCGACCTGCAGCCCGTCGGCACACCGCTCGCCATCTCGAACCAGGTGCTCGGCCGCGACCTGGGCAACTGGCTGATCGCGCGCGTCGACGACGGGCTGCTGCTGCTCGGCAACTACGTCGGCGCCACGTTCCAGGTGCTCGACGGCGGCGTCACGCCGCTCTCGAACATCGGAACCATGTCGTACTTCGACACGTTCGCGTCGGCGAGCTGGGACACGTTCGTCGTCTACCGCGCCACGTCGTCGGACGCCGGGTTCGGCACCGTGACCCGGTACCGCCGGGCGCTCCGTGACGGCGGCGTGCCGCCCATCGACCTCGACTGCAGCTGGCAGTGAGCCGTGGCACACTCGGTCGCCGATGGCGCTCGACGTACGCGGCGAAACCCTGGGGCGCTTCGAGCTGCTCGAGCGGCTCGGCATCGGCGGCATGGCCGAGGTCTTCCTCGCGCAGACCGAGGGCATCGCGGGCTTCAAGAAGCGCGTCGTCATCAAGCGCCTGCTGCCCGACCAGCAGGATGACCCGAAGCTGAAAGAGATGTTCTTCGACGAGGCGCGGCTCGCCGCACGGCTCGCGCACCCGAACATCTGCCAGGTCTTCGACCTCGGCGAAGTCGACGGCACGCCGTACATCGCGATGGAGCATGTGCCCGGAGTCTCTCTGAACCGCCTGCTCCAGGAGCTGAAGCGGCGCGGCGCCGCGATGCCGCTGCCGGCGGCGCTGCGGGTCGTCTCGCAGCTGCTCGAGGCGCTCAGCTACGCGCACACGATGACCGACGAGCAGGGCCGGCCGCTCGGCATCATCCACCGTGACGTCACGCCGTCGAACGTCATGATCACGCCGCAGGGCAGCGTGAAGCTCGTCGACTTCGGCATCGCGCGCGCCGCCGACCGCCGCGCGCGCACGCGCACCGGCTTCGCGATGGGGAAGCTCGGCTTCATGGCGCCCGAGCAGCTGCGCTCGGGCGAGCTCGACCTGCGCGTCGACATCTTCGGCGCCGGCGTCACGCTCTACCTGATGGAGACGGGGCGGCTGCCCGTCGAGGCGAACCACCCCGACCTGCTCTTGCGCCGCCTCGTGCTGAACGACTGGCCGCGGCCCGAGACGCTGCGAACGGATCTGCCGGCCGGGCTCTCGCGCATCACGTGCCGCGCGCTCGCTCCCGAGGTCGATGCGCGCTACCCCACCGCGCTCGACATGCTCGGTGAGCTCGAGGCCTTCGCGGCCGGCGCCGGCCTGTCGATGGGGCCGCACGCGCTCATCGCGCTGATGCAGGCGCGCACGAACGAGCCCACGCAGCCCGAGGTCCATCGAGAAGGCTCGGCCGTGACGAAGGAGTCCGCGGCCGCCGACACCCGGCCCGTGCGCGCTCCGGCAGAGGCTCCGCCCGCGCCGAGCCCGGTGCCACCCGACGGCCCGGAGTCGATCACTCCGACCTCACCCTCCGACGCGCTGCAGTCGCAGGTGACGCCGGCCGCCTCGGCCGTTGCGGGGCTGCTCGCGATGCCCGAGACGACGGCTCCGGACGCGACGGCGATGAGCACGTCGGTGAGCTCGACGCTGCCCGTCGCCGCGCGGCGCGCAGATCGGCGCCCGCTCGCCGCCGCGCTCGCCGTGCTCGTCGCGAGCGCCGGCCTGCTCGCGGTGGGCTTGAGCCAGCACCTCTCGGGCGAGCCGGCCCCGCCTCCTCCGCCGCCGGCTCCTGTTCCCGTCGCGGCACGCCCAGCGGCTCCGGCTCCGGCGCAGGAGCCCGAAGAGGTCGTGCCGCTGCCGCCACCGCCGCCGCCCGAGAAGGCGGCCGAGCCCGCGCCCGCGGCACCGCGCGCCGCCGCGAAACCGCGCGCGAGCGGAGGCACCGGCCTGCTCCGCGTCGAGAGCGCGCGGCCCGCGACGGTGCGCCTGCTCGGCCGCGACCTCGGAGCGACGCCGACGACGCTCACGCTCCCGCCCGGCCCGCACCGCGTGCAGCTCGTCTACGAAGGCGGCGAGCTGTACGAGGCGAAGGTCACCGTCGTCGAGGACCGCGAGACGCTGCTCACGGGGCCTGACACGGCACGATGACGAACTCGACGCGGCGGTTCTTCTCGCGGCCCTCGGCGGTCTTGTTGTCGGCGATCGGCTTCGTGAGGCCGTAGCCGCGGGCCGAGAGCTTCTCGAGCGCGACGCCGTGCTCCATGAGGTACTTGCGCACCGACGCGGCGCGGCCGTCCGAGAGGTTCATGTTGTACTCCATGCCTCCGACCGAGTCGGTGTGGCCCTCGACGACGAGGCAGATGTCGCCGCGGTCCTTCACGGCGCGCACCACCTCGTCGAGCAGCGCGTACGACTTCGGCTGAATCGTCGTCTTCGCGGTGTCGAAGAAGATCTTCTGCTCGATCTCGATCTTCGTCTCCGTCTGGTGCACCTGCTTGTACTGCGGGCACCCGCCTTCGCTCGGCAGGCCCGGCACCTTCGGGCAGAGGTCGACACGGTCGGGCACCTGGTCTCCGTCGCCGTCCGGGCAGCCACGCAGCGCGGCCGGGCCGGCCAGCGAGGGGCACTCGTCGTTCGCGTCGAGCAGCCCGTCGCCGTCGTTGTCAGCCTCGGGGCAGCCGTCGCCGTCGAGGAAGCCGTCCCGGTCTTCGGGCTGCATCGGGCAGCCGTCTTCGGCGCCGAGGATGCCGTCGCGATCGGGATCCGGGTCCACCACGACGGCCGGCGGGGGCGGCGGCGGCGCGGGCTTCGGCGGAGCCGGCGCCGGGTCGGGCGGCGGCTCCGGCGCGGCGCTCGTGTAGACGGCGCCCTCGACGCTCACGCCGAACGTCACGAACGTGCCGTCGCGCGTGGGGAACGTCGCGGCGTCGGCGACGCGGAAGATCTGCTGCACCTCGACGTGCGGCCCCAGGCGCAGCGGGCCGAGGAAGAAGAACACGCCGGCGCCGGCGCGCACGCCCGGCCGGTCGAGCGTCCCGGTGCGCACGTACGCGGCCCCGAGGTGCAGCCACGGGCTCAGCCGCGCCTTCTCGAACGGCAGGTGAAAGCGCGCGGACGGGCCGACCCACAGCGCGCTGCCGTGACCCGGCAGCGGGCTCGCCGGGTTGCGGACGAGAAACGTGTACCCGAGGTCGATCGAGAGGTCGAAGAACGGCGCGAGCCCGAACTGCGCTCCGCCGAACGCGCTGAACCCGGCGCTGTAGTAGTTGCGCTGCGGCTCCGACACGGCGATCGCCGCCGAGCCGTCGATGCGCAGCGAGACCTCGGTAGCGAACGCGTTCGATGCCATCAGGAGCGCCAGCGCGGTGGTGATCGGAGGTCGCATGGCCGCTCTCAGTTGCAGTGCGTCGGAACGCAGACGCCGCTGCACGCATATTGGCACTGCACCACCGCGTCGCACTCGACGAACCACAGCGCGTCGTCGTCGGTGCAGTTGCCCATCGACCCCGCCTGAACGCACTGCTGCGACCGAATCGACTGGCTGTGCGTGTACTGGTTCTGGAAGCACTGGTTCGTGAAGGAGCACCACCCGCCGCGGAACACGTAATACGTGTTCGCGCTCTGCACGACGTTCGCCATGGAGTAGCCGCCCCAGCTCTGGTGGCAGCACGTGCCCGTGCCGTTGCACAGCTGCCCGCTGCCGCACGGGCTGAACACGGGCTTGTACCCGGTGACGCTGCAGACCGCCGCGCCGGTGTTGCACGACTCCACGCCCGTCCAGCAGTCGTTGCCCGGGTTGCACGCGCCGCCGGGCGTGCACGGGTTGCACACGCCGCTGGGGCCCGAGCACACGCCGCCGGGACACGGATCTGCCACGGGCCGCCGGTAGTCCGCCGGGCACGCCGTCGACGCGCCGGTGCACGTCTCGGGCGGGTTGCACACCGCGTCGTTGCCGCTGCCGCCCGCCCGGCACACCGCCGTCGCCGGCTTGAAGCGCGCCACGCAGGCGTTGCCCGTGCCGTCGCACGAGTCCGGCGCGTCGCAGTCGGCGTTGCTCTGCGAGCCGCACGCGGTGCCCGCCGCGAGCTTGCCGTCGGCCGGGCAGGTGGCGCTCGCGCCGGTGCAGCTCTCGGCCGGGTCACACACCCCGGCAGACGCGCGGCACAGCGTGCCCGCGGCCTTCACGCGGTCGACGCAGCCGTTGCTCATCCCGTCGCAGGAATCGGCCGCGTTGCAGCCGCTGGTGTCCGCCGAGCCGCACGCCGTACCCGCCGCGGCCTTCGCGTCCGCGGGGCAGGCCGCGCTCGACCCACTGCAGCTCTCGGCCGGGTCGCACACCCCGGCGGAGACGCGGCACACCGCGCCCGCGGCCTTCAGCCGGTCGACGCAGCTGCCCGCTCCGTCGCACGAGTCGGCTGCGTTGCACGCCGTCGCGTCGGCCGAGCCGCACGCGGTGCCCGCCGCGGCCTTCGCGTCGGCCGGGCACGACGCGCTCGAGCCGCTGCAGCTCTCGGCCGGGTCGCACGTTCCCACCGCCGCGCGGCACACCGTCCCCGCCGCCTTCACGCGATCGACGCACGTGCCCGCGCCGTCGCACGAGTCGGCCGCGTTGCACGCCGTCGCGTCGGCCGAGCCACAGGCGGCGCCCGCCTGCGCCCTCACGTCGGCGGGGCACACCGGCGACGCTCCGGTGCACGTCTCGGCCGGGTTGCACACCGCGTCGTTGCCGGCGCCGGCCGCCCGGCACACCACGGTCGAGGGCTTCACGCGGTCGACGCACGCATTGCTCACGCCGTCGCACGAGTCGGCCGCGTTGCAGTCGCTCGCGTCGGCCGAGCCGCACGCGGTGCCGGCGGCGAGCTTGGCGTCGGCGGGGCACGCGAGCGTCACGCCGTCGCACGTCTCGGCCCGATCGCAGACTCCGGCCGCGGCGCGGCACACCGTCGCGGCGGGCAGCGGGCCCATGGGAATGCAGCGCTGCTCACCGGTGCCCATGCAGTCGGTCACGCCGCGCTCGCACGCGTTGCCCGTCGAGCACGGCAGCCCCGCGACGCACGCGCCGCACCCCGCGTCGGCCCGGCAGTAGCCGCCGTCGCAGGCGGCTCCGGTCTCAGGCACCGTCGGCTCGCACACCGGCTCGCCCGTGGCGCAGCTCACCTGCCCCAGCATGCACACGAGGGGCGGCGTGCACGGCGCACCCGGCGTGCACGCGTTGCAGCCGCCGTCGGCGCCGCACACCGCGCCGCTGCCGCCGTCGGCCGCGCACGAGCTGCCGGCGGGCCTCGCGCCGCTCGCGACGCACGTGGCGCCCGCGTCGGTGCAGCTCACCGCCCCGACGAGGCACGGCCCTTCGGCGGCGCAGACCGCCCCGGGCAGGCACAGGTCGCAGCCGCCGTCGGCGGCGCAGGTGCCGCCCGGGCAGCTCGTGCCCTCGGGCAGCGGCGCGAGCGAGCCGCACACCGGAGCGCCGGTCGCGCAGCCGATGACGCCCGCGAAGCACGAAAGGCCCGGCACGCTGCAGGCCTGGCCCGCGTCGCAGCGGTTGCACCCGCCGTCGCCGTCGCACACCGAGCCGGCCCCACACGAGAGGCCCGGCGCCTTCGGCTGCCGCGCCGTGCACGTGGTCGGGTCGCAGCTCGCCTCACCGAGCCAGCAGGCCTGCGCCGGCGTGCACTGGGCGCCCGGCGAGCAGTCGTCGCAGCGGCCCGCGATGCAGACGAGCGGAGCGGGACACGTCACCCCGAGGCAGCCGGGGTCGATGCACTGACCCGCGTGGCAGTAGCGGCCCGGCGGGCACGCGCCGCCGTCGCCGCACGAGGGCGCGAGGCACACGCCGCGGAAGCACGCCATGCCCGCGGGGCAAGCGACGCCGACGCACTCCTTGTCGGTGCAGCGGTCGAGGTCGCAGACCTGCTCGGCGGAGCAGTCGGCGACGCTGCAGTCGTCGGGGTGACAGCTGCCGGCCGCGCAGCTCTCGGCGGGGCCACAGCCGCGGCCGCACGCTCCGCAGCTCGAGTCGTCGCCGCGCAGGTTGACGCACACGCCGTCGCACACCGCCAGCCCGGCGCCGCAGGTGATGCCGCCTCCGCCGCCGCCCGAGCCGCCGGCGGCGCCGCTCTCGCCGTCATCGCCGACGCGGACCAGGGGCTCGAAGCACGAAGTGATGATGACCGCGGCGGAGAGAACGAGTCGGGAGCGCATGCCGCCGCCGCCCGATGCAACCTCGCGACCACCGCGCGCAGCTCAGCGACGTCGGGCCGTTGGCGCGGCGAGGCCGAACCCGCTGCACGACTCGCGCAGCTCAGCGCGCCTTCTTCTTCGGCCGCGGCAGCGCGTACTCGTCGAGGCGGTGCACCAGCGTGCGGCGCGAGATGCCGAGCAGGCGCGCGGCCTGCGTCTGGTTGCCGGCGCACTCGGTCAGCGCCTTCTCGATGCGCTCGCGGTCGGCCCGCGCCTCGGCCTGCGGCAGCGGGGCGGGCTCGGGCAGCGGCGCCGGCGTCGCGTCGAGCCACGTCGCGGCCATCTTCTCGAGCGGCAGGTGCTGCGTGTCGAGCAGCTCGTCGGCGAGCAGCACGGCGCGCTCGATGACGTTCTTCAGCTCGCGGATGTTGCCGGGCCAGGCGTACGCCTCGAGCTGCCGCTGCGCCTGCGCGGACACCGCGGGCGGCCGCCGGCCCAGCTGCGCCGCGGCCTGGTCCGAGAAGAGGCCGACCAGCGGCATGAGCTCCTCCGGCCGCTGGCGCAGCGGCGGCACCGCGAGCGTCACACCCGAGATGCGGTAGTAGAGGTCTTCGCGGAAGCGGCCGGCCTTCACCTCGGCCTCGAGGTCGCGGTGCGTCGCCGCGACGAAGCGCACGTCGATGGGCCGCGACTTGTTGCTGCCCACGCGCCGCACCGCCTTCTCTTCGAGCACGCGCAAGAGCTTCACCTGCGTCGACGGCGGCAGCTCGCCGATCTCGTCGAGGAAGACGGTGCCGCCCTCGGTCGCCTCGAACAGGCCGGCGCGCGCCTCGCTGGCGCCGGTGAACGCCCCCTTCTCGTGGCCGAACAGCTCGCTCTCGAGCAGCGACTCGGCGAACGCGCCGCAGTTGAGCGCGAGGTACGGCTTCTTCGCGCGCGCCGAGCGCTCGTGCAGCGCGCGCGCGACCACCTCTTTGCCGACGCCGGTCTCGCCGAGCACGAGCACGCTGATGTCGCCGGCCGCCACGCGGGCCACCATGTCGTAGAGGCGGCGCATCGCGGGAGCCTCGACGACGGGGCGGGCCGGGTGCCCGGCCTTGCCCGTGGGGCGCGCGGGCTTGAACGCCTCGGCGCAGGCGCGCGCGAGCAGCCGGTCGGCGTCTCGGCCGTCGCGAGGGAAGCAGGCGGCGCCGGTGCGGACGGCGGCACCCAGCGGCTCGAGCGCGGCCACGAGCGCGTCGGCGCGGTCGGGCACCTGGGCCTCGGTGACGCCGGTGAGGAGCACCTCGAGCTCGCCGGCCCCGTACGAGGCGAGCACGTCGCCGGGCTGCAGCACGCGCGACAGCGCGCCGGCCGCCTCGAGCTGCAGCGGGCCGCCGTTCTCGAAGTGCACGCGGATGACGGCGAACGCGCCGCTGCCCTTCGCGCACTCTTCTTCGAGCCGGGCCTCGAAGTAGTCGTGGGTCCACAGCCGGCGCTGCGCGCGCGCGGCCTCGGTGCGCTGCAGCACCGCCGTGACCTCGCCGAGCTGCAGCGCGTCGCCGAGTGCGAACGGCACCCACTCGCCGCCGACCGGGCGCCCGTTGAGCCGGGTACCGTTCTGGCTGCCGAGGTCCCTGACGCTGACGGCGCCTTCGTCGATCTGCAGGCTCGCGTGGCGGCGCGACAGCGAGTCGTCGTCGACGCGCAGATCCGAGTCGGTGGCCCGCCCCAGCGACAGCTCGCCGCTCTCGGGCAGCGGAAACGACACGACGCCCTGGCCGAACACGACGAGCAGGCCCAGGCGCCCTCCCGACGTGACGGAGGTCACGCGGGTGCGTTGGGTGATTCCGTCGAGCGGGGTCGCAGCCAGGACGGGCGGAATCGAATCGCAGTTGCGCAACTCGCGCAATCGAACGCTGCGCGACTCGCGTCACGGCCAGGGCGAAGGCCCTCTCACGCCTCGCGGCGGCCCCGGGCGCGATTGGTGCACGGGCTTGCGCCCCATGAGACCCACCCTGCGCGTTCTCCTCTTCTCGCTGGTCGCCGCCTGCTCGGGAATGCCTCCAGGCGACGGCACGGGGGGAGGCAGCACCGCCGGCGGAGCCACGGCCGGTGGAAGCACCGCCGGTGGAAGCACGGCCGGTGGAAGCACGGCGGGCGGAGCCGCAGGCGGCGCGTGCGCCCCCGGCCGGGCCCACTGCACGACGAACCCCGCCGATGTCTGCGAGACCGACATCACCACCGCGCAGCACTGCGGCTCGTGCACCAACGCGTGCATCGCGGGCACCTGCGACATGACCTCGCCTGGAAACTACCTGTGCGTCTCGACGTGCATGCCGCCGAACCGGGTGTGCGGCACGACCTGCACCGACCCGCGCTCCGACCCGATGCACTGCGGTGCGCTGTGCACCCGCTGCCCCTCCCCCGCGAACGGCCAGCCCACCTGCGACGCCGGCACGTGCGGCTTCGCGTGCAGCGCCGGCTTCCGCGAGTGCCGGGGCGCGTGCATCCCCGACACCGCGTGCTGCGTGACCGCCGACTGCGCGATGCCGAGCTCGTCGTACTGCGACGCCGGCGCGTGCGTGCCCACGTGCGGCCCCGGCCAGAGAGAGTGCAACGGAGCCTGCATCGCGAGCACGGCGTGCTGCGCCGACTCCGAGTGCCCCGCGCGCCCGAACGCGACGGCGCGGTGCACGGGCGGCGCGTGCAGCGACGCGTGCAACGCGGGCTTCCACGACTGCACCGGCACGTGCGCCAGCGACACGAGCCCTGCGAGCTGCGGCACGCGCTGCACCGCGTGTCCCGCCCCCGCGAACGCGACCGCGACCTGCGACGGCGTGAGCTGCGGCTCCACGTGCAACGCGGGCTTCAAGGCGTGCAACGGAGCGTGCATCGCGCAGTCGGCGTGCTGCACCGACTCCGAGTGCGCCGCGCCCGTGAACGGCACCGCGCGGTGCGTCGCCGGAGCGTGCGTGCCGGCCTGCAACCCGGGCTTCACCTCCTGCGGCGGCGCGTGCGTCGACGTCACGAGCGACCCGGACCACTGCGGCAGCTGCCCGATCGCGTGCTCGGGGAACCACGTGAGCCCGCGCCGCTGCACCGCGGGTGTCTGCGACGGCCCGTGCTCGCCCGGCTTCCTCGACTGCAACGCGAACCGGCAGACCGACGGCTGCGAGATCGACGGCGACACCGACGTCGCGAGCTGCGGCGGCTGCGGCATGGCGTGCAGCACCTCGCACCTCACGCCCGCGTGCTCGGCGGGCAACTGCACCGGCACCTGCGACCCGGGCTTCGCCGACTGCAACGGCGACAAGCGCCTCGACGGGTGCGAGCAGCGCACCAGCGACGACGCCGCGCACTGCGGCGCCTGCAACAGCCCGTGCAACCTGCCGCACGCGACCGCGCTGTGCGCGGCGAGCACGTGCCAGATCGCGTCGTGCCACGTGGGCTGGTACGACGTCGATCGCCTCGCGCCGAACGGCTGCGAGTATTCGTGCACGCCGACCGGCTCCGACGTGCCCGACACGTCTTTCCTCGACAGCGACTGCGACGGCGTCGACGGGAACGCGGCGGCGGCGATCTTCGTCTCGGCGTCGAAGGGCAGCGACGCGACGGGCGACGGCACCATGCAGCGCCCCTACGCGACGCTCGGCTTCGGCGTCGCGCGCGCGGCGGCGACCGGCAAGACGCAGGTGTTCGTCGACCAGGGCAGCTACTCCGAGCAGGTCACGCTCGCGTCGGGCGTCGACGTCTACGGCGGCTACGACAGCGACGTGCCGCTGCCGGGAGCGCCGGCGGGAGCCTGGGGCCGCAGCGCCACGGCGACCTCGACGGTGAGCGGTGCCTCGCCGGTGCTGCTCGCCGCGGGCATGACCGCTCCGACGCTGATCGATCGCCTGCGCGTCGTCGCCCCGACCGCGCCGCCGGGCTCGGGCACCATCGGCATCACCGTCGCGCAGTCGAGCGCCGTGGTGACGCTGCGCGATCTGATCGTCGAGGCCGGCGCCGGCTCGAACGGCGCGAACGGGCAAGACGGCCTGCCGGGCGACGCGGGCGAGCGCGGCGGCAACGGCCAGCCCGGCGGCTGCAGCGGCACCGGGGCAGGCGGTGTCGGCGGTGCGAGCTGCGGCACCGTCCGCGGCGGCAACGGCGGGCGCGGCGGAACCGGCGGCATGCCCGGTGAGGACGGCGGCATGGGCACGACGTTCGGCGGAGGCCGCGGGGGCAACCCGCTCATGGGCTGCCTCGGTGGCGTCGGCGGCATGGACGGCGTGCACGCAGCCTTCGGCGTGAACGGCGGCTACGGCCCCCTGGCGAACAACGTCGGCTCGGTCAGCGGCTCGACATGGCGGCCCCCGGACGGCGCCGACGGTCTGCCCGGCCTCGGCGGCCAGGCGGGCAGCGGCGCGGGTGGCGCAGGCGGCAGCGTCGCGATGAGCCCGCCGTGCACGTGCGCGACCCTCACCGGAGGAGGCGGCGGCGGAGGCGGAGGCGGCGGCTGCCCCGGGACTCCCGGCACGGCGGGAACCGGCGGCGGCGCGTCGTTCGCGCTGCTCGTCATCTCGTCGCAGGTCACGGTGACGCGCGGCGCGTACACGGCGCGCAACGGCGGCAACGGTGGCGCCGGCGGCACGGGCGGCGCCGGCGGTCAGGGCGGGGTCGGCGGCGCCGGCGGCCCTCAGACGAACGGCAGCGCCGCCGGCGGGCGTGGCGGCTCGGGCGGCAACGGCGGGCGCGGCGGGCACGGCGGCGGAGGCGGCGGAGGCCCGTCGGTCGCGATCATGCGCTTCGGCACGGGCGGCGTGTCGGTGAGCCCGGGCACGACCCTCGTGTTCGGCGCGGGTGGCCTCGGAGGCGCGACGTTCGACAACGGCCGGGCCCCGACCGGCCACGCGGCCGCGCAGTACTCGGCGCCGTGAGCTACTGCTCGACGATGACGGCGTAGCGCAGCAGGCCGTTGTGAAACGACACGCCCTGCTCCTTCGCCTGCTTCAGGTTCACGAGCACGCGCGGCCGGCCCTCGGCCGCGCCGAAGCCGAGCACCACGCCCTGCTCCACGTGCGAGGGCGTGCCGCTCACGCTCAAGACGCCGCCGGTCGCCTTCAGCGCCTGCAGCACGAAGCCGAGCGACTTCGGCGTGTGCTCCTGCGTCAGGTAGACGACGTTCGGCTTCTGCGCCGCGAGCACCGCCTCGAGGTCCTTCTGGTCGGTGAACACGACCGGCTTCGCCTCGACGGCGTACGTGCCCATCTTCCCCAGCTTCGTGAGCGCGTCGGTCATCGCCGCCGCCGGCCGCGTCGGCGGAGCGTCGGCGGCGCCGGGGTAGACGACGAGCACCTTGATCGACGTGCCGCCCGCGGGCACCAGCCCCTTCACGTACGTGGTCATCTTCGAGAGCAGCTGCGCCTGCATCTCGGTCGGCAGCTCCTCGCCTTCGCCGGCCTGCGCGGCCGTCGCCGCCAGCGCCACGATGAAGAGCAGGCGGCGCCTCACAGGCCCACCGAGAGCTCGGCCATCGCCGTGACCGGCGCGACCGGAGTGGAAGCGAACCCGATGCCTCCGCGCGCGGCCGGCGCGATGTTGCTGCCGACGCGCGGGCCCGCGGAGGTCGAGCCGTACGTGCGCGCCGTCACCATGAAGCGCAGCAGCGCCCGCTGCGACACCGGGAGCTCGAACGCGGTGCGCACGTCGAGCGTCCACGGAGTCCACGCGCCGTCGACGTTGCGCGGGTCGAGGAACAGGTCGTTGCCGCTGTAGCCGTTGCGCGCGCGCGGCGAGGCCACGTTCGCCGCCACCGACACCCGCGGCGAGGCTTCGCCGGGCGACCACGACGCGTGCGCCGTCGCATAGAAGTCGGGGTAGCCGTCGACCGGCATGAACACGCCGCCGAGCGCCGCGCCGCCGTACGTGTCGATCGCCTTGCGCGTCAGCCGCAGCTCCGAGAGCTGCGCCTCGCTGTACATCGCGGCCTCGGCGGGCAGCCGGATGCGGCCGGGCGCGTAGTTCAGCGAGAGGCCCCAGTCGATCGGCCCGCGCGAGCCCTGCCAGCCGAGGTTCACGCCGGCGGACCACACCGAGCGCAGGTTCGCGAACTGGTTGACGCTCTGCCCGTCGACGACGACGTCTCGCGACGAGATGACGCCCTCCCAGCGCGTGAAGAACGCCGAGACCTGGAGCGACTGCAGCGTGAAGCCCTGCAGCAGGTCGAGCTCGGCCGAGTAGACGCGCTCGGGGCCGATCGCGGGGTTCGGCTCGAGGAAGCCCTCGACGCGCAGGAAGCGCTCGGTGATGGTCGGCGTGCGGAAGCCGGTCGAGAAGACGGCCTTCAGCGTGGCGCCCTTCCACAGCGAGCGGCCGGCGGCGACGCGCGGCGAGATCGCCCAGCCGAGCAGGCCGACGTCTCCACGCACGCCGACGTTGAGCAGCCCCCAGCTCCCGCGCCAGATGTGCTGCGCGTACAGCGCGCCGTTCGGCAGCGGCGCGACGATGACCGGGTCCTGCGACGCGCCCGGCCCGTCGAGGGCGACCCGCCCCGTCGTGATGAAGCTGCCGTCGAGAAACACCTGCGCGCCGAGCGTGGTGACGTGAGCGCCCGTCTGGTCCCAGTCCCACCTGAAGAGCGGCTCGATGTACGGGCGGAAGCTCAGGTACGCGAGCGTGTCGAAGCAGCGCGGCGCGCCCACGGCCGCCTGGCACGCCGCGGCGTCGAAGGTCCGCGGCCCGAGCGTCGCGCGGGTGTCGAAGACGGTCGCGTAGAAGCGCAGCGAGAGCTCGCCGCGATCGCTCACCGGCTTCGCCCACGTGGCGTCGAGGCCGAGCTCGACCTCGAACGTGCGGCTCTGGCCGTTGCCGGGCACCGCGGTCGTGCCGGTGCCGCCGAACCCCGCGAGCCAGCCGCGCAGCGACCAGCGGCCCCAGCTCGCCCGCGCGAAGAGCCGGCCGCCGAGGTCGCGGTTGAAGACGTCTTCGCGGAAGTAGCTGTTCGCGGGGTCCACGTACGGGTTGGTGACGCCGTCGACCGGCCAGTACACCGCGCGGCCCTGGTGGCGGTCCCACCGCACCGCGGCGTGCCAGGCGACGTCGAACGTCTCGTCGAGCAGCTGAAACCGCGCGCCGCCCATCGCCGCGGCGCGCGCCCAGCCCTCGCCCCAGGTCAGGTCGGGCGCGCGCTCGTCGCCGGGCGTGCCGAGGCTGCCCTGCACCACCACGCCCGTCTTCGTCACCGAGGCCGCCGAGCGCGTGACGACGTTGACGACGCCGAGCATCGCGCTGTTGCCGTAGATGACCGAGCCGGGCCCGATCACGACCTCGATGTGATCGACGAGCTCGATGGGGATCATGTACGGCTGCGTGCTGCGAGCGATGCGCGAGCTGCCGCCGGCCTGGTTGCCGTCGATGAGCACCGCGAGGTGGAGCCCGAGCTGCGTCGACTGGTAGCCGCGCGCCGCGAACGAGTTGTTGAGGCGGGCGTCGACCTCGAAGCTGGTGATGCCGTGCCCGAGGTAGCGGATCGCCTCTTCCACCGACTGGATGCCGTAGCGCTTGAGGTCGGTGCCGCTGATGCTCCACGTCGTGCCCGGAGCGTCGGCCGCGCGCTCCGACCGCTGCGACGCCGAGCTGCCGACGGTCTCGCCGAGCAGGTTCGCGAGGCCGGCCTCGTCGGGCTCGGGCTCCGCGGCGGCCTGCGCGTCGCCGGCGAACACCGCGACGGGCGTCAGCAGGAGGCCGAGGAGGAGCAACAACTGGCGCATGCGTCGCTACGGGAAGACTAAGGCATGCCTCCATCGCGAGGGCCATCTTTCCACTTCAGGAACTCGACGATCTTCGCGCCGTTCTCGTCGTTGATGCCCGAGCCCTGCCGCCGCTTCATCTTCGCGACGTACTTCACCCAGGCGTCGGGCGGCAGCCGCACGTTGTACGGCTTCGACAGCGGGTGGCACTTGCTGCAGCGCACGCGGAACACGTCGTAGCTCTCGCGCAGCGACTCGGGGACCTCGGCCGGGTCGACCTCCGCCCGCGCCTCGAGCGCGAGCGCGAGCAGCAGCGGTGCGAGGCGCCTCACCACATCTGCACTCCCCGCCGCCACTCGACGCGGCTGCGCTCGCCTCCGCCCTCGTACAGCTCGATCCACCGGCCGTGCTTCTTCCCGCGCCGGTACTCGCCCGTCACCGCCTTGCGCCCGTTCGGCCACAGCCGCAGGTACGGGCCTTCGCGCTGCCCGTTCGCTTCGCACCACAGCTCGTGCGTCGAGCCGCGCACGAGGTGCGCCTCTTCGGGACACTCGAGCTCGTGCGCGAAGCTCGGCGGAGCGGCGGCTGGAGCCGGTGGCGGCGCTGGAGCCGGTGCGGGTTGTGCCGGCACCCGCTTCGGAGGCGGCTCGACGACGACCGGAGCCGGCGGCGGTGGGGGCGGTGGTTCTGGAGGAGCTGGCGGTGCTGCCTCAGCGGGTGCGGGGACGGCGACTTCTTCGCGGCGCTCAACGGCCCCCTCAACCCGGCCCTCTCCCCTACGAGGGGAGAGGGAGTCCCGTTTCGGCAGCTCGGGGAGCACGAGCGACACCACCGTCTCGCGCCCCGCCGCGATCTTCACCTCGCGCTCGACCTGCTGCCGCCGCGCGTGCTGCGCCCGCACCAGGTACACGCCCGGCGACAGCGTCAGCTTCTCGATGGGCGACCAGCCCAGCGCCTTTCCGTTCACCGACACCTGCGCGAGCGGGTCGGTGTCGATGCTGAGCGTGCCCTTCGCGGGAATGAAGCGGCGCCGCACCCGCGGCGCCTCCGGCTCCTGCGGCTCCGCCTCCGCGTGAGGCTCCGGCTCGACGTGCGGCTCGGGCTCCGGCTCCGGCTCCGGCTGCACCGCGGGCTGCACCGCAGCGACCGCGACCACGCCCGCGTCGGCCACCGGCGCCGGCGGCAGCACCACGACGGTGTGCCGCTGCTGCGCGATCGCCACGACCAGCGTGAAGCACGCGATCAGCGCGATCGAGAACAGCGCGCCCCACATCGGCGCCCGGCTCTCGCGCGGCGCGGGCAGCTCCGGCGGCGCCGGCGGCACGCTGGTCGCCCGCATGGCGAGCGTGCGGCGCACCACGGACGCCGCGTCGCCCGGCCCGATGATGTCGTCGCTCTCGATGTCGACGTACGCCTGCTGGAGCTGCGTCTCGGCGGTCGCGGTGGGGAACAGCTGGGCGACGTGCCGCGCCACGCCCTCCTGCGTGCAGCCCTCGCGATCGGCGTAGTCCTCGAGCGCGAGCTGCAGCGCGTGCGCGTCGGGGCACCGGTTCGCGAGGTTCGGTGCCATCGCCCAGAGGATGATCTCCTCGAGCCGGCCGTCGAACCCGGGCACGAGCTCCGACGGCCGCGGGAACTTGCCGGCCGCCGCCGCCCGCATCACCTCGAGCTCGGCGTCGCCGGTGTACGGCAGGTGCAGCGTCGTGGCCTCGTAGAGGCACACGCCCGCCGCGAACACGTCGACCGCGGGCCCGATGCGCGCGCCGGGCACGAACTGCTCCGGCGCCATGAACTTGAGCTTGCCCTTGAGGGCGCCGACCGCGGTGTGCGAGAGCTGCCCGCGCGCCTTCGCGATGCCGAAGTCGAGCAGCTTCGCCACGCCCTCCATCGACACGATGATGTTCTGCGGGCTGACGTCGCGGTGCACGATGCCGAGCGGGAGCCCGCGCTCGTCGCACGCGTGGTGCGCGTAGTGCAGGCCCGCGCAGATGCCCGCCATCAGCCGCGCGATGACCGGGCCGTTCGGGTTCCCGAGCTTGCGCTCCTCGCGGTTGATGAGCGCGAGCGTCGGGCCGCGCACGTACTCCATCGCGATGTAGGGCAGGCCTCCGGCCTCGTCGATCTCGAACAGCTGCACGATGTTCGAGTGCTGCAGGTTCGCCGCGATGCGCGCCTCGTCGAGGAACATCTCGACGAAGCCGGGCTCGTCTCTCAGCTCCGGCTTGATGCGCTTCACGACCACCAGCTTGTTGAAGCCGCCGATGCCCGAGAGCCGGCACTTGAAGACCTCGGCCATGCCACCGGCGCCGAGCCGGTAGACGACCGAGTACTTCCCGAACCGGTGGCTCGCCCGGGTGCTCAGAACATGCCTCCGATGCCGAGGTGGCCCGCGTGCGAATCGGGGAAGCCGGTGAACCACCAGTACTCGTAGCTGCCCTTGAGGAACACCGACTCGCCGAGCAGCACCTGCGCCGCGCCGGTGTAGCGGAGGATGCGGCTGTCGTAGTCGAGCTGCGAGCCCGGCAGCGGCGCGCCGACGCGGCGGAAGAGATCGAAGCGGTAGAGCAGGATCAGGTGCGAGCCGATCGGGTGCTCGAGCTCGGCGTAGAAGCCTCCCTTCTCGAACCACGGGTCGACGAGCTGGTAGCGGTAGCCGCGCAGGTCGGGGTCGACGTTCATGCGCATCACCGCGGCCTCGGCTCGAAACGTGACGACGCCGAGGCGCAGCGCGAGGTCGACGCCGAAGACCGAGTACTTCTTCTTCTCCTCCGGGTCGTAGAACCCGTGCATGCCCGAGAAGCCGAGCGTGAGATCTCGGAACACCGAGCCCGGGTTGCCCGAGAACGTGATGACGCCGCGGCCGCCTCCGCTCGGGAAGCGGTTGTTGTCGAGGTAGTACGGCGTGCGCATCGACACCCAGTCGACGTCGTTCGTGCCCTTGTAGCCGGCGACCGCGTAGCCGCCGTACCAGAGCTGAACGTGCTCCCCGAGCCAGACCTGGCCGTAGACGACGGCGCCGGTGTCGACGTACGGCTGCGGCACGACGCCGAGGTTGAACGCCGTGGTGCCGTAGTACGGCATGCGGCCCATCTCGTAGATGAGGGGCTTCGAGACGGTGCGGTGGCTGGTCGGGTCGTAGCGCACCGAGAACTCGCCGAACGGAACGCCGACGCGGCCGACCTGGAGGTTGAAGTACTGGCTCGGCGTGAAGTCGATGTGCGCGCGGTCGATCTCGAGGCCGTGGCAGCCGAAGCACATGCGCGCCGAGAACGAGACGCTCTCGTGCACGTCGACCTCGATCTTGATCGCCGCCTCGGGGGTGATCGGCTGCAGCGAGGCGGCGCGCGCGTGCTCGCTGCTCAGGTACCAGTAGTCGAGGTAGGCGGAGCCGGAGACGGTGGTGCTCGCTCCGGCGAACGCGAGCCCGCTGACTGCCACGGCGGCCGCCAGCGCCGCGCGTGCCGCCTCAGTCATTCGGAGCGCCCCGCATGATCCACATCTCCAGCTGCTCGATCATCTCGGGCGCGAGCGGCGGCTTGTTGAGCGGCATGCGCGTGGTGCCGTGCAGGGTCGCGAGCTCCTGCTTCACCTTCACGATCACCCAGCTGTTCGCGGGGTCGTTCGGGGCGATGCGCAGCATGCTGGGCCGCTGATCGGCCGGCGCGCCCACGAGCTCGCGGTACGCGACGGCTGCCTCGAGCGACATCGGCGCCGCGGGCGGCGGGTCGGGCTTGTGGCAGAACGAGCCCGCGCAGCTGGGCACGAGCACCTCGGTCATCAGCTCCTGAAACGTCATCAGGCGGCCGCCGTCGGGCGTGAGCATCTGCATCTTCTCGTCGCCGACCTCGGGCCCGTACCAGCAGCCGGCCAGCAGACCGCACGTGAGCGCGAGCGTTCTCATCGGGGCGGGAACTGCGTGTCGCGAGGGTCGGCCGTGGTGAGCGCGCGGGAGAACTCGACCGTCCAGTGGCCGGCGGCCCAGCGGCCGACGGCGGTGACGTCGTCGCGGTTCGGCGACGCCCGCTGCATGAGCCAGCCGGGAATGCGGGCGCCCGGCAGCGCGCCCGTGCCGTCGAACGGCATCGAGCCGGCGCCTGCGTCGAGCTTCATGAGCCACGGCGGGTTCGCGTTGACGCCCATCGCCGACATCGCGAGCGGCACGACGAGGCCGCCGTCGAGCGTCTGCTGGTTCTGCACGATCCAGTCGCTCTGGCCGTCGAACTTGCGCGACGTCTCGTCCATGTAGCCGTCGTCGGCGGCGCCGAGCGGGTCGGTGGTGGCGGCGCGCCAGTTCCAGTAGTCGAGCACCTCGCCCTGCTGGTTCGTGTGCATGCGCGTGCGGTACGCGCGGCCGGCGTCGCTGACGTCGCCGATGCGCTCCTGGATGTGGCAGGCGCCGCTGCAGCCGATCGCCTGGAAGGCGGGCGTGCTCTCGCCGATGTCGAAGCCGAGCATGGCGCGGTCTTCGTTGTTGCGAGAGCGGATCCACGTGCCGCCGTCGTTGAACCACGTGTCGCGCTCGCGGTTCTCGGTCGGGTCCTCCCACTGCAGGAGGAACCAGATGCGCTGGTCGTCGTAGGCGGCGCGCACCGCGACCTGCGGGATGCCGAAGTCGAACAGCATCGTGCGGCCGTAGAGCGCGAGGCACTCGGTGTCCCACTCGGCCTGCGAGAGGCCGACCGCGCCGCCGCGCGAAAGCATCGGCACGACGCTCTCGGGAACTCCCACCCAGTCGGAGGCGACGCCGTCGAGCACGATCGGCTGAGCGACGCGCTTCGCCGAGATCACCGCGGGCCCCGGCGTCGCGCCGCGGAAGCTCAATGCCAGCAGCGGAGCCGTCTGCGGAATGCCGCCCGAGTTGTCGGTGATCCCGATGGAGAAGATGGTGTCGAGAGGGGTCGGAGGCCCCGCGTCCTGCTCGACTTCCCCCGCGTCCTCGCCCGCGTCCGAGCCGGCGTCGTAGCGAACCTTCTCGCCGCCGACGCAGCTCACGCAGAGCAGGACGATCCACACGCCGCATCGCATGCTGTGACCTCGTTGGTTGTGAGTGCTGCGCTGCGTTCAGCAAGCGCGGCGCCAGCGCGGAAACCCTCGATCACCCGGGCCCGCCGCCTCGGCCGTGAAGCGCCGATCGCTCAAGCGGCCGGCGAGCCGTGCGTCACTTTCGAGGCACGAGGCTCAACCCTGAGTCCCGCGCAGCGAGCGACCACAGCGAAGCGAACAGGAAAGCGTGCGCCAGAAAGACGAGCGAAAAACTTCGAGCATGAGACCCGAGCGACAACACCGTGGCCACAACGGCGACCAGAACCGCGGCGCGCCGCCCGCGAGACAGCGCGACGAGGTACGCGGGGATGGCGGCGATGTAGTGGCTGAACCAGCTCGCCGGAGAGATGAACAGCGCGCCGAGCAGGTACAGCGAGCCCACCAGCGAGAGGTCGTCGCGCGCCCGCCACGTCGCCCAGGCGAGCAGCGCGAGGAGCACGAGCCGCAGCGCGCCGCTCAGCGCGTGCACCTGGGCCTCGTCGAGAACCGCGGGGTCGACCCAGGCGTGAGCGCCCGCGTAGTGCTCGCGGCCGTACGAGGTCAGGCTGCGCTGCAGCGCGGCCTCCATCGACTGGTTCGTGTGGTACCAGTCGATGTTCGTGGTCTGGCCCTTCTCGCCGCGCGCGAACGGCACGAGCACGAGCTCGGGCCACTCGCGCAGGTACGTGCTCGCGCGCGACGGCCCGAAGACGGCCGCGGGGACCACGGCGAGGCAGACCGCGAGGCCGAGCGCGACGCCGGCGAGCGCCTTCACGCGGCCCTTCAAGATGAAGACTCCGAGCAGCAGCGCGGGGGTCACCTTCCACGCGATCGCGACGGCGAGCATGAGGCCCGCGGTGAGGTCGCGCCTCGCGCTCAGCGCCCACAGCGCGGCGGCGCTGAAGCACAGCGCGAGCAGGTTCGACTGGCCGAGGTTCAGGTTGTCGCTGACGAGCACGGCGCCGGCGGCGAGCGCCAGCAGCGGCCGGGCGCCCGGCGTCATCGCGCGGAAGAACGCGAGGGTGGCGAAGAGGAACGCGAGCGAGAGCAGGCTCCACACGACGCTGGCGGCGGCGTTCGGCAGCGGCGCCAGCGGCGCGAGCACGGCGTAGAAGAACGGGGAGTACGAGTTGAAGCGAAACTCGACGAACGGGTCCTTGCCTTCGAAGAGCATCGCGCGCGTCGGCTCGAGGAAGCCGTGCACGAGATCGCACGCGGTGAGGAAGGCGGCGCGGTACGCGGCGTAGCCGACGTTCGCGAGCGCGGCGACGGCGAGCGCGGCGGTGACCCGCGGGTGCAGGCGCGCCCACGCCGTCGCGCTGCGCCACGCGTCGCGGAGCAAGGTCAGCACTCGCACCGTTGCATACCTCGCCAGTGCCGCGAGCGGCGGGTATAACGCCGCCGTTCACTCGAAGCCCGAGCGGCCGCCCACCGTTTCTCGCGCGCAGCCTGCGGAGGTTCTGAGTCTTGAGAGAGGGAGAGCTGAGGAAGCTGGTGTTCGTGCCGGTGTCGACGCAGCCGAAGCTCGACGGCTGCTGGTCGGTGAACCTGGCGGACAGCGGCATCGGGCTGGTGGCGCGGGCGTCGGCGAGCGGGGCTCCGCTCGAGGGCGAGACGCTGGAGCTCGCGTTCCCGCTGCCGACCGGCGCCCAGATCTACGCGCGCGGCGTCGTGCGCTGGCGGCACGAGTCGGGGCAGGCGGGCGGCTCGGCGTCGTACGGGGTGCGCTTCGAGTCGTTCGAGGGCCACAGCCAGACCGAGCTCTTGCGCTTCCTCTCGGCGTACCGCGTTCGCGTGGCGGTGGCGGGCGCCGGCGCGAGCCTGGCGCGCGCGCTGGGGCAGGCCTTCGCGGAAGAGATCACGCTCGACGCGCACGACGACGACACGTCGCTGGAGGCGGCGCTCTCGCGCGGCGACGTCTCGACGCTGCTCGTGCTCGGAGACGAGGCCGCGGCGCTCGCGCGCGTACGGCTCGCGCAGGACGTCGCGGCGCGCGCGACGGGGCAGCTCGGCCGGCCGGCGGAGATCCGGCCGCGCGTGGTGTTCGCGGGCCACGCGAGCGCGGACACGCTCGTCGATCTCTTCAACGCTGGAGCGATCGATCAGACGCTGCCTCCGGAGTCCGACGTGCCCGCGCTCGCCTCGGCGGTGCGCCAGGCGTGCCGCACCCACGGCATGCGGCTGCAGCAGCAGCGCATGGCGGTGGAGCTCGAGCGCGTGCTGCGCGACCGCGGGCGGCCGCTCACGCTGCCGTTCGAGGCGCCGGAGGGGCCGGGCATGGGCAGCGCTCCGATGCGCGAGACGCTGGCGCAGGTGCGGCAGCTCGCCGGCTACAAGGTGACGGTGCTGCTGCAGGGCGAGACCGGCACGGGGAAAGAGGTGCTCGCGGGCCGGCTGCACCGGCTGTCGCCGCGCGCGCAGCGGCCGTTCGTGGTGCAGGACTGCGGAGCGCTGGCCGAGACGCTGCTCGACAGCGAGCTCTTCGGGCACGTGAAGGGCGCGTTCACCGGAGCGGTGGCGGATCACCCCGGGCTCTTCGTGCTCGCCGACGGCGGCACGATCTTCCTCGACGAGATCGAGAACACGACGCCGAACCTGCAGGCGAAGCTGTTGCGGGTGCTCGAGACCGGCGAGGTCCGCCCGGTCGGCGGCACTGCCGTGAAGCGCGTCGACGTACGCGTGGTGGCGGCCAGCAACGCGAACCTGTTCGAGGAGGCGAAGCGCGGCGCCTTCCGGCTGGACCTCTACTACCGCCTCAGCGCGTTTCTCATCGACGTGCCGCCGCTGCGCGACCGCGCCGACGACGTGCTGCCGCTGGCGCGCGCGTTCATCGACGCGTTCAACCTGGCGCACGGGAAGTCGGCGCGCGGCTTCGACGCCGAGGCTGAAGGCGCGCTGAAGGCGTGGAGCTGGCCCGGCAACGTGCGCGAGCTGCGCAACGTGGTCGAGCGCGCGGTGCTGTACTCGGGGCCGATGGAGCTGCTGTCGATGAAGCGGCTGCCGAAGGCGCTGCAAGGCGGGGCGGCTACGGTGCGGCACGGCTCGCTGAAGGCCGAGCTGGAGCGGCTGGAGCTGAACCTGATGCGGCAGGCGCTCGAGAAGCACGGCGGCGTGGTCAGGCGCGCGGCACGCGAGCTGGAAGTGGACGCGCAGACGTTCACAAGGCGAGCGAAGAAGCTCGGAGCGCTGTAGCCGAGCAGTTGAGCAATCACCCGCGGCCTCTGCGTCTGAGCGCTTCTTCCTCCTCCTTCAGCTCCTTCTTCGCGGCGCGCGCGCCCTGGGCGGCCAGCGCATCGGCGCGCTCGTTGCCGGCGTTGCCGTTGTGCGAGCGCACCCACTGCCACCGCACCGTGAGCTGCTTCACGGCGATGCTGGCGTCGATGCGCCGCACGCTCTCGACGATGTCGGCGTCGACCTTCGCGAACGCGCTCGCGCGCCAGGCGGGCAGCGCCTTGGCGAGGTTCTCGACGAGCGCCTGGTTGTCCGAGAAGACGACGGCGCTGATCTTCTCGGGCAGCACGGCGAGGGCCTCGGCGACGGCCTGGTACTCCATGACCTTGGCGAGCGTGCCCTTCGCCTGGCCCCAGGCCTCGAGCGGCTCGGCGCCGGGGCGCTTGATGGAGTAACCCCAACCTCCGGGAGCGCCGTCGCCGGCCTTGCACGACCCGTCGGTGTAGACGAGCCAGTCGCTCACGCGCCGCCGAACAGCACGGCGCAGGGCAGCGCGCGCAGAGAGGCGGTGACGGCGCCGGCCTCGATGGCCTTCTGGGCGCGCTGAGCGTCGGCGAGCGTCTGACGAGCGTTCTGATTCCACTTCGTTCTCATCGAGCAGGAGCTTACGGCAGCGACCGCCGCGCGTGTTACGACGCGCGGGTGTCGAAGACGTTTGCTGCGCGACCGCTGGCGGTGCTGGTCAGCGTGCAGGTGCCCGGGGTCTCCGACGCCGACCACGCGGCTCACGTGGCGGAGCTCGGCCGGCTGGTGCACACGCTCGGCTACGAGGTGACGGCGACGGTCACGCAGAAGCGGCAGGGCGTGGGTTCGGGCACCGTGCTGGGGTCGGGCAAGCTGAGAGAGCTGGCGCAGCTCACCGGAGGTCCGGGCGTGGTGGCGTCGGGCGCGGCGCACCGCACCTCGAAGGCGAAGGCGCGGTGGGAGGCCGAGGAGCTGGACGAAGAGGAGGAGGCGGAGGCGGAGGCGCGGCCGCCGCTGGACCCGGAGCGAAGGCCGTCGGTGGTGGTGGTGGATCACGAGCTGTCTCCGAGCCAGCTGCACAACCTGGAGAAGGCGACGGGGCTGCCGGTGCTCGACCGCACGGGCGTGATCGTCGACATCTTTCACCGTCACGCGAAGAGCCGGGAGGCGCGGCTGCAGGTGGAGATCGCGCGGCTGAACTACCTGGCTCCGCGGCTGCGGGAGGCGTCGGGGCCGAGCGAGCGGCAGGGAGGGCGCGGAGCGGGCGACTCGGCGCTGGAGCTCGATCGGCGGAAGATTCGCGACCGGCTGGCCGAGCTCAAGGAGGCGCTGGCGGCGATCGCGGCGAACCAGGAGCACCGGCGGCAGGCGCGGCGCGATCAGCTGCGGGTGGCGCTGGTGGGGTACACGAACGCGGGGAAGTCGTCGCTGATGCGGGCGCTGACGGGCAGCGAGGTGCTGGTGGCGGACCAGCTGTTCGCGACGCTGGACACGACGGTGCGGGCGCTGCAGCCGGAGACGCGGCCGCGGGTGCTGATCTCGGACACGGTGGGGTTCATTCAGCAGCTGCCGCACGATCTGGTGGCGTCGTTTCGGTCGACGCTCGACGAGGCGCACGAGGCGTCGCTGCTGTTCTACGTGGTGGATGCGTCGGACCCGGGGCACGAGGCGCAGCTCGCGGTGACGCGGCAGGTGCTGGCGGAGATCGGCGCGGACGAAGTGCCGAGCCGGCTCTTGATGAACAAGGTGGATCGGCTGGACGCGGAGCAGCGGGCGGCGGTGCAGGCGCGGCATCCGGATGCGGTGCTGCTGTCGGCGCACGACCCGCGCGATGTGGCGGCGCTGCGGCAGCTGACGATCGACTTCTTCGAGGCGTCGATGATCGAGGCGGAGCTGTCGATTCCGTACGACCAGCAGGGCCGGGTGGCTGAGGTGTACGAGCACGCGCGCGTGGTGACCGAGACGTTCGACGAGACGGGGCGCAGGCTGACGGTGCGCGGGCTGCCGGAGACGGTGGCGCGGCTGTCGAAGGCTTTCGGGGTGCCGGCGAACGGGTGAGCGGCGGCTGTACGCAGCTCGAACCCCCGACCCTCGGCTTCGAAGGGCGGCTCGGGCAGTGAGCAGGCGCCCGCACCCGAGGGCATCGGCGAGCAACGGCGCGGGGTTGAGCTGAGTGAGGCATGTGCCGTTGAGGCCTCGGGCACACCAATTCGCACGGGTTTTCCTACCCGAGTCCTACCGGATGCCGGTGCCGAGCTGCTGACGGTGAAGCAGGTCGCGGCCGCGCTGCAGGTGAGCACCGCCACCATCTACGCGCTCGTCCGCCGTCATGACCTAGATCACGTTCGCGTATTGAACGCGATCCGGATCCCGGCTCCTGCTCTGTCCGCCTTGACGCGAAACGGCGAATCTTGATGCCTGCGCGTGGACTTTGCCCACGTAAGCCATCAGCCTGAGCTCGCTTCGAGCGCGATCTCGATGCCCGATCGCTGCCTGCCATCCGCCCAAGCGAAACTCACCACGTGGCGGCTGTCGCCACGACGAAAGGAGAGCAGCTTGGGTCGGAAACGCATTTCAGGCGGGAGCATCGGGCGACGACCCGAGCTCCCGACCACCAAGACAAATCGCAGCCCTTGTATTACCGCTTCCATCCCGACGGGGCGTCCGGTGCGACGATCAGTGGCGATCCCCACACTGAAGTGGAGCTTCGCGTCACGTCGCACGTCCCTCCGTGCATCGAAGTAGAGGCCATCGGGCTCCTCGAGAAAGCGATCGCCCCAGAGGACGGGCAGCCACTCCTCCGGCACGGACCTGTCGATGCGACGACGATTATCGGTCATGCCCAAACCAGCGGCGACCCAACCCGCCGCGACTTTCACAAGGAACCGTTCGAAGTCGCTGCCCGAAGCGAACGCAAGCGAGCGCGCGGGACGCTCGGCGATGATGTCGCGCATGAGTTCGAAAAAACGAGCTCCTACGTCATCGAGCGGCGAGAGCGTGTTGTTGTGCCTTGTGCACAGCACACGCGCGGCGAGACTCCGAGGCCGAAGACGGCTCTGGTCCTCGCGCGCCCCCTGCCAAGCCACGTTGCTTACAATCAGCGCACCTTCGCCGCGCGAATCGACGGCAGCCATCGCGCGAAGGATCCGCTCCGGAATCGCATGCTCTCGCGACATCGTCGAGGAGCAGTCGCGAAGTGCACTCGCATAGCAGCCCTCATGCGAATACCCGGTCGCTGGCGATGGCGGAGAAACTGACACCCGCTTCATTCCTTCAAGGCAGCAGAGCTTGTACTTCGTGCCACTTCCGCAAGGGCACGGGTCGTTCCGCGAAAGTTCCGGCACGAGCATTCGAGCAACGACTGACGTCACATGACCACCTGACTTCAACTTCATCGCCCTCCTCGGGGCCGATCACTGCGCCCACCGGACCTTCGACGCAATGCCACTGTTCGACTGCCTCGGTCGCAGCACGATTTCCGCTCGAAACTTGCGCTGGTCACGGAGCGCGAGTTGTGGGTGACCGCTTGTGCGGACTGGACTAAGTCGTCCCTGAGGAGGAATCAGCCCAGTGCTGCCCGCGCTGTACATCGAAAGCGTCCTCGCGAAATGCGATGCGCTCCGAAAGAACGGTCTTTGGTCCCATCCTCCAAAGCTGAGGCCACAAGCCTGGCTCGACAACTTCACCGGCCAGGATCGATTGATGGCGGCAATTCTCCTCGACAACTTCGTGTTTTGTTCGAGTCGAACTTCGGACCGACTCCTTGTTGCCGCATACGATCGTCTCGAAGACGACCTTCTCCTGCGTCGGGTGCCCATCGCCGGCGCGACACCAGACCTGTTGGAGCGATGCGTCTTCACCCCGGTCGAAGGCGAAGACCCACGACCGACGGATTCGGGAAAAACGCTGTGCCGGAAGCTCCGAGACCTCGTCGAGATCTCGGACGATCGGTTCGTGGATCCGCGCGTCGCGTTGGAGAGAGCTCGGGCGGGAACGCCTGTGGTTTTCGTCGATGACTTCTTCGGCAGCGGTCAGCAGCTCATTCGCACTTGGAAGCGTGAGTACGGGACGGACACCGCACGTTCTTTCGCTGAAGCGCACGCTGCCCAAGCCTTCCCCGCGATCTGCCTCGCACTAGTCGTCACCGACACCGCAGCAAGGAACATCGGGCAAGCCGCGCGAGGCCTGCACTTGGCCTGCACGCATGTGGTGGACACCGGTTATTCGCTGCGTCAACTCGCGGCACCGTTCTTGACGCCCCCACTCGCGGACTTTCAATCGGAACTCGAGCGATTCGTGAGAGCGAACTCCGAGCGGCTTGAATTGCCGAGCTTCATGTCAGGAGACCAGCGGCCCTTCGGTTTTCACGAGCTTGGACTCCTTTTCTCGTTCGAACACGGCACGCCCGACTGCGTTGCGCCGCTCCTCTGGGCGACTTCAGGTGGAACATGGGTCCGACTGGTCAGCCCGGGCTGAGCCAAGAGATTGAGAAGCTGAGCGAACTCTTCTCCGACTACAGAGCGGAGTGGTCGGCCGCGCTCTTCGGCGACCTCTTCATTGCTCCACCGTACTTCGCCAAGCTCGAAAGCAGTCGACCCTGCGTTCTGATAGGGGGACGAGGCACAGGCAAGACGACCGCACTGAAGTCGTTGCGATTCGATTCGACGGAGGCGCGACTTACGTCCGACAGCGTCCCCGCGGAGGCACTGAAGTACTACGGCATCTATATTCGTATCAACAAAAACCGGGTCCGGGCGTTCCAGGGGCCATCACTGGCAACCGATCAGTGGGACAAGGTTTTCGCGCACTACTTTAACATTCTATGCTGCCTTGAGCTATGTCGCCTGGCTGAGTGGCTCACCGCTCGCAGCCTCATTACTGGGCTGGACTTGGCCCCGACGGCCGCCTGCTTCGGGCTCACGAATCCGCCCCAAGCGACAGCAGTCGATGCAAGCAGAATGGCCCACCTGCTTGGCCAGAGCTTGATCGCACTAGAGCTGTTCGTAAACAACCCTTCTGCTGCCGCGATGCCAATGTTGTCGATGGCGGAGGCGCCACTTCGGACCTTTGTTGAGGCCCTGAAGGCAACGCCGCACGGCGCTGACCGTGTCGTTTTCTGTTGCCTCGACGAGTACGAGAATTTGAGCGATCGCCAGCAGTCGATCGTCAATACATACATCAAACACGCGGAGCCGCCTCTTTCTTACAAGATTGGCGTGAAACGCAACGGCCTAAGGACGCGCGCAACAATTGACCGGTCAGACGCACTGTCCATCCCCGACGACTATCAACTTATCGACATTGGCGAGGACAACTTCGAAGCCTTCGCAAAGCAGGTTCTGGAACACCGACTATCTCGCGCCGTCGCGCGGAACGTAAGGGTCGAAGCAGACCTTGACGATTTCCTCCCTGAATTTCCACTCGCCGTCGAGGCGGAGAAACTTGGGGCCGATCGAATTGCTCATCAAGTTCTGGCCGAACTCCAGCGTTCGCAGGAGACGGAAGTGGTTGCATGGGCCAGCGGCATGCCGGCAAGCCAACTTTACTTCTTGAGTTATTGGGCTGAGGGTAGCGGCGAGAATATTCTTGACCTTGCGCGCGACTGGATGAACTCACCAGATCGCTGGACGACCCGCCTCGGAAACTATGGCTACGCCAGCCTCTTCTGGCTGTCGAAGGGCCGAAAAGGGGCGCGCATAAGAAAGTACTACACTGGAGCTCGTACTTTGATTGCGCTCGCCTCCGGTAATATCAGATATGTCATCGAGCTTGTTGACGAAGGGCTGGCTAAGGCTCGTGCTTCGGAGACCTGGACCGGTTCGATCTCGCCTGAGAATCAAACGCTGGCTGCCCGCGCAGTCGGGAAACGGCGGTTGGACCAACTTGAGGATCTGAGTGAGCGAGGCTCGGATATCAAGCGACTTGTTCTTGCGCTCGGCAAGGTCTTCTTTGAATTCGCAAGAGATCCGGTTGGCAAGACGCCCGAGCGGACCTTTTTTGTCTTAGGCGGAAGGCCCGATGCCCAGAAACAAGTTCTCAGTCTTCTGGAAGAAGGAGTGGCCAACCTCGCCTTCGAGGTTACTCCGCGGACAAAAGCAACGACGCAGCGCGAGATGCGCGACGACGAGTTCCGCCTTCATCCCATATTCGCGGCCTTCTTCGAGTACTCCCATCGGCGCAAGCGGCGGTGCGTCTTCGCCGCCGAAACTCTACTTCTCGTCCTCGAGAATCCGTCGGCCGCACTTGCAGAACTCATCGAGCGCGCGCCAACGGCACTTGAAGAGCTTCCGGATCAGCTAGCAATGTTCTCTGACTTTTACGAAGCGGCCACGCCTGGACGATGACCCGATTGCGCCAGGCTGCCGGAAAGACGTTGCGGCTTTCGGAACCACGGGCGTCGGATTTCGACGATTCTTCCACGCTGATCTTCAGTAGCCCAGGCTCCGAACCACGCGCGCGAGCACCGATTTGGAGTGTTCTCCAGGCGCAGGCAGCCAGCCGCTGCGTCGAGGTCACTGGATCTACCGCTGCAACCGTGACAATTCAGAGATCCTCCGGCACAACAGAGACGGTTCCCTTGAACGACGATGCTGCGCTCAAGACCGTACTCGGCTCGGATGCTGGCGTGTACATCGACATCTCTGGTTTGCCCCACCACGTTTGGGCAGCGCTTCTCCGAGTCGCGCTTCAACATGTCGCAAACGTAAAGGCAGTATATGTGGAGCCTGGTGAATACAAGAAACACCCAAATCCTACGTCGAAAACCGAGTACGATCTTTCAGAAGGTTTCGGGGGCCTCGAACCGCTACCGGGATTCGCGAAGCTGACCGGCCCGAAGGACGAGAAGGACGCGATCTTCGTCGCGCTGCTCGGCTTTGAAGGCAAACGGGCAAGTCATCTCGCATCCAATCTAGATCCCGTTCCAGAAGCCTATGCAATTGTCGGCGTGCCAGGGTTTCGACTTGAGCATCCGCAAATCGCGCATTCGAGCAACGAGCACTTCCTTACCGAGTTCCGGGCTCAAGGAAATGTGCGTTATGCCGCTGCGAGTTGCCCGTTTGAGGCATACGATACTCTATCGGGTCTTAGGCGAGATTCAGGCAATAAGTACATGTATGTCGCGCCGGTAGGGACAAAGCCACATGCGCTCGGCGCCGTGTGCTACGCCCTGAAGCATCGGAGTGACAGCGAACTAATGTACGACCATCCGAAGAAGAAGGCTGGTCGCACTGTCGGGATCGGTCTGTTTCACATTTACACGCTGAAACCCTCCTATGTCGCTCCTTGACCTGGATCGTTACTACACACCGGAGGCGACCGCACGGGAGCTGGTGGAGGCTACTGACTCGGTCGCTGCTCGTTGCCTCGATACGGCATGCGGCGAGGGAGGTCTTCTTAAGGCGGCGGCCGAGGTCATCCCTGGTGTTGCATGCCATGGGATGGACGTCGACACGCACGCCTTGGACAGGCTTCGACGACGGTACCGCGCGTGGGTGCTCTCTAAGGGGGACGCGCTTTCGCCACAATCGTGGTCCAGATGTCACGCCGTGAAGGATTGCACAAGCGCAGATCTGGTCTTGTTGAACCCTCCGTTCAGCATGGCGACCGCCAAGGGGTTGGATGTGTGCCTTAAGGGCTACACAGGCCGTACTAGTGTTGCGATGGCACACGTGTTGAGTGTTGTCCTCAGACTCGAACCGAGTCGAGCTGCAGCGATCGTTCCCGAATCGCTGATCTACTCGGACCTCGATGCACAAGCCCGCCAGGTTCTCGAGAAACGCTACGCGCTTTCAGTCTTGAGGGGACTCAAGAACACGACGTTCAAGGGGACCCGCGCGAATGCTCTGCTGATCACACTGCAACTTCGTTCACGACCAAGGAGAGAAACGTCTTCCCAAGGAGGTCTGGTGGGGCAACTTTCAACAGCGACCTTGGTTCGTGGTGGCCTTCCATTGTTCGAGGCCAAGTCCGGTACGGCTCCACTAGTTCACAGCACCGCTATCGAAAAGCTCCGGCCACAGAGCATTCGACGGCTCCCGCGCGTGCAGCCCATTCTGCGCGGAGTTGTCTCTGGGCACGTCTTGCTGATTCCACGTGTTGGCGTTCCGAAACCATCACGCTTTCATGTGATCTTCGCGCGCAGCCCGATCCAGCTCTCGGATTGCGTGTTCGCGCTTTGCTTTGCGACGAGGGACGTTGGACGTAAGTGGCTACGCGAGATCAAGACTCGCGGCGAGGATGTGTGCAGTCTGTACCGCGGGACAGGTGCGCGGTACGTCACGGTTGCTCGGCTTGCATCATGGCTGGAGAGAACGGAACGCCAGGCCGCAAAGGCACTCAAACGGCGACTGCCGTGAGGCAAGAACATGGATCAATCTGACGACAAAGCAGCGCGACCGGCATCTGCGGAACTCGATGCGATACTCGGGAAGCGATTTCCGGTTCTTGATGACGGATTCGTCCGTATCGTTGACTATCAGGGAACTGATGGCGCTGTCGTTCAGGCTGCGCGTGTCTCCTATGGCGCAGGCACAAAGTCCGTGCGCGAGGACGCGGCACTTATCCGATACTTGATGCGCCATCAGCACACTTCTCCATTTGAGATGTGCGAGTTGAAATTGCACGTCCGCGTTCCCATGGATTGTTGGCGGCAGTGGATTCGCCACAGAACCGCCAACGTCAACGAGTACTCGACGCGATATTCGATCGCCATTGACAGCGCCGCTCGGACGACTGACGGCGGTTGGCGGACTCAGTCGCGGCTCAATCGTCAGGGAAGTGGCGAGTATCTGCCGAGTGAGATTGGCGCAAAGCTCACAGCGAAGGAGACCGAGCTACTGGACAGCTCTCGCATGGTGTACGAGGAACGAATTGCAGCAGGAGTCGCTCGCGAGCAAGCCCGGAAGGACCTGCCGCTTTCGACATATACGGAGGCGTTCTGGAAGTGCGACCTCCACAACCTCCTCCACTTTCTTCGTCTCCGACTCGCCCCTCAGGCGCAGAAGGAGATCCGAGAGTACGCTCGCGTAATTGGCTACGAGATTGTTCGGCGATGGTGCCCAGTGGTCTGGCAAGCTTTTGTTGACTACCGTCTAGAGGCAATTACGCTCTCGTCCAACGAGATCTCAGTGGTCCGGAAGCTATCCGCCGGCGACGTGCAGGGAGCACTGAACGTTGCAAGCGGCTTGGGTTGGCTTGATGGCGATCAACACACTGCCACGAGTGAGGGCCGCGAAGCGACCGAGACGCTTCGATCCCTCGGCTTCGCCTTGCCGTGGCGCGACAAGTGAAGCGCTACTCATTTGGCGATTCTTCGCACAATTCCATCCGTTCCAAAGTGAACCAGGTCGTTTCCAATGATGATGATTGAAGCCGCGGCGCTTCCGCCAGGGTTCGGAGCGGTCGTTAGCAAGTGCGCGGTCATCCCGCCGTCGGACTTATTCATCCGCCATACTCCACCAGTCTGGTCTGTGGCTGGTGTTCCTGTCACGCCAGAGAGGTACAGATGCGCGCCGTCTTCAAGCAGCGAGCGCGTTCCGCCGGTTCCACCGACATCAATTCCAGTTCGGACGGTGAGCGGCTGGCCACCATCACGAGGTAGCGTGACAAGATCTGTCCCCCTGCGCAAGTAGACTGCTGCTGAAGTTGGGACGATCTCCAAGCCGGTCCCCTGCGACCATCCTCCGTCTATGATGACGGTCTTGATGCGGGTTGCCTTGGAGATGGATAGAACCTCCTGTGAATGGGCGACCAGGATGTGCGTGCCGTCGTCCGCCATGAACCCCGGCCTCGTGAGCCCAGTTGCAATGAGAGGAAGCAAACCGCCGTCCTTCGTTATTGCCCGGACCGTGTCTGCATCATTCTCGGAATAGTAGATGGTCGTACCGTCAACGACGAAACCGGTTGAGCGCTGAACCGCGGTCGCCAGCCGTGTCTTTAGCCCCGTTACCAAGTCCACGCGCCAGATCTCGAAGAATGCGTTGACGAAGAGTGTCGGTCCATCGATGACGATGAACCAGGGGTTGGCAATCGTCGTAAGAGTCGTCGGAGGGCCACCGTCCAAAGGAATCCGGTAGATCGGGTCTTGGGGACCGTTGTTCACTGAGGCGTACAGCCACACACCATCTGACGCGAGACTGTCGACGTTCGCTGCCAAGCCGCTCGCTAGGATCTCGGCAGGAGTGATCGTCACTGCAGGCGAAAAGCGGCCCCGACCACCGTCAACGTTCAGGCCAGCAGCCACGGCTGTGTAATGGTGGCCGTTCAAAAGTCCTGAAACTGAGAAACGAACTCCCGCATCTGCGAGTACGACTCGCGAGACTCCTGCGTCCGCTGCGGATCCAGCCGGAGACACAACTATCTGCCAGCCGAGGTCTCCGACCCCATCTGTGAGGCCGAAGGTGATCTCGGACGCACCCGACTCACCCGACAATACGGGCCAGTCGAGGATGCCGTCGCAGTCATCATCCCTTCCGTTGCGGACTTCAGGAGAGGGCCCAGCATCTGTCGCGCAAACGACTCGCGCGTTCACGCACGCGGATGTACCGAGCCCGCAGACGCCAAGGAGCCCTGTCGAGCAAACGCCGGCATCGAAATCCTCATCCGTAGATCGATCGCAGTCGTTATCGACTCCATCACAGATGTCCGCGGCCAGCGAGAAACTCGCGCCGTAGTTGCTTGAATCGCACGCGCCCCATTCCCCTGCTACGCACTGTGCCGACGCGTGCAGGGCGCCTGCGCAAAGACCGGCGTCGCGCTCGCACGGACTCAAGACTAGATCGGGGTCCGCGCCATCAAGTACTCCGTCGCAATCGTTGTCGAAACCATCGCAGAGCTCAGCGACCGGCCGGGTATCGCTGCATGTTCCCCAGCGACCCGAATAGCAGGCTTGCTCGCCACTCCTGCAGAGCCCGCGATTGAGCGTTCCATCCGGGCCTGTGTAGCAAGAACGAATGGCGCCATCGCTGCACTCTGCCTGCATACCTCCGTCAGCTCCGGCATCCGATGGCGGGTGAGTCCCGGCGTCATTCTGCTGTGGGGGCGGAGTGCAGCCGGTGACGACGAGCAGCGCTCCGAATAGAGCTGAAGCTCTGAACCTCGCGTCGTTCACATTCGCACCAGGGTCCCGGCTCAACGTCCTTTGCGGCGAACTGAGGATGTTAGCAGTTTGCACGACGGCACTGCGTCGAAGCGCACGGCAGCACACCCGAGCACACGAATTCCAAGCCCGACTCCCTTAAGTAGTACGTCGGGCGTAAACCCGACCTAACGAGCGGAAGCGAGTGGCGGCCCCCTGGCCGGTCGGGGTTTACAAGAGCGGGCCGTGTTCCGGCCGCAGGCCCGTAGCGGCGTGACCCATCAGCGACACCGGGATGATCTGCTGGCGCGGATGCCGCACCCTCTACCGGTCAGGAGGGTCGCGCACGCATGGCCGGACGGAGAATTTTCAACGAGCAGGACGCACGGCGATGTCTCGCCGCAGTGCGGTCGTCACGAGGTGAGCTGGCTGAGTGGGC
>Ga0268299_1000384_pt1 | contig 145085 bp, 115 predicted proteins | sample NOBtaG_FD_193484 | JGI IMG/M metagenome (GOLD analysis project Ga0268299, IMG submission 193484) | Activated sludge microbial communities from bioreactor in Nijmegen, Gelderland, Netherland - NOB reactor | ecosystem: Engineered > Bioreactor > Aerobic > Activated sludge | place: Netherlands...
TTGGCACCTCGATGTCGGCCCATCACATCCTGGGGCTGAAGGCGGTCCCAAGGGTTCGGCTGTTCGCCGATTAAAGTGGTACGCGAGCTGGGTTCAGACCGGCGTGAGCCAGGTCGGTCCCTATCTGCCGTGGGCGCATGAAACTTGAGAGGATATCTCCTTAGTACGAGAGGATTAGGAGGTACGTGCCTCTGGTGTACCAGTTGTCCCGCTCGGGGCATCGCTGGGTAGCTATGCACGGAAAGGATAACCGCTGAATGCATCTAAGCGGGAAGCCCCCCTTAAGATTAGGTTTCGATGGACTTCGGTCCTGTAGGCCCCTGGAAGACTACCAGGTCGATAGGCGGGAGGTGTACGCACGGAGACGTGTTGAGCTGACCCGTACTAATGGCCGAACGCTTGACCACATTAATGAGACGCTGACTGACCATGTCGTTTCGGCGGAAGCGATTGCCTCGGCAATCGTGGACGCTGGTCGCAGCGGATCGATTTCGATCGACGCATCGTTTCTCAGATCTCGCATCCGCTTATTCACGGGCCATGGAGCGCATGAGCGCTCTTGAAGGTCATGAGAGTGTAACAACCGGCGGCTGCCGTCCTGAACAGGGGCGGCAGCCGTTTTTTTTGTTTTCACCTGCCGTTATGCTCCAGGGAATCATGAATCTTTGCAGAATTCGGAGTTTCCCCATGAACCTGTCAACGCCCCGAGGCGGTATGCGACGGCGCAAGCTGACATCCGCACATCAATCGTTGCTCATGATGATCGTCTCCGCGGGCCTGGCCGGGTGTCCGAAGAGCGCCGACCGCAGTGCGGCGTCGACCGGCGAACCTGGGTCGCCGACAGGCACCATTCCGGCGTTGTCAGTTTCTCCCCGGGAACAAGCTGGCGCTCCCCCGGAGCATGCCGGGACAGCCGGAGTGCCGGATGCGGGTGTGGGCACAACCGGGGTCTCGTCCGTGGGCGCGGCACCGGTCAAGGTGGTGCGCACCGTCAGCCGCTCGGCGCTGGAAGCGGTCGTGCAGGAGCAGTTGAAGCAGGCGGAGGCTGAGGTCGCGGGCCAACCGCAGGACGTCGAACGTGTGGGCCGGTTGGCGATGCTGTATCACGCCTATGGGCTGATGCCCGAGGCGGCTGGGATGTATGAGCGTGCGGAGAGGCTGGCGACTGGCGATTTTCGCTGGCCTTACCTGCGGGCCCAGGTGTCGATCGAATTTGACGACCGTGCCGCCGCGGAGAAGTCACTTCGGCGGGCGCGGGAGCTGAAGCCGGACTATGTTCCGGCGAGTGTCTGGCTTGGGCGCACACTGCTGATGCTGGCGGATCCGGAGGAAGCGCTGCGCGTGCTTCAGCCGGTGCGCGATGCTCACCCGGACAATGACATTGTGGCGTACACACTGGGCCTGGCGTACCTGGAGGTGAACGAACCGGTCTGGGCGCTGGAGTACCTCAAGCCGGTGATGGAGCGCAACCCGGGACTGGGCGCGGTACACGCGGCGGTGGTGCGCACATTCAGTATGCTCGGCCAGCCGGAGAAAGCGGAGTCATTGCGCGCCAATCAGCCGCCGAACGACCTGAGCCCGACACTGCGCGACCCGGAACTGGTGGCGATTTATCACGAGACCCTGGGAACGGAAGCGGAGAAGCGGCGGGCGATGGCGTATGCCGCGGCAGGAGACGGCGCGCGGGCCCTGGAACATTATTCGAAGGCTCTTGAGTTTTCCCCAGATGATGTCGAAACGCGGGCGGAGCGCGCGGAACTGCTGCTGCAACTGGGCGATCTGGAGCGCGCGGATGAGGACCTGCGGCGCGTACTCAAACAGGATCCCAACCATGGTCCCGCGCTGCTGCGCATGGCGCAGCTGCACCTGCTTCGCGGAGAAAACGCCCAGGCGGAGGAGTTCATCCAGCGGGCGCGGAGGATCTGGCCGGAAAACCCGACGGTGCAGGCGGTGACGGCGCGGCTGGCGACGCTGCGCGGTGATCATGAGGCGGCGGCGGAGGCGCTGGCGAAGGCGGTGGCGTCCGATCCGAACAACGCGGGCATGTACACGGAACTGGGCGCGGCGCGGTGGCAGGCGGGCGACACGGAGGGCGCGATCGCCGCGTTCCGCAACGCGGTGCGCGTGGACGAAGCATTTCTTCCGGCTTTGAAAGGACTGGCGGACGCGTACCTCGCGACGGGTTCGGCCTCTTCGGCGGATACCTGGTACGTGCGGGCCTATGCCGCGGGCGCGGCGGACCCGATGACCTGTTTTCGCGTGACCGCGCAGTACATCCGCGATGAAGACTACGAACATGCGGAGCAGTCGCTGAAGCGGGGGTTGGCGGGTGCGCCGGATGACCCGATGCTGAACGACGCGCTGGCGCGGTTTTATTCGCTATGTCCGTACTCGGTGTATCGCAATGGTGCGGAGGCGGTGCGCATCGCTCACAAGGTGTATGGTGAGGACGTTGAACAAGTGCCGGTGCACGGACTGATGACGCTCGCCGCGGCGTATGCGGAGGTCGACGATTTTGCGGAGGCGGTGCGTTTCGCGGAGCTGGCGGTCGAAAGAACGCGCCTTGCCGGGGAGACCAAGGAGGCCGAGAGGCTGAATACGTTCCTGACCCTCTATCGGCAAGGCCGCAGGGTGTACGAAATCGGTCTGTGAGCCGCGCGTACGCCACAGATCAGCTTGCGCGGTTGCGGATCAGTTCACGCGATTGAGCGCCTCGCCCGTCTTGCCGAAGTGATCGATGATGCGCACGACTTCTTCGGCGACGGCGATCTGCGCCTGGTCGGTGGAAGCGCCGATGTGGTGCGTGCCGTACACCCGCGAGCACTTGCCGGTGATGTCGCAGAAGACCGTTTCGCTCGCGCCGGGTTCGGTCTCGAACACGTCCAGGCCGGCGCCGCGCAGCTTGCCCTGATCTAGGGCGCGCACGACGGCGGCGCTGTCAACCACCTCACCGCGGCTGCAGTTCACGAGGACGGCGGTCGGCTTCATGAGCGCCAGGCGCGCGTCGTTGATCAGGTGGTGCGTGGACGCATCGAGCGGGACGTGCAGAGAGATGTAGTCCGCGCGGCAGAGCAGATCCTCGAAGGTGACCTTTTCAATGCCCAGCTCTTTCTCCGCGGTCGCGTTGGCGACGACATCGGAGTAGATCAGCTTCATTTCGAAGGCGTGTGCCCTGCGGGCGATGAGCATGCCGATCTTGCCGAGGCCGACGATGCCGAGCGTGCGGCCCTTGAGCCCGAGAGCCTTGCTGTATTCCTTCTTGGCCCACACGCCGCGGCGCAGGTCGTTCACGTTGTCCACGATGCGCCGGTCGAGTGCGAGCATCAGTCCCATGGTGAGCTCGGCGACGGCGGTCGCGTTCATGCCCGGGCAATTGGCGACTGCGATCCCTTTGGCCTTGGCGGCGGCGACGTCGATGGTGTCGTAGCCGGAGCCGGCGCGGATGATCAGCTTGAGCGATTTGGCCGCGGCGAGGATGTCCGCGGTAACCTTTGTGGAGCGGACGACGAGCACCTCGACCCCGTTGCGCAGCGCGTCGCGCAGCGAATCGCCGGCGAGGTCCGCGTCCTGCGTGACCCGGCAGCCGATGCGCTGCAGTCCCTCGATGCCTTCGATTTCGAACTTGTCGGCAACCAGTACGTTCATGGCATGTCTCCCGTGGCGAAGCGCGCGTCGTTTCCGTCCGCTCGATTCGCCGGTCAATTGTAGTGTACCACGCCGCGCGTCGCGCACATGATGCGGTCAGTGCGCCGCGCCCAGCGGCCGACGCATGACCACGTGCGGGCCGATGCCGGGGATATCGAACTCGCCGCTGACGATCTGAAAGCCGTATCGCTGGTAGAACTTTGCGGCGCTGATTCGGGCGTTGCACCACACGATTTGCCCGCCATGGATGTCGCGACAATGTTCGAGCAAAAAGGCCAGCAGACGTTGACCGAGGCCTGTTCCCTGCCGGTCCGGGTGGGTGGCCATGCCGCGGAGCTGCCAGGAATCCGGGCCCGGGGCCAGGTCATGCGGGCGATGAAGCAGCGTTGCGATGGCGATGGTCGTGGCGTCGTCGTATGTGGCAAAGTGCAGGGTGTCCGGCGCGTCGTCGCCATCCCACACACAAGCGGAGGGTGGTTGTCCCGGTCGCAGGACCAGATTGCGCAGGGGCCTTACGTCCGCAGCGGAAACAAGTTGGCAGGTGATGGCGCCCACGGGAGGAGAGACGCGTACGGATCATGCCGTCACCGACCGCCAGGCGACGGCGTACGGCAGATGATGCGGCCGACCGCGCGGCGGTTGAAACCTCGCCTGACGGGCAAACCGCGCGGCTCGGGCTTCAGCTTGCGCTGGCAGAGGCTGCCTCTTCGGCCTTTTTGCGCTTGTTGCGCTTGGCTTCGGCGCGTTCCTTACGTGCGGCGGCGGCTTTTTCCCAGGCGGCGTAGGCGTCCTTGCGGTTGCCGCGCTTGTAGTCCAGACCGGCGTTGATGATCTGGCGGCGCGTGGCCTTTGCGGGTCGAGGCATCGGATCAAACTCCTGCATTTCCGGGGTACGCTCTGCGGCCAACCGCGGCCGAGGGCGCACCGTCAACTTCGAGCCCCGTACTATAACCGGAATTCCGGCCTGCCGCCAGTCCGCTCGCCAGTTGCTTGAGGGGTTGCGCCGGCTGTGTTACCGTTTCCGTGATCATCGATTCAGCCGCCTGCAGGGCGGGGTTAGGGAGAACTGCCATGGGGCGTCAGTGTCGGTCATGGGGTGTGGCTGCGATCGTCGTCTGCGCGCTGGTGGGGGCCTGCAAGCCGGAGGATCGGGAGGAGGCGAAGGAGACGGCGCGGGAGGTGCGCGACGACCTGAAAGAGGGGCTGAAGGACGCCGCGGAGGACGCCAAACAGGCCTACCGGGATACGAAAGAGGCGGTCAAGGAATCCGCCGAAGATGTCAAAGAGGCCGCGCGTGAACTGAAGAAGGATGCCGAGCCTTACGTCAAGGCGGCGAAAGAGGCGACGAAGGAAGCTGCCCGGGACGTGCGGGACGCAACCAAGGAAGCGGTTGAAAAGGGTAAGAACCTGGTGCGCGACGCTGCGGGTGGGACTGGCGATGCCGCGTCAAACGGGGCGGCGGCGGTGACCACGAACGGCGCCGCGGAAGCGGGCACCAACGGCTGACACCATGCACCACTACCTGCGCCTGATCCGGCCCATCGAATGGGTGAAGAACGTCATCGTGCTGGCGGGTCCGGCGTTCAGTCTTCACCTGACGGACGCGCGGGCGCTGTTCGCGTTCGTGGCGTTCTGCTTCGCGGCGAGCGCGTGCTACGTGATTAACGACCTGGTGGATTGCGCGGCGGACCGTGCGCATCCCACGAAGCGGGAGCGGCCGATCGCGAGTGGAGCGGTTTCGCGTGGCGAGGCGCTGGTGCTGGCGGCCGTGCTGCTGGGCGCTGCGATCGGCATCGGGGTGGTATTCCTGCCCAATCCGGCGACGCTGACGCTGATTGGGTATTTCCTACTGATTCTGGCGTACACGTTCGCGCTCAAGCGGCGGCCGATCCTGGACGTTATCGTGATCGCGGTGGGATTCGTGCTGCGCGCAGTGGCGGGGGCGGCTGCGGTGGAGGTGCGCGTGTCGCCGTGGTTGATCGCGTGCACGTTCACGCTGTGCATGTTCCTGGGATTCGGCAAGCGGCGATGCGAACTGGCGCAACTGGGGGGCGAGGATGAAGCGGGGGCGCACCGGGCGACGCTACGCCGGTACACGCCGCAACTGCTCAACCAGTTGACGAGCGTTTCCGCGGGTATCGCGATCATGACGTTTCTGCTGTACACGATGGACAGCGGGTCGGCGGACATTCATCCGCCGTTCAAAAAGGAGTGGCTGCTGTATACGCTGCCGCTGGTGGCGTATGGGCTTTTCCGTTACACGATGCTGGTGGAGACGGGGCGGTTTACCGGACCCACGCAGATCGTTTCGGAGGATCGCGGGCTGCTGCTGACCGGCGTGCTGTGGGTGGTGATCGTGGGTGGGATCCTGGTGACGACGCATGCGCCGCCGAAGGCGGGCGAGTCCGTGGGTGATGCTGGGCAACACGCGGCCACCCCGCCATAATGCTCGTTCCCCGGCTTGCAGGGTTGTACGGAGGGGGAAATCTTGCCAGCCCGACGCTATAGTGTCCGATGAAATCGGCAGGGTGCCCGAGGTCGTAGGGGGTTGCGGGGCGCTGGGCGTCCGGGCGCAGCTCTTGGGGCGCAGTTTTGGGGCGCTGTTTGGGGGCGCCTTCGGGGTGAATCATCCAGACAACCGAGTGAACATGAGCAAGTCAAAAGTCGCTATTTTGCGGACGACGCCGCGCACGGTGCTGGCCGACTACCACCGGCTGATGAACCTGGCGGGGTATCAGGATGTGATCGACCGGTCGGCAGATACCGCGCTGAAGATCAATATATCGTGGCAGAACTTCTTTCCGGCGTGCTCGTCGACGCCATGGCAGCTCGAAGGCGTGATCCGGGCGCTGCTGGCTGACGGGTATCAGAAAGATCTGATTCACGGGTGCCACAACCGCACGGTGGTGGTCAGCGCCAAGACCGGCGAAGTGCGCAACAAGCACCTGCCGGTGATCGAGAAGAACGGCCTGCGGAACATCCATCTTTATGAAGGCCAGCCGTGGGTCAACGTGCGCGACGCGATCGGCGACCTGGTGAACGACCTGCTGGTGCTCAACAAGGTTTATCCCAAGGGGTTCCAGATTCCCGCGCGCTTTCCCGGCGAGAACATCATCCACCTGCCGACGGTGAAGACGCACGTGTTCACCACGATGACCGGGGCGATGAAGAATGCGTTCGGCGGGTTGCTGAATGAGAAACGTCACTGGACGCACGAGGTCATTCACGAGACGCTCGTCGACCTGCTGATGATCCAGAAGCGGATTCACAAGGGCATCTTCGCGGTGATGGACGGGACGTTCGCGGGCGACGGGCCGGGTCCGCGCTGCATGATTCCGCACGTGAAGAACGTGATTCTCGCGTCGGCGGACCAGGTGGCCATCGACGCGATGAGCGCGAAGATGATGGGCTTTAACCCGCTGGACATCAAGTTCATCCGCATCGCCCAAGAGATGGGGCTGGGCTGCGGCGATCCGCGCGACATCGAAATCGTCGGCGACGTCGACGCCGCGGAAGAAAGTTGGAATTTCATCGGGCCTTACGACCGCATGACGTTCGCGGCGCGCATGCAGCACCATATCTACTGGGGCGGCTTGAAGAAGTGGATCGAGTGGTCGCTGAAGACGTGGATGGCGCCGTGGGCGTACGTGGCGAGCATCGCCTATCACGATTATTACTGGATGCCGTTCGTCGGGCGTCAGCGGGTGAACGAGGCGCTGGGCAGCGAGTGGGGGCGGTTGTTCGCCAACTGGGAAGGCATGACGCCTGACGAGCGCGGCTTCACCGACATTCCTGCAACGCCCGCCAAGCTTGAAAGGCTGGCGGGTTAGGGTGCAATGGGACACGCTCCTGTGCACCGGGTAGCCCGTCGACGTACTTTGAGCATCTGGATATACGCCGCGATAGCGCAACCTACTCAGTTACCCGGCTCGCCTTGATAAATCCTCCCCTATAGCGTACGCCGCTTGGCATGCGGTACAATCTCCGCCGCAGGTCAGTCTGGGCGTGGAGCAACACGCCGGGCGACGCCTATGTTCGGCGCGGGCCGGACGGATTATTCCTGAACTCAACTCAAGGAGCTCACATGATGTTCGCGCAAAACGTGCGAGGGAAATGTGCATGCATGGTGGCGGTCGTGTCGATGCTGGCCGCGGCGAGCTCAGCGAGGGCGCTGGATCAATGGGCGAGCAGTGTCATCAACTACAGCACGCAGTACGATACCCCTGACTTTTCGGCGGAGCAGGCGCTGGGCGCGCCCAATACCAACGAATACGGCGACTTCGAAACAGCCTGGGCCCCGCTGAATCGCAACGGAACGACCGAATACATCACACTTGGCTACACCACACCGGTTTACGCCACCGGGGTGGTCGTGCGTGAAACCTATGGCAACGGTTTTGTCACGCAGATCGATCTGATTGATACGAACAATACGCAGCACATCATCTGGTCGGAGACCGACACGAGCCAGCCGGGTTCGCCGGTGAATTTCGAGATCAGCTTCGCCGAAACGGCCTACCGGGTGAAAGGCGTGAAAGTGACGGTTGACACCGACCACAACGCCGACACCTGGGAGGAAATTGACGCGGTGCAGCTTCGTGGAAACACGACGGTTGGCGGAGTAGGGTGCGGAGCCGGCGCGGGCCTCGCGTTGGTCGCGCTGTTGCCGATGGCGCTGATGCGGCGTCGCCGGTAAGGATTGAAGCCGAAAGTGTGAAGATTGATCCAACGATGCCACGGGCAGGCTGAGCTTGTCCGTGGCATCGGTCTGTTCTGGCCTGGTGCGCAGGGAGGATGCCCATGTCATGAGGATTGCGCGGATCAGAAGCGATAGGTGTACTGCAGATAGAACAGATCAGGGTCCTCGCTGGCGCCGGTGCGCGCGATGAAGTCGCCGTCCCAGAAATGGGAATACCCAAAGAGGATCTCGGAGTGGACGTCGAGCTTCCAGAGCAGGGTGAAATCCAATTCCTGCCCGACGTCGCGTCCGCTGCCGCCCTGGGGATCGCGTCGCGTGGGCGTGCCGGCTGCGTTGTAGAGGAAATCCTCCTTGGCGTTCAGGCAGAAGATGTGCCAGGCCAGTTCCGCCTTCACGCGTTCCTCGACGGGCCAGGCGGAGAGGTTCACGTTTAAGGCGTTGATGTTCTGACGGCCGATGACGTCGATGAGGCCGAGCCAGGCGTGTCCGAGCGGAAAGAGCTGGTCAAATGTGCCGACGGCGCTGCCCGGACGCGGGTCGTCGTCGCCGGTGGCGAAGTCGAAGGCCGCACCGAGCCGCGGCTGCCACGGCCAGGTTTTCACCGTGTATCCGCCCTGCACGGTCGCGGCCCAAGCCTGGACGGAATCGCCGGCCCAGCGGCCCCACTGGCCGGCGACCAACGCCTCGTAATCCCAGTTTCCGGTGTTTCCCCAGAAGCGCGAGCCGAGGGTGTAACGGAAGACGTCGCCGGCGGCGCCGTTGGGATTGACCCGATTACGCGTGTCGTCGGTGGCGAAGAAGAACAGGTCGAGACCGTGGCGGGGAATTCCTGAATAGGTGAAGTACGCTCCGTAGAAGTCGTAGTTGTCGTCGCAGCGGTCGGGATGTTCGGGGCTGACGATGACCGGCCGGGCGTAGAACACGTCGAACTGCCAGGTTTCCGCGGTCCAGATGAGCTTGATGGCATCGAAGCGCCGCCGGGTGTTTGCCCAGTCAAGCGGGGCCACGAAGCGCTGCCGGCCGTATTGCAGTTCCTGCCGTCCGGCGCGCACGGTGAGCGGCGTGCCGTCGCCGAAGGGCTTGAGATCGAAGAACAACTGCTGCAGGTCGAAGCGGTTTTCGTCAACCGGCCGGGGCGGCAGATCGTTGTTACCCGCCAGGACGGTGGCGAGCTGCAGGAACATGCGGGCGGTATCGCGATAGTGCAGATCAAAATGAAGGAACGCGCGGTAGAGCAGCCGGTTGTCGTGCGATGGTTCCTGCGTGCCGAAATCCAGACTCGTTTCCGACTCCATGCGGAAGCGCAGCTCGCCGCCGATGCTGAGGCGGAGGTTGTCGCCCAAGCGGATGTTCTTGATGGGGTCGAAGAAGTCCGGCGTGTATGTTCCGGGCTCGCCGTCGAGGTATGTGAAGTCGTCGTCGTAACGCAGGTTGAAGTATTTGGGTCCAGGCAGCGGCGCAGACTGCTCTGGCGGCGCAGCTGGCTTGGGCGGCACAGTCTGCTCTGGCGGGGCAGGATCGGCGTTTGCCGCGGACTCGGCGATATCGGGAGGCGTCGGGGAGGAGGCGTTCTGGGCAGCGGCAGGTGCTGCGCATCTCGCGACGATCAGGGCAAGCACCACGCAACGGACTGGATGAAAACGCGGCATGTCCGGCTCCACGGGCGAGATTCCGTCGGTTATCGCCCATGTGAATGGGGCGACGGGTCGAGTTTCCTGGTCAATCGTAGACAGATATCGGCGATCGGGCGGGCGTCAAGCCGTGTGGCGCCATTGGTCCGATTTTTTCCCATGCGCCGCGGAGTTGCCGAATCGTTCAACCTGCCTATATCCGAATGGGCGCGTGCGGCGTGCATCTTGGGTGCGGCGGTGCGACTGCCGGGAGACGACGTTGGAACTGAACCTGCCGGTGTTGACGGGCTCTGGCGAGGCGCCGAGATCCGCGCGGCGCAGGTCGCGGCGATTGCGCAGTGATCTGCGGTTGCTCGTGAAGTTCATCGAGGTTCACTGCCGCGGGCTGCATGGCGCGGAACCGAAGGATCGGTTGCGCGTGAACGGCCCGAACCAGAAGCCGCTGCCTGGCAGTGACGTGCCGTTGTGCGCGGAGTGCCGGCGGCTACTGGCCCATGCCTTGGTGAAACGGACGCATTGCCCGTACGACCCCAAGCCGATGTGCAAGAAGTGCCCGACGCTCTGCTACGCGCCGCGTTATCGCGAGGCGATGCGCGCGGTGATGCGCTATTCCGGGCGCAAGCTCGTGCTGTCCGGCCGGCTGGATTATCTTTTTCATCTGTTCTTCTGAGCGCTGGTCTGGGCCTTCGCACCGGTTGGAGCACTACTGCTTCCTTTCGGGCGCGGCTCTGTTCTGCCGGCGCTCCTGCGGAGGGGGGGACGACCTCGCCGATTAGGGAAAAACATCGTTCAGAAAGCTGCGCACCTCGGCGAGGAAGGCCGCGGGCTTTTCCTCCATGGGCAGGTGCCCGGTCGCGGGGAATATGACCAGGCGGGCATCGGGCAGATCGCGGGCGACTCGCTCGCCGACAAATGAGGGAATGACGGAGTCCTGTTCGCCCCAGATGACCAGGGCCGGTTGCGAAATGCCCGCCAGGTCGATGGCGAGCACGTCGGTGGCCGGCGAAGTCAGGCCGCGGATGGCGCGGTCAACGCCATCGACGCGCAGGCGCACGAGGTATTCGTACACGACCTGGTCGGTGATCAGCGCGGGATCGACCACCGCCGAAAGCAGCGCATTGCGAATCGTATCTTCGTTGAGCAGGAACATCTGCACGAAGCAACTCGCCAGCGGTTGCAGCGGCGGGAGCAGGATGAATCCCTCGGAGGCGTTGCGCAGCACTCCGCCGTCCACCAGAACCAGGGCGGAGACGCGTTGCGGGTGCCGCGTGGCCAGTCCAAGCGCGATGCCGGCGCCGTACGAGTGACCGACGAAAGTCGCAGGCCCGACTTCCAGTCGTTCCAGCAGACGGTGCACGAGATTGACCTGGCCAGCAAGAGAGTAAGCGGCGAGGCTGGTCGGCCGCTGGGTATAGCCGAAGCCATTCAGATCGATGGCGATCACGTCGTGATCCGCGGCAAGATCGGCGAGCACTTCGCGCCAACTGTAGGTTGAGCCGCCGAAGCCATGAATGAGAACCAAGGGCGGGCCGCTGCCGGCGCGCTCGAAGTGTATCCACTGGCCGTCGAGCTGGACGAACTCGCTCGCCGGGACGGTCTGAAGGATCGTCTCGAACGGCGTGAGGTTCGCACAGCCGGCCATGAGGCCGCCGGCTGCGGCGAGTATGCATGTCAGGAAAGCCTTGCGCAGTGCATGTGCCATGGGTGCATGTCTACTCTTTGTATCGTGCCGGCTGGATCGCAGGCGATCCGTGTACGCCTGGGAAGTCGGGTGATTGTAGACGATTGATGCACGCCGGCTATGTCTGTGAAGCTACGAAGGCGATGCCGCCGGCGACGGCGAGGCCGGCGAGGACAGTGAGCGTGATCTTGACCCAGCTGTACGGCCGGTCGCCCTGCACTTCGCCGGTTGCGGCGTTGATGACGACCTGGTAGGCCTTGTCGCGGAAGCGATAGGCCATCATCCAGACAGGCAGGAGGAGGTGCTTGAAGGTGATCGCGTCGTAGCGCGTGTCGATGTCGTGGACGCGCTGGGTGTCTCCGCCGATGCGCTGGCGGACTTCAACGGAGATGGCCTCGTCGATCCGGGTGCGGGCCTGGGCAAAACCTTCGTCGAGTTCGACGTCGTAGGTGCGGGCGAAGAAACCGGCGAGAAGCTGCTGGGTGAAGGGCACGCACTGGTGCAGCGGCCAGGGTTCGAGCGCGTCGAGGCGCTTCTTGGGCAGGTCGCGGGCGGCGACGATTACAAGGTCGTCGAAGAAACGCTGGAATTTTCCGCTGGCGGGATACCAGCGAGTTCGCCTCTCGCGCCGTTTATTCTTTCCGGAGCCGACGGTGACCCAGTAGTGCTCGCCGCGCTCACCGCGATACTGGGTGAAGGTGAGCGAGTCGAAAGTCCAGAACGGCGTGTAGATGCCGCTGAACTTGCCGTCGGCGCCCTGCTTCTTGAAGTCGCCGGGCGCGAACCAGCGCGACGCGACCCACTTGCGGAGGTTGGCGGTGGCTTCGTCACGGGAGACGGCGAACGGGAGGACGCCGTCGGCCGGAATGCGCTCCTTGGCGTCGTGCACGTTTTCGAGCTGCAAGGGCGATCCGCAATATCCGCAGGTCTGGCTGGTGAGCGTGCCGGTGAAGGTCACGATCGCCGCGCAGGAGGTGCAGCGCACTTCGCGCATATCGGGCAGGGCGGTAGCGCCGCGGGCGTGCTGCTCGGCGAGGCGGGCGAGGGCCTGGTGAAAATCCTGCTCCTGGACCTGCGCGTCGTCGGCGATGTCGATCTGCTTGGTAAAACCGCAGTACGGGCAGCGCAGGCTCTGGACGCCGATGTTGAACTCGAGGTCCGCGCCGCAGCCTTCGCAGGGGAACATGCGCGGGCGATCGGGCGCGCGCGGGCCTTCGCCGGCAGTTTCGCCGTAAGTCTGCGCGGGAGTCGGCGGCGTCGTGGACATGCAAAGTTGGCCCTCTAGCGAATCAGCAGCTTGGCAAGCAGGCGCATGATGACATAGAGCAAGGGAATATAGGCCGGGCTGAACAGGCTGTCACCGCCTGCGTGCATCGGTGAGTCGAAGTTTCCTGTATCCGGCGGGCGCACGCGCACGCGTCGTTCGCGCTCGGCGTCGCGCTGTTCTTGCTCGCGGCGCTGCTTCTGCAACTTCTTACCGCCGGCCTTGACCCACTTGAGGAGGTGGCCGAGTTCGCCCGCGTCGAGCCAGACGCCGTGCGCGCGGCAACTGTCGATGATGACGCCCGAACGCGCGCCGTAAGCGCGGCGATGCATCAGATCGCGGCAGATGGGACATTTGACATAGCGCACCTCATCCGTCGCGGCGGAGATGCGGCGCTCATGCTCGTTAAGCTGCTTGAGTCGCCGGTAGTCGACGTCAAAGACGTTGCTCACATTGTCGTGCAGCGCGGCTTCCAGTTCGCCATTGTCGAAGAAAATGCCCAGGCATTCGGGGCAGCGGTCGATAAACAATGGCTTGGCCTGGCCGATGTTGATATGTACGAGGGTCTGAGCGCAGCCGGGGCAGGTCCGATTGGATGCATCGGCGCCCGCGCCGCGGATGCCGATGGCGCGCAGGTCGGTGTCGTTCAGCGTTTCGCAGAATGTGCAGATGTTGGAAGCTGCCGGAAGCGGGGCGCCGCAGTTTGTGCAGTTCATGGGCGTTCCCCCAACTGAATCTCGAACCTACCCTCACTCCACTTTGCGCCATGGCCATGTTTGCCCGGCCTGAAAACTGGCGCGAATGACGTTCGAGACATGCCCACGCGAGCGTGGGCATGGCACCCCGTCGATGCACGCGCGACGCTTTGCCGCAGGCTATTTCGGCGGCGGCGGCGGGGCGGCTGCGAAGTTTGCGGCGAGGTGCGGCACCTGGCCGGCGGGCGTCCACCCGGGCATCCCGGCTGACCAGACCAGGGTGTCGGCCTTGACCTGTCCGCTGGTGATGCCTTCAGCCATTTGCGCGATGTTGAACGGACCGGAGGTCTGTCCGTTGATGGCCACGTGATACGTCACACCGGTCGGCGGCGGTGGCGGCGCCATGCCGGCGCCCGCGGCCCCCGGCTGCATCATGCGGTTGGCCATGGCGAAGCCCATGCCCAGGCCCATGCCCTCAGCCGCTCCGCCGCCCGATGGGTTCTCGGCGGCGGCGGTCATGGCTTGGCCCATCTGGTACTGCTGGAAGCGGTTCATGTCGCCGATCACGCTCATGCTGGTGCGCGTGTCGAGCGCCTTTTCGACCTCCTCGGGCAGTGAGACGTTGACGATCAAGAGCTGCGGAAGATCGAGGCCGTACTCGTCGTCGACGCGCTCGATGACCTTGCGGCGAACGAGCGCGGCGAGCTCGCCGTAGTTGGAGGCGAGGTCGAGCGCGGCGATCTTGGACTCGCCAATGACGTCGGCGAGCGACTCATTGATCATGCTGCGGAGCAGTTCGTGGATCTCATCGGCCTCGAAGACGGCGTCGGTGCCGACGAGTTCCTTGATGAGGGCGGAGGGGTTGGTCGCCTTCAACGCGTAGGTGCCGAAGGCGCGCAGGCGGATCGGGCCGAACTCCGGATCGCGGAGCATGATGGGGTTGGGAGTTCCCCATTTGAGGTCGGTGATCTGCCGCGTGCTGACGAAGTACACTTCGGCCTTGAAGGGGCTGTCGAACCCGTACTTCCAGCCCTGCAGCGTGCTGAGGATGGGGAGGTTGTCGGTGCGCAGCTCGTAGTGGCCGGGTTCGAAGACGTCGGCCAAGTGCCCGCGGTGGACAAACACCGCGACCTGGCCCGGGCGGACGATGAGTTGGGCCTTGTTTTTGATCTGGTTGTGATACCGCGGGAAACGCCAGACGAGCGTGTCCCGGGTGTGGTCCAACCACTCGATGATATCCACAAGTTCGCCGCGCAGCTTGTCGAGCAATCCCATGATCTGGCTCCTGTGCCCCAGCGTTTTTCCCGGATCGCGACGCGAACGGCGCGCCCGACGAAGACAGCCTACGCGTGCCGTCCGGCGCGTCAAGGCGTGCCGTGCGGCGCAGCGCCCTACGCGGCGCATCCGGTCAATTGTACCGCGCAAACGGGTGATGATGCCTATTACAATTCCGGCTGGGGTTTATCACCCGCGCTGGGCGGCGCCGGTGCGCGGCGGACGCGATGCTAGGCGGAATCAGCGTTTTCCCGGTGCGCGGTCGAGCGCGGTCAACTCGCCGGAATCCAGCCAGACGAGTCCGCAGGGCGCGCAGGTGTCGATGACCACGTTGCCGGGACCGGCGTAGGGGTGGGTTTCCATCGTCGCGCGGCAGCGGGGGCAGCGCACGTCGCGGACAAGCTCAGCCGGGTTGAGGGCCTGCGGCGGGCTTTCCGCGCCGGCGTATTCGGCGCGCCGCGCTTTCACGATGTGCGCGAATGAAGCCATGTCGCAGAGGAGCCCGCCGCAGCGCGGACACCAGCGCGCCGGCGCTTCGGCGACGAGCGCTTCGCGAAGACTCGCGGCGCACAGGGGGCACGACAGGCCGGCGCATGCCTCGCGCACGAGCACGCCGTCGGGTGCCGGCTGAGCAGGATCCGGCACGTGGTATGCGCCGCAATGGACGCAGAACGATGCGCCGGCCGCGCGCAGGGGTATGGCTGGTGCTCCGCAGCGCGAGCACGAGATGGCCTGTTGTGCGACAGAGGGCATCGGGGACTCTCCTGTGACATCGGCGGCGTTTCGGACGCATGCCGCCCGTCCCGGCGCGCGGCGTTCGTCCGCGCACCGGTACATCGGCAGAAAAACGGTGGCTGATCGATTGTGATGTGCGGCGCGGTTAACGGGCACTTGCCGCCCGGGGGACTTGGCCCGATCATGCGTGCGCAGGCACCCGCACCGCGACCGGCGCGGCAAGAAACGCATGAATACGCTGCGCGTCATCCACGATCCACCGCTGACCGGTCCGGAAAACATGGGGCGGGATGACATGCTGCTTGCGCGGGTGGGCGCGGGTGAATCGCCGCCGACGCTCCGCTTCTATCAGTGGGACCCGCCAACGATTTCGCTGGGGTATTTTCAGGAGTACGCCGGTTACGCGGCGCTGCCTCCGCCGGCAGGCGACCTGCCCGTGGTGCGGCGACCGACGGGCGGCGGCGCGATCCTGCACGATCAGGAATTGACCTATGCGCTCGTGGTGCCGGTTGGCCATGTGCTGCTCGAACGCGGTCCGAACTGCCTGTACGAGCAGATGCACGCGGCACTGATCGCCGCATTGGGCGGCGCCGCGGTCCGCGCGGCGCGCTGCGGGGTGAGTGATGACAGCGGTCCGGCCCGCGGGCCGTTCTTCTGTTTCGCCCGCCGGCACCGGTTCGATGTGCTGCTGGGGGGTGAAAAGCTCGCGGGCAGCGCCCAGCGGCGCACGCGGGAGGCGGTGCTGCAGCACGGGTCGATCATATTGGACTCACGTTTTTCCCAACAGCCCGCCGCCGCCGTCACTGCGGCGATCGACTGGACCGCTCGCGAACTCGCCGCGCATATCATGACGGCGTTTGCTGCGTCGAATTTGCTCGTGCTGCAATGCGCCGGCTGGAGCGCGGAGGAGTTGGAAGCTGCCGGACCGCACGTGGCGCGGCACGCGGACGCGGCGTGGATTCAACGCAGGTAACGGCGCCGCGACCGAGCCCATGGGTGCGTGACAAATCCGGCGGCGCCAGTCAGTACTCCGGATGCAGTTCCATGACTATTGGGCGTTGTGCGGTAAATGCCCCCCACTTGCGTGGGGGGTTCTGAACAATACGTCCGTCGTCGCCAAGACTGACACGGCCCCGCAGTCCGTTGTGTGGACGATCGGTGCTGGCTTGGTGCGCGGGTGATTTCTACCATGTTCAATCTGAATGATGAACAAAGGTCCAACTGCTGGAGGCGGTGTCCATGCCTTACGTGAATGTGCGCATCACGCGTGAACCGAAGAATACGCCCGACAAAAAGGCCGCGCTCATCCGGGGAATCACCGATGTGCTGGTGAATGTGCTCAATAAGGATCCCGCGACGACGTTTGTTATCATCGACGAGGTCGATCTGGAGAACTGGGGTATCGCGGGCATGCCGACGATCGAATACCGCGCTCGTCGGGCCGGCAAGCCGACGTGAACGACGCCCAATGTGTATGTGTGAGTGCCTCGCGGTTTCACGACGGCCCGCTCCCTGATGTTCGCAGCTCGGATCGAGTTTGCGGGAACGCGCACGCTGAATCAGTGAGCGGAGCCTTCGATCACGCGGCGGATCGCTTCGAAATCGTCGGCGACGCGGATCGGCTGATTGGCGTGCAATCCGGTCGGAGGAACGGGTTCGGGCATCTTGGCCTGCTTGGAATCGAGGCCGGTGTGGTATTGCACGGTCGCGTCCGGGTCTTTGAGGGCGTGGCCGGTGAGGATGCACACCACGCGCTCGTCCGCACCGATCACGTCTTCGTCGCGCAGCAGCTTGACGCCCGCCAGTGAGGCTGCGCTGGCCGGTTCGCAGCCGAAGCCGTACTTGCCGATCAGGGCTTTGAATTCCAGGATGGTGTCGTCGTCGACCTGGCGCACGACGCCGTCCATCGCGTCGAGCGCCCGCAGCGCCTTGGGCAGGTTGACGGGGCGGCCGATTTCGATCGCCGTCGCGATGGTCGACGCCCTGGCGCCGGCTGCGTCCAGGGCGGCATAATGTGCGTCGATCGCCGCAGCGTCGTACTTTCCGTCATGCCAGCGGAGGCCGCGGTGGTTCCAAAGTTCGTGCAGGGTATTGGCCCCGGCTGCATTGATGATAGCGAGTCGGGGGACGCGGTCCACCAGACCCAGCTCGTGCAGCTCCAGGAAGGCCTTTCCGAAGGCGCTGCTGTTGCCCAGGTTGCCGCCGGGCACGACGATCCAGTCAGGGACTTCCCAATCAAGCCCTTCGAGCACGCGGTACATGATCGCCTTTTGCCCCTCGAGACGGAAGGGATTGAGCGAGTTCATCAGGTAGATATCGAGCTTTTCGGCGCATTCGACCGCGCGGCGCATGCAGGCGTCGAAGTCGCCGTCAATCTGCAGGGTGAGCGCGCCGAAGTCCAGCGCCTGGGCCAGCTTGCCGTAGGCGATCTTTCCGCGGCCGATGAAGACGATGGCCTGCATGGCCGCGCCGGCGTCACCGGCCAGCGCAGCGAAGACGGCCATGGACGCGCTGGTGTTGCCGGTCGAGGCGCACGCGACTCTGCGTTTTCCCAATCGCCGGGCAAGGGTAAACGCTGCGGTCATGCCATTGTCCTTGAAGCTGCCCGTGGGGTTAAAGCCCTCGTACTGCAAGAAAAGCCGCCCGGCGTCCATGCCCACCTGTCGGGCGATCTGATCCGCCTTCTGCAGGACCGTGCGGCCCTCGCCGGCGGTGATGATGTCCGCCAGTTGGGCGAAAGGCAGCAATTCGCGGAAGCGCCAGACGCCGCTGAAGTCCGCGCGGGACGCGGCTGACCTACCCGGGGTGCTCCAGCGTTGGGAAAACTCCTGGAGGCGGCGCGGCAAAGGCACGCGGTCCCAGTGGTAGCGCACGTCGAGCAGGCTGCCGCACCGTGGGCAGCGGAAGATGACCGCGTCGAGCGCGAACGTGGCGGAACAGCCGGGGCGGATACACTGTTGATGGGCGAATTCGCTCATGGTCCCCGGCGCACAGTCGGACGGCGCAGTCAGCGGAAGATGTCCTGTATGGTCACGAACGCGAACGCGGACCCGATGAGGATCAGGCCGACGACCTGGGTGGCGACCTGCACGCGCATGCTGATCGGGCTACCCTTGATCTTCTCGATGATCAGAAAAATCATCAGGCCGCCGTCGACGATGGGCAGCGGCAGGAAATTGATCACCGCGAGGTTCGCCGAGATGATCGCGAGGAAGTAGAGCAGGTCGATCCAACTCTTTTCCGCCATGCGGCTGCCGAGCTTCACGATGCCCACCGGGCCGGAGATGTTCTCGACACCCAGGCTGCGTGAGAAAATCATCCGCTCCATCACCTGGTACACCTGCACGACGAAGTAATAGGTCTTGCGGACGCCGACGGCGAGCGCGTCGATCGGGTTGCTCTTGCGCAGGATGGTCATCTGGCCGCCGGTGCTGAAATCGGCCATGTAGGCGAACGTGCCCACCCAGGGGTAGGCCATCTCCGCGGTGATGGCGACGTCGGCTGTCTGCAGGTCGGCGAGGAGATTCGGGCGATAACGCACGGTGACGGTTTTACCGGAAAGCTCCTTCAGCACCGTGCTCAGCGCCAGGGCATGATTGACCACCAGGGTCGCCGAGCGGTCGCGTTTGAAGACTTCCACGGACTCGCGGCCATCGACAGACACGATGACCGCGCCCGGATCAAGACCCAGCGTGGTGCGCAGCGAGTGCGGCACGCGCATCGTGAAGTTCATGCCGGTTTCGGTCGCGGTGTCGCAAAGAAGTGTAATTTCCTTCCCGGCGTTGGCCTGCATTTGCTCGGCCAGGTCTGTCCAACGGTGTACCGGTTCGCCGTTCACGGCGCGAATCAGCGCGCCGGCGGGGATGCCCGCCTGCATGGCTGGCGTGGGCATGCCAAAAGCTTCGTCGACGATCTGAGCGACGCGCAGCAGGCTGTCCGCCGGAAGGTCGAACTCCGCCTGGATGGTCGGAGGCTTGCGCTTGCCGGTGATGGGCACGCGTTTGACGAATGGGCGAATGACCAGGCGTTCTTCTTTACCGGAGTCGGCGCGAATGACACGCAGGGGGATGTCGCGCTCCGGCTCGGCTTCGTTCTCGCGCGTGCTGGCCACGATGGCGTCGATGATCTGGCGGTACGACGGATAGTTGACCTCGCCGAAGCCGACGATGACATCGCCGGCCTTGACCCCGGCCAAGTCTGCGCGCCCGCCCTTGGTCACTGACTTGAAGCGCTGTAGCGGCGTGAGCCCGAGCAGATGCGGCCGGCCGGTCGACTCGGAGTCGTGGATCAGAATTCGCGGGACAATGTTCACCGTGACCGGCTTGGTCGGAATCTCCTCCCCGCGCTTCGGCAAGGTATCGCCGAGCGGGCGTTCCACGATCACCTGGCGGAAGGCCAACGGGTCGGTGAGCAGCAGGTTGATCATTTCATTGGTGTTTTGCTCGGTGACTTCGGGCCCGTCGGGTCCGCCCAGCCGCACGATGCGGTCGCCGACGCGCGGGTGGACGGGATTGTTCTCGTCGTAATCAGGTCCAAGATCCGCGATATAGGCGCTGTACGCGGAAGTGATGCCCAGGCGCTGGAACTCTTCCGTGGGATTGCGTTCCGGTTCGACCTGGAAGCGTTTGATCTCGCCGTCGCGATCGACTTCGATGTTCAGCGGTTTGCCCGGCTTGGCCAGCATGACCGCCATGTTGATGTCGTTGAACTCGTCGACTCCGGTGTCGTTGATGCGCAGGACGACGTCGCCGGATTCCAGGCCGACCATGCCCGCGGGGCCGTCGGGCACAACCGCGCCGATCTTTGTGCTGGGTACTTCCTTGCCCACCAGGAACACGACCATGAAGAGCAGTCCGGCGAGCAGCAGGTTCATCACCACGCCCGCGGACACGATGGCCATGCGCTTGCCGACGGACTTGTTGGCGAACGAACGGGGATCGTCCTTGAACTGCAGTTCGCCGGTGGTGTCCACCTCGAAGTCCTCCTGGCCGAGCATCTTCACGTAGCCGCCCAGGGGCAGGAGGTTGAACGAGTAGCGCGTCTCACCGCGGGTGAAGCCGAAGACTTCACGGAAAAAGCCGATGGCGAACTGCTCGACGCGCACGCCCGCCCATTTGGCGACCAGAAAGTGTCCCAACTCGTGCACGAAGATGATCAGCGAAAAGCCGATGAAAATCTGCACGCCGTACCAGACCCACTTCAGAACGGTCAGGGCGTCGGTGGCCGCGAATTGTCCGCCCGCGGCGATCAGGTTGTCAGTCCACATCTGCATCCGTCACTCGATTCCATTCACCACGGACCCGGTTGGTGATGTCCTAACGTACGCGCGCGGCGTGCTCCGTGATGCGCGACGCACACTCGGCAAGGCGCTGTCGCGCCCAGGCATCGGCGGCGAGCAGCGCCGCAAGGTCCGGGTCGTCCACACAGGTATGCTGACCGAGCACTTCCTCGGTCAGTGGCACAATATCCGTAAAGCCGATCGCGCCGGCGCGAAACAGCGCATTCGCCTCCTCGTTGGCCGCGTTCAGCACGGCCCCGGTCGTGCCGCCGCGCTGGGCCACCGCGTGTCCGATGCGCAGCGACGGGAAGCGGTCCATGTCCGGAGCGAAGAAAGTCATCTTGCCCAGCGTGTGCAGGCACAGGCGCTGCGCGGGGCAGGGCAATCTCCTGGGAAAAGTCAAGGCATACTGAATGGGTACGCGCATGTCCGGCGTGCCGAGCTGGGCCACCACCGAACCATCGCGGAATTCCACGAGCGAATGCACGATCGACTCCGGGTGAATCACCACGTCGATGCGATCGTGCGGCATGTCGAACAGCCAGCGCGCCTCGATAATCTCCAGCGCCTTGTTCATCATCGTCGCCGAGTCGATGGTAATCTTCGGACCCATGTCCCAGGTGGGATGATTCAGCGCGTCGCTGGGAGTCACCCTGCTGAGCTCCTCGGGCGTCGCCGTGCGAAACGGTCCGCCCGAGCCGGTGAGCACGATGCGCTCGACATCCTCGCGCCGCCCGGCCTGCAACGCCTGGAACACGGCGGAGTGCTCGCTGTCGACGGGCAGAATGGTCGCGCCGGTGCGGCGGGCCAGCGGCATCAGCACGGAGCCGGCGACGACCAGCGCTTCCTTGTTGGCGATCGCGACTTTGCGGCCAAGTTCGACGGCGCGCAACGTCGCCGGCAACCCGGCAGCCCCGACAATAGCGGAGACCACGCAATCGCATTTGGTCTCTTCGATCAGGCGGCTGAGCGCGTCCGGTCCCGCAAGCACGCGGACGCCGGGCGGAGCGGCTGCGGTCAGTTCGCCCTGGCCCGCTTCGTCCGCGAGCGCGACGCAGCTCGGTTTCCAATAGCGCGCCTGGGTGGCGAGGGGCTTCCACCGGCTGCCGGCGCCAAGTCCGACCACCTCGAAAGCGTCGGGGTGCTGGGCGATGACCTGCAGTGTGTTCTGCCCGATCGAGCCAGTGGATCCGAGGATGATAACCTTCTGTTTCATCTTCTGTTGCGTGCGCCCGCGGCGGGTGGAAGCCAGAATCTCCCCATGTTAAGCAAGCGCCGGCAAGCCGACAAGCCGCAATCAGCCGGCGAAATTGCTCCGTACGGGACGCAATCCTATAATCGCGCGCAGACCGTTGCGAATTGTACGCCCGGGCCCCACAAGATGCCGCATGCATGACCCACCCGGCTGAGATCCTCCTGACGACCCGCCGGCTGCGCGTCGAACGCCGCCGGGTGACCACGCCGCACGGGCAGCAGTTGGAGCGCGTGGTTGTCGTTCACCCCGGAGCCGTGGTCGTTTTGCCGCTGCTGGATGCGGAAACGGTGGTGATGATTCGCAATTATCGGCACGCAGCCGGCGCGACGCTGCTGGAGCTTCCCGCGGGAACGCTGGAAGCCGATGAATCTCCGGAGGCTTGCGCCGCGCGCGAGTTGATCGAGGAAACGGGATATCGTGCCGGGCGCTGCGAGCGGCTGATGAGTTTTTACACGTCGCCGGGCGTGCTCAGCGAGCGGATGCACGCGTTCATCGCGCGCGATCTGACTGAGGTGGGGCAACAACTGGCGGAGGGCGAGGAGATCGATGTCGAGTTGGTTCGCCTCGACAGGATTCGACAACTTCTGGCCGGCGGTGAACTCGTCGACGGAAAAACCATCGCGGTGCTGGGCACGTACCTGCTGCGGCAGGATGCGGCACCCGCGCACTGAACGGGCGACGACGGATTGTGGATGCGGCCGTTTCGGTGAATGACGACCATGGGATGGGAGGATCGACAATACGCGAAGCAGGATGATTACCGGCACGCGGTCGGCCCGCGCTTTCGCGGCTCGGGCATGAGCCGGTATGACGTCGTCACCAAGATTATCATCGCGAACATTCTGGTACACCTGTTTTCCCGCGGACCCCTCAATGAGTTTCTCGCGACGTGGTTTCTCATGCAGGGCAGCGCGGTCGCGCAGGGGCAGGTGTGGCGACTGTTCACCGCGACGTATCTGCACGCGGACTTCGGGCACATTTTCTGGAATTTGTTCGCATTGTACGTGTTCGGCCCGCTGCTCGAGGATCATTGGGGGTCGCGGCGTTTTTTCATGGTGTACACGCTGGGCGGAATCTTCGGGAACCTCGTGCTGTTCGCCGCCAGCGCGCTGGGTTTCATCGGTTGGCACACGTTTGGTCTGGGCGCATCGGGCAGCGTGATGACGGTGATGGGCGCGCTCGCTGTGCTGTTTCCCAATACGGAAGTATTGATTTATTTCGTTTTTCCGCTGCGCATTCGCGATCTGGTGATCATCTACGCGCTGGCTTACGCGTATAATGTGTCTCGCATGGGGGCCAATTACGGAGGCGACCTGTGTCACCTGGGCGGGCTGGTGGTGGGTTGGTGGTGGGCGCGAACTGGCGGCATCGGCTGGACCAACCGGCTTTTTCTGGGAGAAGGGTCCGGTGGGGGTTCGCTCTTCGGCCGCCGCGCGGGGCGGCCCGGTGGCTTTCGCCAGCGTGTTGCGCAGAACCGGGAGGATGCCGCGGTGGTCGATCAACTGCTGGCGAAAGTATCCGAAGGCGGCCTGCACAGCCTGTCCGAAAAGGAAAAAGCGACGCTGAAGGCGGCGAGCGATCGGCTGAAGACCAACGTCACGGGATGAAGTTCCTCGTCGGTCGCGAGAATGTGCGGCCGGCGCGAGGGTGAATCGATGCGTTTCGACGGTGATGCCCGGGAAAACCCGCTTTACTGGCGCTTCCGCGTCGGAGCGTTGTTTGGCATCACCATTCGCGTGCACATCCTGTTCATCATCGGCGCGGTATTCGTGCTGGCGCAGGCGTTCGGGCGCGCTCCGGAGGGTTTCCGGACGCCGAGCATGCTGCAGTCGCTGGGACAGTTGGGCATTCTCTTTTTCATCGTGCTGATTCACGAATTGGGCCACTGCTTCGGCGCCCGGGCAACCGGCGGACATGCGAATGAGGTTCTGCTTTGGCCGCTGGGCGGGCTGGCGTATGTCGAGCCGCCGCACACGCCGCGAGCTCACTTTCTGACGACCGCCGCGGGGCCGGCGGTGAACGTGATCTTCTGCGTATTGTCCGCGGGCGTGCTTATTGCGCTCGCGGGCCCGGGCGCGATTCCGTGGAACCCGCTGTTCGCCTTGAGTCAGTGCTGGGATTTGCCCGGCGCCGCGGTGCGCTGGATCGCGGTGTTCTTCGCGTGGAACTACATCCTCTTGCTGTTCAACCTGCTGCCGATCTATCCGCTCGATGGCGGGCGGATGCTGCACTCGCTGCTGTGGCCAAGCCGGGGTTATCGCCAGGCGACGCTGTCGGCGACGCTTGTCGGGATGATCGGCGCGGTTGTGCTGGGCGTCGCCGGGCTCGTGACTTCCAACTCGATGATGACGATGATCGCGGTGTTCGGCTTCGTGACGTGCTATTATGACCGGCGCATTCTGCGCATGGGCATGATGGAGGAGGCCGGCGAGTTTGGATACGATTTTTCCCAGGGATTCCGCACATTCGACGAAGAGCCAGCGGAGAAGAAGCCGGGATACTGGAAGCGTCGAAAACTCGCCCGAGCCGCGGCGCGGCGTAAACGCGAGATCGAAGAAGCCCGCCAGCACCAGGAGCAGGTCGACCGCATCCTCGCCAAGGTTCACCGTGAAGGCATGGCCGCGCTGACCGCGGCTGAGCGGCGCATTCTTCAGCGTGAGACGGAGCGCCAGCGCACCGGCGGCGAATGAAGTCGCGCCGTCGCGCGTCGCCGTGCAGGCCCACCCTGCGTGATCCGATAACCCACCGTCATTCGCCATTCTTGTCCCGGGTCCGATAGCCTTCGGCCTTGCGCGCGGTGCGCGCCTGCCGCGCATCGTGCTCGCTCAGTCGCATCCGCCAATCCGTCGATGTCCAGAGAAGAAGGTCGGCGGGCCGCCGACCGGGAATGCGCTGATGAACAACCCCGGCATCCTCGATCGCGACCAAGGAAAAGCCCTGCGCCGCCTCGATCCCGATCGGTTCGAGGTGGGTGCGCCGCTTCCCGGCGCGCTGTGCGACGTGAACGGCCGGCCGCTGATGCCAGCAGGCTGGCCGCTGAGCGCGGCGGACATCCATCGCCTGCGCGGCCACCTGCGGCGCGGCGTGTACGGCGCGGACGACTGGCCGGAAGTGAGTTTTCTTCCGTCCGCAGCCGGCGCGGCAAAGGCGGCGGCGGGCGACGCGGAGCGGCGGCATAGCACGGATGCGCCAATCCAATCCGCACCGATCGAAGAAACGAGAGCGGAGTCGGCGCAAGCGAGCGCCGGGCCTGCCGCGGAAGCGGCGCGCGCGCCGGCGACGCCGTTGATCATTGAGACGGTGGAGCGTTCCGCGCCGCGGCGCAGCGATCTGATGGCCGTTGGGTTGGAAACGCTGTACGTCGGCAAGACGCTGACACATCCCATCTTTAACCGCCAGGGGGTGCTGCTGCTCGCCGCGGGCATGGAGATTACGCATCGCTTCCTTGGCCGGCTGCGGCAGCTTGGCGTGTGCGAGGTGCACATTCCGATCGGGACCGTGGCCGACCGGTACCAGCCGACGGCTGGGCGCATCCGCATCGAACGCGAACTCGACAACATGGTCGAGCACCTGCGGCGCACGGAACTGGCGCTGGGCGGGCATTATCTGCCGCGGCGCGACGTTCCGCTGACGCAGCTTCGCGAGGAGGCGGAGCGGGCGGCGGAGCATTTTGTGCGCAGCGTGGACGACGTGGCGGAGATCAGCTCGGACGTGCTCCGCGGGCGGGCGTCGACGGTGAGCGGGGCGAGCGATCTGCTGACGCCGTTCATGGAACTGACCTCGACGGACAGCAGCCTGTTGCCGGTGATCGCGCAGATGAAGAGTTCGCCTGGGGAATACCTGTACCAGCACGGGTTAAACGTGGCGCTTTTGGCGATGTCCGCGGCGGCGCGGCTGGGGGTGCGCAAGGAGATTCTGCTGGAGATCGGGCTGGGGGCGCTGCTGCAGGACGTGGGGATGCTGCGGATCGACGAATCGGTGCGGATGGCGCCGCGCCCGCTGACGGCGGAGGAGCGGATGCACGTGAACGAGCACCCGCACTATTCGCTGGACCTGCTGCACGGGATCGAGGGGCTGGGGTCGGTGAGCCTGCTGGTGTGCTACCAGGCGCACGAGCGGGCGGACGGTACGGGATATCCCCATCACCGGCCGCGGCGGCAGATTCACCCGTATGCCCGGCTGGTGGCGGTGGCGGATGTGTATGCCGCGATCGCGTCGCACCGGCCGCATCGGCCGGCGCGGTCGCCGTACGAGGCGATGGAGATCGTGCTGCGCGAGACCAGCCGGAGCACGTTTGACGCGCAAGTGATGCGGAATTTCCTGGATTGCGTGGCGCTGTTTCCGATCGGCAGCCGGGTGCTGCTCTCGAGCGGGGAGACAGCGCGGGTGATCCGGGCGAACCCGGGGGCGTATACGCTGCCAGTGGTGGTGCTGCTGGACGGCAGCGGCCGCGAGGCGGATGCGGAGATCGACCTGGCTGTGACGGGGTATGCGCACGTGGTGAAGGCGCTGGACCACCGGGCGGGGGTTTGAAGTTCACTTCTAATCGGGCTTTTTTCCGGGACAAATTCGCGGTTCCTGGCCCGGTGGCGGGGGATATCCGCGTTTTTGGGCGAAAAACGCCAAAGCCTATTTGAAGTCTCACTTTGTGAAATCCCAACTGGGTTTTTGGGGTCGCGGCGCGGGGTGACCTGCGTTTTTGGCAGCGCCCGGCGTTGAAGTGGCACTGGCAATAGGCTTTGGTGCGCGATTTTTTTTCTGCGCCGGTTGGGGAGTCGGCCATTGGGTTTTTGACACCAAGACACCAAGCCACGGAGACACCAAGAACGGCAGGGTCGGAATGAATGGCCACAAAAGGCACAAAGGACACAAAGGGAGTGCTGAGTGCTGAGTGCCGAGTGATAAGTGATGAGTGAATGGGGGAAGGCACTGGGTGCTGGGTTTCAGGCACCAGGCACCAGGCATTGGGCACAGGGCACTGGGTACTCGGGATTGGGCGTTGGGCATCGGCATCGGATCACCTCTAACTGGGATAACGCGCGGGGTGTTCGGTTAAATATTTGGTGGGTGGTAAGACGTTTGAACCGCAGAGATCGCGGAAGACGCGGAGAAAGATTTTGATCATTTGGTTGATCCGTTGTGGCGGGATTGGGTGGTGGGACGCTTGGACCGTGGTGAGGCGGGTTGGTGGGGCTGGTCGGCGGGGCTGGTCGGCGGCGTGGTTGGGGAGCGGTTGAACCGCGAATGGACGCTGATGGACGCGGATTTGGGGGGCTGATCGGGTTGGCGGATGGGCTGGGGCGGGTGAAGTTTGGGTGCGGGTGCGGAATGTCTGGCTTGCGCGCGGGGTGGGGTGGTATGTTCAGGAGGAGTCGTGCGGGGGCGCAGGGGGCTCATGACGGGAGAAGCGCCGGCTTGGCGTTGGTGATTCGGCTGGAGGTTTCTGGTGAATGCGACCTGCGAGGGAATCGGCGCGCGGAGGCATCATGACCGCGGCGGCGCGGGGGTTGGGATTCCGCTGTGTCGGCGTGCGGTCCTTCGGGTTTCAGGGTATGGGAAAAACCATCCTGGCACTTTCTCCGATCCCAGAAGTCCCATGAAATCAAACCTGTCCCGTTTGTCGTTCTCAATCGGATACAAATACGTTCGTGGCGACGCCCGTGTTAAAACAGACCTTTAGATTCCAAAAGGCCGGGTCAAGTGGCGGCGATAGCATATAGAAATACACCCGCTCTGGGGGTGGATAAACTACATCGATTACAGCATCTGGTTTACCCAAGAGCGCCTCGATCTCTGACGGGGATAGTCCCACTATTTCGGACCTTATCGTCGCTATATCCTTGGCAATCCTCCACCGAACTCGGGAGTTCCCCTCCTTCCATTTGAAGGCGTCAAACTTCAACGGACGCCCAGCAACGACAATGAAGCCAATGCTCGCCACAGCAATTGTTAAGATTGCTGCCGCCAACACCGAGATTAAACGCTTTCCAGACATATTAGAATGCGGCTGTGCAATCTGGCCAAGAAGATTGGGCGCAGCCCATTGTCTTGACTCCTGTACTGCCTGGTAGTATCGCTCCGCGGCTATGCGCAGGCAAGCGCGAAGCACGCCCGGAGGTTTGACCTACCACGTACTGAATCGGGCCGTGGCCCGGCTGCCGGTTTTCCGGTAGCCGGCTGATTACGCGAGCGAGTCGAATTGTCTCCGCATCTCCGGTCAGGCTTGACCCTTGAACGTGCGGCTGTGTCGAGGGCGAGTGGGATTCTCGTGCCGGCTGGGTTGATTCCGGTCGCCCCTGCCGGGGCTTGATGTTGGGAATACCATGATGTGGAATCCCAGGGCTTCCGCCCTGGGCTATTTTCGGTCGTCGCTCTGCGACTGGCGCGGGAAGGGATTCTTGCGGACGCGGGTGCGAGATAGGATTCAGACGAATAAGGGGGTCGGGCTTGCTCTGTAGAGAACCTCTGAACTTGACCAAGCTGAAACGCCGGACTTCGAATCTGGTGCCGAACAGCCGTCACGATTCCAGGGGATTTCACGGTCGATGATCAGCCCGGTTGGTGCACTCGCAAGAATCCCGAGCCACATCGGATGCCTTTTCTACTGAGCAAGCCTGACCCCCTTTGTAGTCTTTTTACAGGGGGACGCGGAAGGAGCAGCGTTGGAGATTCGTTTGCGGTGTTGAGAGGCGGGCGCGGTCCTACAGGAGGTCACTGAGCAAACGGAGCCGAATTGAAGTCTTGTTTATGGTGTTGAAGGGCTGGTATGCGCCCGCTGTGAATGGCGGGGCTCGGGCTGGGAAGTTTGAAGTGGCGTTCAGTTTTTCCGCTTGCTTACACGCGCGGCTCGGATATTCGCAGCTCGGATCATTGGGCGATGGGGCGGGGTTAGTTTTCCCAGGATTCCAGGATGGCGGCGGCGCGTTGGGCGTTGGTGTGGTGCTGGTCGTGGGGGAGTTCGGCGGCGTTGGCGAGGTGGGGGGTGGCTTGCTGGAGGGATTCGAGGGCGATCTGTTCGGCGGCGAGGGGGCCGTCGTGGATTGATTCGTCGCGGAGGCATTCCTTCAGGGTGGCGACGACCTGCGGAGATTCCCAATGGGCTAGCGCGGTGATGGCCTCGGCGCGGATGGCGGTGCGCGCGTGGGTGCGGGCTAGTTGGCAGAGGGCGTCCGCGATAGACGAGGTGGGGGCTGGCGGGTTGGGGGTTGGTGGGCTTGCGGCTGACGGGTTGGCGGCTGACGGGTTGGGGATGTTGCCGAGGGTGTGGACGGCGCGCATGGCGGTGTCCTGGTCGGGGTGGTCGGCGAGGTCGCGGAGGGTGGCGATTGCTTCGGGCGTGGGGCGCGCGGCGAGCGACTGGATCGCGCCGTAACGCACGGCGGGTTCGAGGTCTTGCAGGGCTTGCTGAAGCAGTTCGAGGGCATGGGTGGCGGGCGCGCGAGCGGCGAGCATGACGCCGTATGAACGCAGGATGGGGTCGTGGTGTGCGAGCAGGCGGCGGGCGACGGGCGCGACGCGCGTGGGTTCGGTGGCGAGCAGGTCGACGAAACGCGCCTGGTCGGGGACGTGGTGGGCGTGATAGAGGCGATGTTCCCACCAGCGCACGCGGATGTCGCGGCGGAAGGTCACGACGAGCGCGAAGAGTGCGAGCATGATCGCGATCGCGGCGTACATGCGGGTGCGGCTGCGGCGGTCGGCTGCGTCTGGAGTTTGAGGCGGGGGATTGGTGTGCGCGGTGGACATGGGGGTGATGGTATCTCGTGGGGAGTGTCGCGGCTATGCTTGCGCGGGATTCACTGACAAACGATATGGCTGCTTGTCAGTGCCACCCGGCGCGACTTTGTAGTAAGGCTCTTGATGCTGGCCTCGCCCGCGATGGATGAAGAGTGGGGCGGGAAAGGATTCCCGCGGACGCGGGTGCGAGAAAGGATTCTCGCACCAGCCGGATTCTCGCACCAGCGGGCTATGCGTTCGGCGAAAGGCGTCGCACCACCGCCGGGGTTGAGCGGTGGTGCGCGCAGGATCGGCGTCGGGGGTGCGTGTGTGGTCGTCCGGCGCCGATGGAGGAAAGACTTTGCGAGAGCTCCCAATGATCGAGTGCGATTGGGAGCTTGCGCCTTCAGTACGGCCCGCTCCCTAACCCTTGACACGATAAGGCTGCGTCAAGGGCTGGCGGTCGCGGCTCGGATTACTGGCGCGTCTTGCGTGTGGCATCGCGCGGTTACTCCGCTTGCAGGCGCGTTTCGGCGCGGGACAGGCGGCGGCGCTTGAGCACGCTGTCGCACGCGGCTGGTCCGCTTCCACCGACGAGCAGGGCGAGGAAGATCGCACCGAGGAGCAGCGCGGCGATCGGGTTCTGCTGATACGCCTGGACGAGCGGGTCGAGCCACTGCGGCGCGCCGACGTTGCCGTTGGCGGCGAGCGCGGAACCGGTTACTGCACCGAGGCCGAGGAACGTGGCCAGGCGGGTGAACAGACCGAAGAGCAGGGCCGCGGCCATGCCGAGTTCGCCGGCACCGACGAGGCTGTCCCAGCCGAGGTCGACCTTGACGCCGTTCGCGTTCAGGATCGCGGGCGTTGTCGCGGCGTCGGCCGGCTGTTCGGGAGTTTTGATCGGCGGGACCGGGGTCGTCGCCGAGGTTAGCGCGGACTCTGCAGGCAGGTCGCTGGGCACCACGACGGGGGTTGCGCCGGCGGCCGGCTGAACTTCTCCGGCGAAGCGGTGGTAGCCGGCCCAGCCGAGAATGCCGGCGACGGCGAGCCGAAGTACAAGCAGGCTGACCGGGTTGCGGCGCGGTTTGTCGTTGATCAGTTGCGGCATGATCCGTTCTCCTTCGCCATCGTGGCGGACGCGGCGGTTGTTGTGGCTGCGCATCCGTACCGCGATGGTCTCAATTCAACTTACACGCGGAATCGCCCGCGGGATACTAGAACTTCCTGTCATGTTTGGAACGCCCGCGACAGACGCCTACAATCGCGTCTTGCCGGCGGGCGCGCCGCTGGTCCTGGGTGTATTCGGCGGCGTGCGGGTCATATTTCCGCGTTGGCGCGAGCGCCAGCGGGGTCTTAGTACCTTACGCCACACCATGCGCGCAGAACGCTCGCATTTTGCAGGAGTGGATGGTCCTAACGCACCCTCCCCCTGCCCCTCCCTGGAAGGGAGGGGGATTGGGTTGGCGGATCATCAGCTTAGGGGGAAAACCGTGCAACTGATCGTGGAACTGGAAGGCGTGCTGTTCGATGTGCGGGAGGCGTACTGGGCGGCGTATAGCGCGGCGGTGGAGGCGATCGGGCTGGCGCGGACCGACCCGGGCACGTTGTGGCGTCTGGTGCGGACCGGGGCCGGCGATGAAATGCTGGTTCGCGGAGCACGGCCGCATCAGCTTGAAAAGTTTCGCAAGGCGTTCGAGGCGGCGCTGGAGAGCGACGAGGCGCTCGCGAAGTATGTTCCGCAGGACGACGTGCGCGAGAGCTTGCGGTTGGTGCGGGAGTTGGGGGCGTTTTCCGGGGCGACTTGTGGGAGCAACGTTGCGGCGCGGCATGGGTTGTTGCGGGCGAACGGGCTGGCGGAGATGTTTCCGCAGCTGAATCAGACGCCGTCGCCGGCGAGCGCGGGAGCGGCTGCGCTAAGGGAGATCGCGGCGCGGCGGTCGGAAGAGAAGGTCGTGGTGGTGCTGGCGGCGACGGTGGGGATGGCGCGCTGCGCGGACGAGGCGGGGATGGTGCCGATTGGGATTTCCTGCGGGCCGGCGATCGGTAAACGGCTGGGCGCGGCGGGCGTGCGGGCTACTTACGCGGATGTTGCGGCGTTCGGAGCTGCGTTGGGAAATCGCGAAGAGGGGCTGCGCCGGGCGGGGTTGGTGTTTTAGATCCATGCATCGTGAACTGCGCGCAACGCGCGCGTCATGCGTTCAAGAAAGGTTTGTGCCATTCCACCCTCCCCCTGCCCCTCCCTGCGAGGGAGGGGGGTTGGTTGCGACGGATCGCGGCTATTTGAATCAGGGGTTGAAGGCGGCGCATTGGGCGGCTGCGTCGCGCAGGTCGATGTCGTTGTCCAGGTCGAAATCGCAAGCTTCGCAGCCGGAGTCGTAGGGGCCGTTCAGCGGGCCGGTCATGCAGTCGATGCAGGCGGCGATGTCGGCGAGGTCGATGTCGCCGTCGGCGTCGGTGTCGCCGAGTTGGCGGTGCAGGGTGAGGACTGCGTTGCCGCCGGGTTGGCCGTCGCCGGAGGGGAAGAGAGTCTGGTCGTACCAGGTGTTCGCTTCGACTTCGCCGTCGAGGGCTTTGGCGTTGGCGATGATGCCGGCGGAGGCGAGTGTGAGCGTGTAGGCGTCGTGGGGCAGGTTGGTAAATCCCAACGTGGCCGTGAAGGTGGACGGGGAGTAGACGATGCTGTCCGCGGACTGAGCGCCGGAACTGTCGCCGACCAGGGTGAAATCGCTCGCGTCGAAGGCGGCGATGTTCTCGCTGAAGCGGAGGACGAGCGTGCTGGTGGACGCGCTGCCGGCGTAGGGGGTCCAGTCGGCTGCGAGCAGGACGGGCGGAGCGGAGACGGCGGTGGCGACCTGCGTGGCGGACTGGAAGAGGACCCAGTTGCGGGTGGAGACGCCGTCATCCTCGTCGAACTCGACGAGGGTGGGGGCGGCTGATAGGGGCAGGACGTAGTACTCGGTCCAATCGTTGTTCCAGACGGTGTGGGTTTCGACGCCGGCGGTGGTGGTGACGCGCATGCGGATAGGCATGGTGAAGACGGGGTAGCCTTGCGTGTTCTGCGTCTGGGTGATGCGCAGCTTGAGCAGATTCTGGCCGTTCACGACGACGAAGGCGTAGTTCCATTCGTAGCGCGGGCTGCCGGGGTTCATGACCCACTGGTCGGTGAACCAGGTGAGGTCGGCTCCGAAGCTGGCGGAGATATCGGCGGCGAAATCGGTGGTAGTGGCGGAGTCGTGGCTGCGGGTGGCGCGGTAGTCGGCGAGGGCCTGGTAGAAGGCGGCATCGCCGATGGTTCCGCGGAGCATGTGCACGACCCATGCGCCCTTCTGGTAGACGTCGTTGGTGCTGAAGATGCTGCCGACGGAGCCGATGCTGGTGCGGTAGACCTGGTTGCTGGGGCTGCTCGGGCGGCGCGAGTTGAGGCGTGACCAGAACGCGCTGGCGCCGCCGCCGGGCTTGTACTCCTGGAAGATCGCCTCGGAGTATGAGGCAAATCCCTCATTGAGCCAGATGTCGTACCAGGTGGCGCAGGTGACTTCGTCGCCCCACCAGTGGTGGGCGAGTTCGTGGGCCATGATGTGCGAGTTGTTCGCAACGGCGACCATGCTGCTGATGGTCTGGTGCTCCATGTTGGCGCCGAGTCCGCCGGTGCCGCCCATTTCGGCGACGCCGTACTTTTCGAGGATGAAAGGGTAAAGGCCGAAATAGGCGTTGAAGACGTCGAGCATGGGGAGGATTTCGTCGCAGCCGGTCTTGTAGAGGGCCTGCGGCTGATTGAGGCCGAAGTCCCAGTGGTCGGGGTAGACGTAGCAGGGCACGGGCATGGGCTGGGGTCCGGCGCCGACGTCGTAGAAGTGGGTGAGGTCGTAGCGCTGGTAGTTGGTGATGGCGAGGGAGGCGAGGTAAGGGATCATGGGGTAGGTTTCGTGCCAGAGGAACTTGGTGCGGCTGCCGGAGACCGGCTGAGTGCCTTCGTCGATGCCGTTGGAGGCGACGACGAGGCCGTTGGGGACAGTCACATGCATCTGCATGGTGGCCTTGTCGCCGAGGGAGTCTTTGCAGGGCCACCAGTTGCGGGCGTAGTAGGGCTCGGAGAGGGTGCCGACGACGAGGTTTCCGTTTCGCGTCCACCATTTGAACGCGCCGAAGCCGGCGCTGGCGGGATAGCCAAAATAGGTGACGGCGACCTGGAAGGTCTCACCGACGCCATAAGCCTGATCGAGGGAAATGACGATACTGTCTCCGGAGCGCGACCAGCCGGCGACATCGCCGGTGACGGAGGCGACGGAGAGGATCGTGTGCAGGTCGACGGTGAACTCGGTGAGAGCCGGGGAAAGGGAGGCCACGTCGATGGTGCTGGTGCCCTCGATGCGGACGTTGGTGAAGCTGGGCCCGCTGGTTTCGGGGATGATTTCGATATCGAGCAGGTAGTGCAGGACGTCGGTGTCGGCGTCTGACTCGCGGGCGGCGGGCAGGCTGAGCTCGGCGAGCGCGCGGCGATAGGCTGAGTCGGCATGGGCGCAGAGGTCGTGGCCTTTGCCTTCGTCGGGCGGACAGGATGCTGGATCGGCGGCGGCAGCGCGGCCGGCGGCAAGCAGCAGGGCGGCGCTGGTCAGGAAGCACAGGCAGTTTGCAAAGGGAGTTCGTGAAATCGCGTGATTCATGGCGTGATACTCGGACTCATTAACGGATCTTCTATCGCCGCGGCGCGAGCGAGTCGCGACTTGGCTACCCCGGCGCATTATAGCGGGAGGCGTCGCGGAATTGCCTGTGATTTCCGATGTTTTTTACAGGGCTGGCGGCGCAGGGCCGAGCGCGCGCGGCGCGGCGGCCGGAAAAAAAGGAACGTCGGCGCGTCGAAATCCGCTTGACTTCGCGCGAACGTGAGTTATGTTTCTGCAACACTAGATTCGCCCACGCGGTCGGTCGATGATTCGTCCGTACGTCAGTCGGACGGGACGTGCCGGCGGGGCGGATACGCGAGGTCCACAGGATAACCATGGACGAGCACTCCTCGGGCTCCCCTCCGGAGCCTGGCGGTACGGGCCGCAATCTCGTTGCCTTGCAGGTCATTGATTCCGGACACGAGGTCAGCTTCGCAAGTCCGGCTGCGTCAAACGGGGACGGCGTGCGCCCTGCGCGCCCGTCCGCGGGCGCATCGACCAGCCATGTGATCAGTCCGAAGAGCGATGCGTTTCGACGCGGCTACTTCCGGCAGGCGACGCGTGCGCAGTGGAACGACTGGCGCTGGCAGTTGCGTCAGCGGATTCGCAACGCGAGCGGGCTGGAACGGGTGTACAACCTGAGCGACGACGAGCAGTCGGCGGTGGCGCAGATCGGCGGGCATTTGCCGGTGGGCATCACGCCGTACTACGCGGCGCTGATCGACGCGACCGATCCGAACGATCCGTTGCGGCGGACGATGGTTCCGCTGACCGGCGAGTTTAAGCAAGGTCCGGGCGAGGCGGACGATCCGCTTGCGGAAGACGCGTACATGCCGGTGCAGGGTCTGGTGCATCGCTATCCGGACCGCGTGCTGTTCCTGGTGACGAATTTTTGCGCGACGTATTGCCGGTACTGCACGCGCGCCCGCATGGTAGGCAAGACCGGCGAGTATCATTTCAACGCGCAGCAGTACGAGCAGGCGATCGAGTACATCCGTTCAACGCCGGAGATCCGCGACGTGCTGTTGTCGGGCGGCGATCCGCTGACGATGAACGACGACCGGATCGAATGGCTGCTGTCCAGGTTGCGTGAGATTCCGCATGTGGAATTCCTGCGGATCGGCACGAAGATCCCGGCGGTTCTGCCGCAGCGGATCACGCCGGCGCTGTGCCGCATGCTGCGGCGCTATCATCCGTTCTGGATGAGCATTCACTTCATGCACCCGAACGAGATCACGCCGGAGGTGGCGCAGGCGTGCGGGCGGCTGGCGGACGCGGGCATACCGCTGGGGGCGCAGATCGTACTGACCCGCGGCGTGAACGACGACGTTGAGACGATGAAGCGGCTGGTGCATGGGCTGCTGAAGATCCGCGTGCGGCCGTACTACATCTACCAGTGCGATCCGATCTCGGGCTCGAGTCATCTGCGCACGCCGATCGAGAAGGGCCTGGAGATCGTCGCCGGGTTGCGCGGGCACACCACAGGCTACGCGGTGCCCACGTTCGTGGTGGATGCGCCGGGCGGCGGCGGCAAGATTCCGCTGTTCCCCGACGTTGTCGTCGGCCGCGAAGGCAACGACGTGCTGCTGCGCAACTACGAGGGTCGGGTGTACCGCTATCCCGATCCGCTGCCGGAGAAGCCGATCAAGTCGAAAAAGGCGGCGCGCTGAGCGTGCCGATGAACCGCCCGCCGACCGCAGGGATGCGGCGGGGCTGTGCGGCGCGCCGGCCAGGGACGGCGGCGCCCCGCGATCGGATACCCATGATCGAAAGAGCCGAGTCGGCCTGGAGCCGCGCTCGGTATGTCGGCTGATGGCGGGCAGTGTAAGTGTGCCGCCAAAGAGCCGTGCAGGAATGAATCCCATGAAGATCGGGTTGACTTACGATGTGCGCAGCGCGTATCTCGCGGAAGGCTATGACGAGCACGAGACGGCGGAGTTCGATCGCGACGACACGATCGACGAGATTGAGCAGGCGCTGAATACGCTGGGGTACGCGACGGACCGGATCGGCCACGTGCGGCAACTGGTGCAGCGGCTGGCGCGAGGCGACCGCTGGGACCTGGTGTTCAACATCGCCGAGGGGCTGCACGGCTTCGGGCGCGAGTCGCAGGTGCCGGCTGTTCTGGACGCGTACGACATTCCGTACACGTTTTCCGATCCGCTGGTGGCGGCGCTGACGCTGCACAAGGGGCATGCGAAGCGGGTGATGCTGAACCTGGGGGTCGCGACGACGCCGTTCTGCGAAGTGGCGAGTCTGCGCGACGTCGAGCGGGTGAACCTGCCGTTCCCGCTGTTCGTCAAGCCGCTGGCGGAGGGGACCGCGAAGGGGATCGACGGGCAGTCGATGGTCACGGACCGCGCGCAGCTCAAGCGCGCCTGTCAGCGCGTGCTCGACGAGTTCCGCCAGCCGGCGCTGGTCGAGCCGTTCCTCGCGGGCCGCGAGTTCACCACGGGCATCACCGGCACGGGGGCTTCGGCTGTCGCGGTGGGCACGATGGAGATTGAATTGCTTGCGCAGGCTGAGCCGCATTCGTACACCTATGTGAACAAGGAGCGGTGCGAGGAGCTTTGCCACTTCCCAATGGCGCCGGCGGACTGGGCCCAGCGGTGCGAGGAACTGTCGCTGGCGGCGTGGCGCGGACTGGATTGCCGCGATGCCGGCCGGGTCGATCTGCGGGCGGATGCGGACGGCAACCTGTTCGTGATGGAACTCAACCCGCTGCCGGGTCTGCACCCGTGGCACTCGGACCTGCCGATGATCTGCACGGCTGTCGGCATGCCGTACGTCGAGCTGATCGACCGCATTGTGACATCCGCACGCGCGCGCGTCACCGGCGCGCGGCCGCGCGGCCGCGCTCATCAGCCGGCGTCCGTTGCGCGCGCATGAACGTCCTGATCGTTCACGACGAAATCTCCGACGCGAGCCGGCCGGACGAGGCGGATGCGCTGGTGCAGGCGCAGGCGGTGGCGCAGGCGCTGGCTGATCTGGGGCACACTTCGCGGACTTGCGGCGTATCGCTAAATCTCTCGGAACTTGCGGCGCGGCTCGAACGTGAGCGGCCCGACCTGGTGTTCAATCTGGTCGAGTCGCTGGCGGGCTGGGGCCGGCTGATCTATCTCGTGCCGGCGCTGCTGGACACGCAGGCGGTTGCGTACACCGGCGTGCGCTCGGACGGGATGTACCTCACGTCGAACAAGGTGCTGGCCAAGGACTGGCTGCACGCGCGGGGGATCGCGACACCAGCGTGGCAGTCGCTGCGCGGAGCCGGCGGACGTGCATTGGTTTTTCCATGCCGGGTGATCATCAAGTCGGTGTGGGAAGACGCATCGGTGGGGCTGGACGACGACGCGGTGGTTGATGTCGGAAGCGCCGAGGAGGTGGCGGCGCTGCTGCTTGGCCGCGCGCACCGGCTGGGCGGCGAGGCGTTCGCGGAGGCGTATATCGAAGGCCGAGAACTGAATCTTTCGCTGCTGGCGGATGGGGCGGAGGCAGAGGTGCTGCCGGCTGCGGAGATCGAGTTCTTGGACTTTCCGCCGGGTAAGCCGCGGATTGTCGGTTATGCCGCGAAGTGGGCAACGGAGTCGCACGAGTACCTGGCGACTCCACGGCGATTTGGATTCGCTGAGGCGGACGCGAGCTTGCTGGCGGAAGTGGCGAAGCTGGCGCGGGCCTGCTGGCGATTGTTCGATCTTCGCGGGTATGCGCGCGTGGATTTCCGCGTCGATGGCGATGCTCGCCCGTGGATTCTGGAAGTCAACGCGAATCCATGCTTGTCGCCGGATGCCGGGCTCGCGGCGGCTGCGGAGCGCGCGGGGTTGACGCTGACCGCGGTGATTGAGCGCATCGTCGCGGATGGTTTGCGGGACGCCGCGTCGCGCGTAGCGGCGGACGCAACTGGCCCGGCGCGACCTTGCGGCGGCGCAGAGCAACGGCTGTAAATGGCCTCAAGAAACACAAGAGACACCAGAAACACCAGGCCATTGAGCGTGTCGGGTCTTCACGAGGATTTCGTGGAAGTCCGCGGGACCGGCGTTCCAGCCGATCAATACCCGTTCTCACCCGCAATAGACCGACTGGAAAGTCGGTCCCACAAGCAACTTGGTGTTTGCCACGGCCTGCTGAGGAACGCAGGGACTCGATGGCACGCGGGCATTCCGTTATGGTCATGACATGAGTCATACGACACAGAACACTTTCACTGGCGCAGATGTCGTGAGTTTGCGCGACACGCTGCGTCCCGGCGATGTGGACGCGGTGGGCGCGATCGTCACCGCGACGGGAAAATTCCGTCCGGGCGAGATCGCGGTGGCGCAGGAGCTGGTGCAGGAGACGCTGGCGCGCGGCGAGGCGGCTGGTTACCTGTTCACGTTCGCGGACGCGGGTGAGCGCGTGGTGGGTTACGCGTGCTACGGGCAGATTCCGTGCACGCTGACCAGCTATGACCTGTATTGGATCGCGGTCGATCCGGGGCTGCAGGGGCGCGGTGTGGGCCGGCTGCTGGTGAATGCGGCGGAGGCTCATGTCCGGCGGCTGGGCGGGCGGCGCATGTTCATCGACACGTCGTCGCGTCCCGATTACGCGGCGACGCGGGCGTTCTACGAGCGCTGCGGATACACGTGCGAGGCGACGCTGCGCGACTACTACGCGACGGGCGACGGGAAGGCAATCTACGGCAAAGACCTTTGTACCGGTCCGTGAATTCTGTTGCGATTGTTCCGCGGGCGTTCTAGCCTGTCGCCGGACGTGGATCGTGCGATCCACGGTTGCCGGCATTTTGACGAGGAGAAAACGCAATGAACCTTTTCTGGCAGTGGCTGATCTTTCTGACGGGTCTGGTGATTGTATTCGTGAGCACGGGGAACTCGGTTCCCCTGGTCGGTTAGCGCCGGTAGCGCCGCCGCGGGCGGGGCCGCGCGGGTGGTTTCTGGTGGCATGGCTGGCGCATCAAGCTGCATTGCGCAAGAAACGTGGCCGCGAGATCGCGGCCACGGTTTTTTTGTCAGGGTTGTCACCAGACTTCGAATCAGCCTTCGCGGGTGGCGACGCCCTTTCCGAAGAACTTGGGCGGCGCCTCAAGCGTGAAGATGCGGGTCTCGGCGGCGATGGCGTCGCGCACGTGCTTCGGGCGGCACATCATGCCCAACAGCGCGGTGCCGTCGAACATACGAAACTGGCCGTTGGTGCTCTTGGCGAGGGTGCGGTCGATCTCAGCCGGATCGGGCCGTTCGTCGAATGCGGTGTCACAGCCGAGGACGAAACCCCACGGCTGGCCGTACGTGGAGATGAAGGAGCCGTACGACGCGGAGTGCTTGTAGACCGACGCGACGGTCTTGGCCAGCCGCACGTGCAACTCCATGGTCGGCGGCGCCCATGGACCGGCCTGGATCGCGAGAAAACCGCCGGGACGCAGGGCCGAGCGGCACTTGTTGAAATACTCCTTGGTGAAGAGGCGGAACGACGGACCCTCTTCGATCGGGTCGGACAAGTCGGAGATGACCACGTCGAACGTGGGGCCGCACTCGTCGAGGTAGACCAGCGCATCGCCGATGACCAGCTCGGTGCGCGGATCGTCAAACGCGCCCTGGTGCATTTCAGGCAGGTGCTGCTTGCAAGCTTCGACGACTTCGCCGTCGATGTCGACCATCACGACCTTTTCAACGCTCTTCCACTTGAGCGCTTCGCGAACGGTGGCGCCCTCGCCGCCGCCGAGAATAAGCACCCGCCGGGGCGCGCCATGCAGCACGCAAGCCGGATGGACGAGCGGTTCGTGGTACATGAACTCGTCGCCGGTACACGATTGCCACTTGCCGTCGAGCACGAGCGCCTTGCCAAACGCGCCGGAGCGCACGATGTGCATGTGCTGATACTCCGTCTGACGGGAGGCCAGCACTTCGAGCACGCCGTGGCTGTAGATGTCGGTCGGCGTAATATATTCGTTGACCCAGAGGTCAGCGTCTAACCGGCTACCGGGCATAGCACGCCCTCCTGTGGGATGGAGTTCTTGTCCGCGTCCTCACCACAGGAATCGTCAGCCAGGATGGCGTCGGCCGGTATGGCCTGGGCCGGCAGGCGCATGGCATAGGTATCCTGGTCCGAAACGGTCGCTCCGCGCGGCAGTACGCGCAGCGTGTAGTCGTCCGCAAGGAACGTGCGAACGAGGTACTCACAGGCGCGCAGCGGCTGAGCCGTCTGGCCGCAGGTGAAGACGTCGACCGCGGCGTAGCCGTTTTCGGGCCACGTGTGGATCGAGATATGCGACTCGGCCAAAAGGGCGAGCGCGGTTACACCTTGCGGCTGGAACTTGTGACTCGTGAGGTTGAGGAGGGTCGAGAGTCCCTCGCGCGAGGCCCGAGAGAGGGCGTCGCGGATGAAGCTCTCATCGTTCAGCAGGTTGGGCGAGCATCCAAGGAGCTCAAGTACGCAGTGCGTTCCGACAGGGGTAATGGTCAATGGTCCACCTCCCACGCCAAGGGTTTATGTTGACGAAGCTAACACGGCACCAGACAGAACAACCAGAACACGCTCCACCTCAGTGCGGGATCAAGAGCCCGCATAGACCTGGAAACTCCACCCGAACTACGGCAGGATCCTCCGCCGGACCCCGCCACCGTGAGCCACAAGACCCACCGCCCGGGCGAGCACCGAAGTTTACTTGCAGTTTGACTGGATGGCAAGCCAAACTTGACTTCAGGATGTAATTTTTTCGTCCCAGAACGGCGTTATCAGGTTGAATACGCGCACTTCGCGGCGCCGCGACCCGTCAGATTCACAGGCGCACACAGCCTGTGGAGGAGTGAGGAAACACAGGCAGAAACGGCAAATCGCGACGGTTGCGCAGTGTCGAACAGGCAGGCCGGGTGGAGTCACCGGGTGTGGATTGTCTGGCTATGCGACAGGCAGAGATTCTGTGGGTTCGAGATCTTCGGCTTCGTCCGCCTTGGCGATGCGGATGCGATCGAACTCGTCGGCGACGGCGAGGAAGGCCTCGACGACATCGGGATCGAAGTGTTTGCCGGACTCGGCGCGGATGATGGCGACGGCCTCGTCGTGCGGAATCGGCTGCTTGTAACAGCGCAAGCTGGTGATGGCGTCGTACGCATCGACCAGGCCGATTATTCTGGCCGTGAGCGGGATTCGTTCGCCGGCCAGGCCGCGGGGATAGCCCTTGCCGTCCCAGCGTTCGTGGTGGCAGTAGGCGATGTCGACGCACATGCGCAGCAGCGGGTTGGGTCCGGTTTCCACGATGGCCATGTTCAGCGTGTGGCGGCCGATCGTGGTGTGCGTCTTCATGATCTGGAACTCTTCGTGGGTGAGCCGTCCAGGCTTGTTGAGGATTTCGTCGGGGATGGCGACCTTGCCGATGTCGTGCAGCGGCGCGGCCTGGTGGAGGTCCTCGATGAAGCTCGGGGTGACGATCGCGGCGTACTTTGGGCAGCGGGCGAGTCGTCGGGCGAGTGTGCGGGCGTAATCTCGGACGCGTTCGAGGTGCAGCCCGGTCTCCTCGTCGCGGTACTCGCTGAGACGGCCGACGGTGAGCAGCAGGGCGCGGATGGCGCGTTTCTGGGCGGCTTCGTGCTCGACGTTGTGCAGGGCGATCGCGGCTGATCCGGCGATCGAGCAGAGCATCTCGATTTCTTCCTTGGTGAAGGGCGCGCCGTCCGGCTTGTCGGTGATGTTGAGCACGCCGAGGCGCGTTTCGCAACTGTTCAGGTAGGTGGAGACGAGCGGCGTGCTGACGAAGGCGTCGCTTGCGTAGCTGCGGTCGGCGTCGTTGTTGATCGCGCGGGCGACGACGGTGTCGCCGGTGGAAAACACCTGTCCGGCGATGCCCGCGGCTGGGTCGATGCTGAGCTGCTCGGCGAACTCCGGATCGATGCCTTCGGCGCGGGTGCAGACCAGCCGGTCGGTGGCGGGATCGAGGCGCATGATGGAAATGCGCTGGCAGCCGGTGGCCCGCTGCACGGTTTCGATGACCAGTTCGTAAATGCGTTCGGCGGTGCGGGCCTGGTTGAGTTCACGGACAAAGCCGTAGAGCAGTTCAAGGCTTGCGGATTGTTCGGCAACCTCGTCGAGCAGCCGGGTGTTGAGCGCGTACATCGCCTTCTTGGCCGCGCAGATACGCAGCATGGAGCGGACGCGCGCGGTCATTTCCTCGACGTCGAACGGCTTGAGCACGTAGTCCTGGGCGCCGGCGTCGAGTCCCGCGATGGCGTCGGTTCGCGTTCCGTTTCCGGTGAGCAGAATGATCGGCGCGTGCTGCACGTTTTCCGCGCCGCGGACGCGCCGGACGATTTCCAGTCCGCCCAGATCCGCGAGCTCCGCATCGAGCAGGGCGACGTCGGGGCCCTGTGCCTGGAGGAAGCGCAGCGCGGCGTTGCCGTCGTGACACAGGTCGACGGTGAATCGGGCGTTGGCGAGATGCGCGCGCAGGACGGACGCTACGTTGCGATCGTTCAGCGCGACCAGTACCCGTCCGGTTGGTGAATCCATCATCTGCCCCGCCGGGCCCACATGGTCCGGATGCACACCATCATGTGATATCATCGGACGATCCGCGCGCGGGGATGACCGCGGATCCGGGCGGCCGGAGTCGCGTCCGGAAAAGGCCGGATTGGCGTTGCGCCTGCGCAGTGAAGCGAATACCCCATTCGGCGTCGGGGGCGATTCAGGAAAAACGGTACGGCGTTCCGGCGGTCTGAGGCCGCGCGTTATCGGCCGGCGACAATGTCGCGGCGCAGGCGGAGCAGTTCGCGAAAAGCGCGCAGGATGACGCGAATATTCCCGCCGGTGGACTCGCCGGCTGTCCGGGGGTGGTGGTGGACGCCGACCTGGCCGATGGTGTAGCCGGCGCGGGTGGCGCGGGCGAGCATTTCGGCGTCGATGAGGGCGCCTTCGCTGCGGAGCGTGACCTGGGAGATGAAGCGACGGGGGTAGATTTTGAAGGCGCAGTCGACATCTCGGACGCGCAGGCCGAACACGAGGCCGACGAGCGTGCTCCAGCACTTGCCGTTGAGCCGGCGCATCCACGAGTCCTGGCGGTTGAGGCGATAGGCGCTGGCGATGTCGTGGGTTTCCAGTAGGGGAATGAGCTTGTCGATTTCCTCGACGTCGAACTGGCCGTCGCCGTCGGTGTAGAAGATCCATTCCTTGGCGGCTTCGCGAAAGCCGCGTTGCAGCGCGCCGCCATAGCCGCGGTTGGGGATGTTGTGTACGGCGCGCACCTCGCCGGGGTAGCGCCGGGCGAGATCGTCGGCGAGTTCGCCGGTGCGGTCGGTGCTGCCGTCGTCGACGATGATGACTTCGTGGTCGGGGGATACGCGGCGGGCCATGCGCAGCGCGTCTTCGGTGACGCGCACGACGTTTTCTTCCTCGTTGTGGCAGGGAAAGAAGACGCTCAGGCTGGCGAGGCGGGCACCGGCTGGCGACACACGCGGGCTCCCAGGCAATGACACGGATGAATGGCCGGCGGCGCGGCTGCTGTGCGGCATTGTCTCACTTCTTGGATTTTTCACCAGCAGTTGACTTGCGTCGCGTGCTGATCGACTTCACGACCTTGGGCGCGGACCTGGCAGGATCGGGTTGCGGGGCGGAAGGTTCGGGCGGCGCGTGGGCCGCGGGCGCCGGAGCAGAAGGAATGCGGGTGCGGCGCACGGGCGGCGGCGGAGTCTCTGCCGGGGCGGGTGGCGGCGCCGGTTTTTTGGGAGCCGGGGCAGCAAGGCGTTTGCCCGCCACGGGCGCCGCGGCCTTAGCCTTCGGTTGTTCGGAGGTGGTCTCGCCGATGACGCCCGCGGGCTTCACGTTTTCCGCAGGGGGTTCGGGGCGAATCTCGCAGTAGGCTTCCAGCCGCGCGCCGTCGCTGACGGTGATCGATGGGGCGGAAACGCGCCCGGTGAGCGTTCCGGTGGGCGCGATTTCGACCCTTCCACGGACGCGGACCGCGCCCTGCACCACACCCATGACGGTCAGGTTGGCGGCCTGGATTGGGGCGGCGACGCGACCCTGCTTGTGGACGATGACGTCGCCGCACGTGGCGTAGCCAGCGACGGCCTGATAGGACTTGATGTTGTAGTCTTCGAGGATGAGGCGCTTCTGGCAGTGGGCGCAGAAGACGGACATGGCGCGGCGCGCAACCTCGTTGCGTCCGCCGCAATGGGTGCAGACGACTTCCTTGGTCTTGGCCGTCCCTAGCCCGCGCAACTCTTTAGCCTCGTGCCTGGCGCGCTGAAGCTCGCGAGAGCGTGAATGCGCGCGAGGTGGCGGTTAGCGCCGTTTACGGTGACTGGCTTTCGCGAGTCGCCCAATGCGGTGCAGCCCATGCGGCAGCACGAGCAAGCAGGATGTCTGCACCACCATCGTACGCGCGAAACAGACTCGCCGAAACCGGCACTATCGCTTGCCTGCGGCGGCCAGCGCGGGTGACTGGGACGCGCCCTTGGGCTTGTCGTCGGTGCGTGCCGCGGCGGCAGGCGAACCGGCTGTGGAACCTGCAGCAGCACGGCCGTTGTCCGGTCCGACGGAGCACTTGCCGACGAAGGTAGCGCCATCGGCCACTTCGAGCCGGGCGGTGCGCAAGTCGCCTTCGAGGCGGGCGGAGGCGGCGAGCTTGACCTTGCCGGTGGCCTCGAGATTTCCGCTCATGACGCCGTTGATCTGGACGCTGCCGGCTTTCACATCGCCGGAGAGCGTGGCGCCGTCGGCGATCAGCAGGTTACCCTTGGAGCTGATTTCACCGTCGAACTTTCCGAGAAGGCGAACGCCCTTTTCGAACGACAACTCACCCTTGATCACGGCGTCCGCGCCGATGACCGTTGGATATTCACCGTTGGCAATGTCATTATCCGGCATGTTGACCTCCTTGCCTGCATGCTTGGTTTGTGTGCATGCTTGGTTTGCGTTTGGGGGATGTCCTACTGCATCGTACGGTCCGCGCGACCGAGGCGAGCAGCCCATGATGTTTATAGCTCTTCGGACCGGCTGCAGTCAATCAGATTCACGCGATGAACGCAGTGTTTTCCGCGCGCACGGGTGTGAGATTTCAGCGGCACTGCTTGTGAATTGCCGTGATGCGTTCGCCGGCGCGGCGCGAACGGCGCGTAAGCGATTCTTAAGCTCGGGGCAACGCGCGCGGCGCGCATTACGCGGGCGGCGGCTCAGGTTCGGTGGGTGGGTACGGTCCGGACATGAAGTCCTCCGGACCGCCGGTGGGTGACGGGCCTGAGTCGCCGCCGGCTGGCCGCGGCTTGGCCTGCAGGAGACGCAAGCGGGCCTCACGCATGAGCTCGCCGTCGCAGAGCATCTGCACGCGGTATTCGCCGGGCTCGGAAAAGGTGAGACCATGGAACTGGAGGGCCAGGTTGGCGATGGCCAGCGGGCTGGCGAAGTTGACCTTGCCGCGTCCCTCGACCAGCGGGCTGCGTTTTTCATTCGCGTCGATCACCCGGATGGTCAACGTGACCTCGCCATGGCCGCCGGTCAGCGATGCGAACACGGCGAGCTGGTGGTGGGTGACCGGGAATCGGAGGGCGTGGATGACGCTGAACATGCCAATCAGCGACTGTTTGCCGGTGATGCGGTCGGTGATGATCTGGTCACAGACGAGCAGAGCGAGCACTTCCGGGTGTGGGCGGTTGGCGTTCATGGCGCGAGTTTAACACGCGCGCCGATGGCCGCCAAATCGCGGAGCACAGCCGGGTCGAACGCGGAACGATCGAACCGAACCGGCCCAAGACATGTTCACGCAAGCGTGAGCATGGCACCCGACCCGCGGAGAGCTGGGGGCTCAGGGGCCATTGCCAAGCCGGGGCGGCGGGTCCAGAATGCGTTTTTGAACGTCTTACCGGCATGCGGACGGCGAGTCCGGCGGTCGGTTGCGAATGGGTTGCGGGCGCTGGCCCGCGTTGGGAACGGGTAGGACCATGAAAGTACATGAATACCAGGCGCGGGAGTTGCTTCGCGAGGCGGGTGTTCCGGTGCCGAGCGCGCACGTGGTGGAGTCGGCGGACGCGGCGGTGAAGGCGTACGAGGCGATCAAGTCGCGGGTGGTGATCAAGGCGCAGGTCTTCGCGGGCGGGCGGGGCAAGGCAGGGTTCGTGAAGCTTTGCGACAACTCGAAGGATGTCGAGTCAGCCGCCCGGTTCATGCTGAGCAACCGCATGGTGTCGAAGCAGACCGGTCCGGAGGGCATCGCGGTCAAGAAGCTGCTGGTGGCGGACGCGGTGGAGATCGATTCGGAGTATTACGTCGCGGTGGTGCTGGATCGGGCGAAGCGGACGCCGGTGGTGATGGTCTCGCGCGAGGGGGGCGTGGAGATCGAAGAGGTCGCGGCGCGCAACCCGGACGCGATCGTGAAGCAATGGCTGCATCCGCACCTGGGGTTGCAGAGCTTTCAGGTGGCCAAGCTGATCGCGGCGCTGGGGCTGACGGACAAGCAGCAGGTGAAGGATGCCGGGAGGGTGATCCGCGGGCTGGTGAAGGTTTTCCAGGATTTCGACTGCAGCCTGGCGGAGATCAATCCGCTGGTGCGGACGAAGGCGGGACAGATCATGGCGATCGACGCGAAGATGAACTTCGACGACAGCGCGACGTTCCGTCATCCGCGGCTGGCGGAGATGTTCGACCCGTCGGAAGAGAACCCGATGGAGCTGCGCGCGAAAGAACACGACCTGACGTATATCGCGCTGGAGGGGAACATCGGTTGCCTGGTGAACGGGGCGGGGCTGGCGATGGCGACGATGGACATCATCAAGCTGCACGGGGGCGAGCCGGCGAATTTTCTGGACGTGGGTGGGAGCGTGACGCGGGAGGGGGCGGTGGAGGCGTTCCGCATCATCTTGAGCGACGCGCGGGTGAAGGGCGTGCTGGTGAATATTTTCGGGGGGATCGCGAAGTGCGACACGATCGCGGAGGCGCTGATCGCAGCCGCGAAGGAGATCGGGTTCAAGGTGCCAGTGGTGGTGCGGCTGGAGGGGACGAACGTGGAGCGCGCGCGGGAGCTGCTGAAGGCGGCGAACATTTCGGCGCTGATACCAGCGGATGATCTGACGGACGCGGCGAAGAAGGTTTGCGCGAAGGTGGCGTAGGGGGCTTGCCTCGTCAGGCGCAACAAATGGACGAATTCGCAGCGTTGAGTACAATGTGCATACTCCGAGGTACGTTCCAGCCCTGTTGGACCAAGTTGGAGTCGAAACCATGGACCTAATCGTCGAGAACGTCCGGTGCTTTGCAGGCCGACACGTAGCGCCATTGGGTTCCATGACAATCCTTGTTGGCGAAAACAGCTCTGGCAAATCGACCCTAATGGCAATGGCGCGGCTTGCTTGGGACGCTATGAATCGCTGGGATGTCGTCGACTTTAACGAAGAGCCGTTCCGGTTGGGAGCCTTCGACGACATAGTTACAACTACGCCGACGGGAGGGCGCCAAAGCTTCTCCATCGGCTACCGATTTCCGGCACGTACGGTTGATAACCGGAAGCTAGCTGAAGCGCTCTTCGATGACGTAGAGGTACTTATCACGTTTTCCGGTAAAGACGCGCAGCCGACAGTGACCGAATGGACAGTTCGAGGTGGCGAATATGCGGTGACCCATAAACCCAACGCCGCAAGTGATGACAGGGAAACCGTACTTACCATTAACGGCCCACTGACAAATCTGGAACTTGCACCACGTGATTTACCTATGCCGCCATCTGTACTTGCTATTTGCCGCAATTGGCATTTCTTTCGCAGGCGAATGACATCAGATGCAGCTAAAATCTTCGGCCAAGAGGGCAAGGCGGCGGCCAAGGAAGATCTTGAAGTATTGGATCTATTGCTTTCAAGTGTAGATGCAACCCTAAGGGGGGGGCGACCTTATGCAAATGCACCGATTCGCACTAAGCCAACCAGAACCTATGATCCACTAACCGACAAACCAACACCAGAAGGTAACCACGTGCCCATGATGCTCGCCAAGCTGATGAGTCGCCCGAAGGATCCGCTCTGGAAGGCGCTTCTGGATGGCTTGCATGAATTTGGATCTGCCGCAGGGCTGTTTGAAGCTATAGATGTCAAGAGAATGGGAGGAAGCGAAGCCAATCTTCCGTTTCAAATACGTGTGGGTATGGGCAGTGGTCCGTATTTTAACTTAGTTGACGTCGGTTATGGTGTAAGCCAAGTGCTACCAATCTTAGTTGATGCGATTAACAACAAGAACCGTATGTTGCTACTTCAGCAGCCGGAAGTACACTTGCATCCCAAGGCACAAGCCCAACTCGGTTCGTTCCTTGGAAAGTTAGCAGAAGACCATCGTTCGGCGCCGATGCTGATCGAAACTCACAGCGATTACTTGGTAGACCGGGTTCGCATGGACATCCGTGACCGCAAGGGTATCACTGGCCAAGATGTTGTCATCCTCTACTTTGCTCGAGGAGTAGAAGGGGTGACTATCAATCCCATTCGCATTGACGAAATAGGTAATCTCGTCAATGTCCCCGCCGGTTACCGTGAGTTCTTTCTCTCGGAGGAGCGTCGCTTTCTCCAGGGATAGGTTTGATGTGTATGATCATAGATGCTTGCGTGCGAAATCGTGTTTTTTGTGCTTCGCCCAAACCGGAGGCGATTCCTGTGCTCGATTGGATTGAGAACAAGCAAGGTGGACTCGCTTATGGTGGCACAAAGCTCAGCGATGAATTGTTCAAGAGTGCGGAAGCTCGCAGGCGAATAAGGGCGTGGAAGCAAGCAGGGATTGCGTTTGAGTACCCCCAAAACATAGTGGATGCTGAGGACCTTGTCGTAAGGAAACTCAACTTGGCGAAGTCAAACGATACTCACATTATCGCTCTAGCGAGAGTCAGTGGAGCGAGAACGCTGTACTCGGCAGATGTTGTGCTACACAGAGACTTCAAAAACACGGGACTCGTCAGCAATCCATCTGGCAAGATTTATCAGAGTGCAGGTCACCAAGATCTCTTGGATCATACTTCTAGCTGTAGGTCTGCTCGGTCACAACTCTAGCATGCGACCGGGGAACATCTATATACTTTAGAATCCAGCTTTTCCCGCGTGCCATTGGCGAGTCTGGCGATGCGCGGCGTGGGGCACTTTGTGCTCGGACAGCACTCATGCGGTTGCCGCTCGAATGGTCGAGTCCTACTGTGAGCGTAATACAAATGGGGGTCGTTCCCGTCAGTTGCCTAGGATGAGGTTCGCGACAAAGACGTAGGCGTTGGTGAAGGGTTCGTCGCGGAAGAAGGTGACTGCTTTTTCGGGCAGGCCGATGAAAGGGCGGAGGGTCCAGCCCATCTGGATGCCGACGAACGCGTAGAGGATCACCCAGGCGTAGAGCATGACGCGGTGGGCGCTGCGGCGGGCGATGAGCGGGGCGTATTCGCGGCGCATGACCAGGTGCGCGGCGGCCGTCGCGACGGCGAAGAGGAATGCGTTGAAGAGTTGGGCGGCTGCGTAGCCGGCGTGCGAAAAGTACCAGAAGCGCACGAAGGGCGCGAGCGCGGCGAGGGCGACGCTGAGCCCGGCCTGGCCGGCGAGGATGGCCTGCAGGGCGGCGCGGAAGTCGTCGCGCAGGCCGAGCACGGTGTTGAGCACGAAGAACGCGGGCAGGCAGAGCAGGCTGGTGACCAGCAGCAGCAGCGGCACTTTCAGCGCGGAATAGACCACCTGGCGGAGCCGATCGGGCGAGTCGAGGTGGTAGGTGCCCATGACCGCGCCGTAGAGGGCGCTGAAGGCGATGATCATGAGCGGCAGCCTCCACCAGGGGCGCTGGACGGCGCGCGCGGGCGCGAACTGGCCGCATCCGCGGAGGAAGTCATCGGTGTGCAGCAGCGCGGCGCGCATGCGGATCAGCCTCCCCGGCTGGCGCCTTCGATCTGCAGCAGGTTCTGCAGCGCCTTGACCACCGCGGCGAAGAAATTGCCCTGGCGCTCGCGAAACCAGGTGAAAGGCATGTTCGGGCTGCCGATGAAGGGCCGGAGCAGCCAGCCCATCTGCGCGCCCACAAGTCCGTAGATGAGGATCCAAATGCGGAAAATGGAGCGCGCCTGGTTGTTCTGCGCGTGATTGAGTTCGAGTTCAGGTTCGTCTGCCGCAGATGAAGGTGAACGAGGGACGTCCCGCCAGCGGGGCAGCGAGAGTCCGCGCAAAGTGTGCAGGAGAAAACCCAGCGCGACGGCACCCGCGACGGCGAGCAGCGCCACATTGAGCAGGATCATGAACGGATAGCTCGTCGTGCTGAGCGTAAAGAAGCCGAGGATGGGGCCGAGCGAGGCGGCGACGGTGACGTTTACCAGGATCGCGCCGACGAGCAGGCGAAGGGTCGCGGAAAAACTCAATCGGCAGCCCATCAGGGCGTTGAACACGTAGAGCGAGGGGAACGTGACCAGCAGGGTCAAAAGGAAGAGCGCGGGTAGCTTGACCATCGAGCCCAGCACCTGCCATGCGCCGTGCGGGCCGCCGCGCAGGTAGGCGAACCAGCCCATGAAAAACCCGTAGGCCGCGCCGAGCAGGATCGCGAGCGCGAGAAATCTGCGAATGGGCAGTTCGATTCGGCCGTCGGCGAGAAGCTCGGGCGCGGTCGATCGTCCGCGCAGCAATTCGTCCCATTGCCTGAACCATGCGCGCATGCTGGGTTCTCCCGGTTTGGGTTTGTGTTCATGACCATGGCGTATTCCAGGGTAATGCTGATCGGCTGGGGATCATACGAAAAAGTCGGGCGGGGGTTCGAGCGGTTGGAGAATTCCTTACAATCGGAGAGATTGGGGATTGGGCATGGCCAGGCGACGCGGCTGCCTGGCCATGTTGCCCAGGGAGTGTTCGACAGTGCGAGCGAGGTATCTGCACCAGTCTGGTCTTCACACGAACAGGGTGCAGGCAAGATGTCTGCACCACAACTTCCGTGTGCAGGCAAGTTTCCTGCACCACAATTCAAGCGTTCATGGGCGGCGTTGTGGGGGATGAACCGCTGGTTAGCGGCGCTTGGTGGGGGCGGGCTGGCGGTTGAGGGCGGCGCTGAGGCGCGCGGGGTTGTTGGCGGACTGGATGGCGGTTTCGGGGTCGAGGCGGTTGGCGAGGACGTGTTCAGCCAGGGATTCGTCGAGGGTGATCATGCCGTCGGCTTTGCCGGTGAGGACGGCGTCGCCGATGGCGACGAGGTTGTTGGCGCGGATGGCGCTGGAGACGGGGAGGTTGTTGAACAGGGCTTCGAGGGCGAGCACGCGCTTCTGGCCGGGGACGGCGCTGGTGAGCAGGTGCTGGCTGAGGACGGCGCGGAGGTTGAGCGCGAGCTGGGCGCAGACTTCGTCGATGCGGTCGCGGGCGAAGAGGTCGGTGAAGCGGCTGACGGCGCCCTTGGCGTCGCGGGTGTGCATGGTGGAAAACACCAAGTGGCCGGTTTCCGCCGCGGTGAGGGCCATTTGGGCGGTTTCCTGGTCGCGGATTTCGCCGACCATGATGACGTCGGGGTCCTGGCGCAGGCCGTATTTGAGGCCGGCTGCGAAGCTGGGCACGTCGACGCCGACTTCGCGCTGGGTGATTAGCGCGTTGTCGGCGAAAGCGTGGATGTATTCGATGGGTTCCTCGATGGTGATGACGCGCGCGCCCTGCGCGCGGACGAGGCGTTCGAGGATGATGGCCAGTGTGGTGCTTTTCCCTGATCCGGCGACTCCGGTGACGAGTACGAGGCCGTTGTTGAACGACAGGCAGCGCTCGACGACGTGCGCGGGCAGGCCGGACCATTCGACGGTGGGGACCTGCGCGGGAATCATGCGGATGACGGCGCCGAGCCGGCTGTGTGCGTAGAAGACGTTGAAGCGGAAGCGGTGGGTCAGCCCGTCGATTTCGGCTTGATGGGAAAAATCAAGATCGTGGCGGAGGTCGTCGCCCATGCGGCGGGCGGCCTCGTGGACGCTCTGGTCAACGCAGCCGGCGACAGCCGGGGGACAGACGGCACGGAGCATGGCTGCGAGTGCTTCGCCGGCGATGGGCTCGGCGTAGCTGGAGAGTTCGCCGTGAATGCGGCGGCGCGGGGCGTGTCCAGCCAGCAGGTGGAGGTCGGAGGCCTCGGCGTGGACGGATTCGGCGAGCAGTGCGTGCATCGCGGCGAGCGCGGTGGAAGACGCCGGGGAGGACGCCGTTGAGGATTCCGTCATGAGCATGGCCGGGCCCTTTCGAAAGCAGGCATAGCTTTGAGGGATTTATCGGATTGGTTGGCGCGCGTTTACAGAACGATCGGCGCGGCGTCCGAAAACGTGCAGAGTTTCCGAGAAGGCCTCGACTTGCGGTTGAATGGACCTCCCCGTAGCCTGCCCGGCGATGAAGGGCCACGACCGGGACACAGGTGACGCATCCATGAACAAGCCAAACAGCCGCATGCAGCGCGCGCTGGGATTGATCGAGCGCGGGGGGAACCGTCTGCCCGATCCGGTGACGATCTTCGTGGCGCTGGCCCTGCTGGCGCTGGTCGCGTCGTGGATCGCGGGTGTGAGCGGCGTGGCGGTGACGCATCCGGTGACGGGCGAGGAAGTGCGCGCGGTCAACCTGCTCGATGCGGCTGGAATCCGGCAGGTGCTGGTGAACGTGGTGCCGAACTTCACGGGATTCGCGCCGCTGGGGACCGTGCTGGTCGCGATGATCGGGATTGGCGTGGCGGAGCGCACGGGATTATTCGCGGCGCTGCTCAAGGCGCTGGTGACGGCTGTTCCGCGCAACCTGGTGACGCCGACGATCATCTTCGCGGGGATCATGTCGAACACCGCCGCGGACGCGGGGTATGTGATTCTGCCACCGCTGGCGGCGATGCTGTACGTGTCGATGGGGCGTCATCCGCTGGCGGGCCTGTCGGCGGTGTTCGCGGGGATCGGCGGGGGGTTTTCGGCGAACCTGCTGATCACGGCGCTGGATCCGATGCTGGCGGGCATCACGACGGAGGCGGCGCAGCTATTTGATGCGGACTACGTGGTGCAGGCGACGGCGAGTTATTACCTGATGGCGGTATCGACGGTGTTGCTGACGGTGGTGGGGACGCTGGTGTCGAATCGCATCGTGGAGCCGCATCTCGGGGTGTGGCGGAGCGGCGGGGCGGGTACGCAGGGTGTCGCGGAGGAAAAATCGGAAGCGCTGGGGGCGTTATCCGCGGGTGAGAAGCGCGGGTTGTGGTGTGCGCTGGTTGCGACGGGGTTGTGCATCGCGGCGATCACGCTGCTGGTGTGGCCGGCGGGCGCGCCGCTGCGCGATACGGGGAAAGATGTATTCAAGCCGTTCTATGACAGCCTGGTGGCGCTATTGGCGCTGTTCTTTCTGGTGCCGGGGCTGGTGTACGGGCTGGTGACGCGGCAGATCGTGTCGGATCGGGACACGGCGCGGATGATGAGCGACACGATGGCGACGATGGGTTCGTACATCGTGATGGCGTTTTTCGCGGGACAGTTCATCGCGTATTTCAAGTGGTCGAACCTGGGGCTGATCATCGCAATCAGCGGCGCGGAGGTGCTGCAGTCGGCGAACCTGACGGGCGTGCCGCTGATGGTGGGGTTCATCTTCGTGGCGGCGACGATCAACCTGTTCATGGCGAGCGCGTCGGCGAAGTGGGCGATCATGGCGCCGGTGTTCGTGCCGATGTTCATGGTGCTGGGGTACAGTCCGGAAACCACGCAGGGGTTGTATCGCGTGGGGGATTCGATCACGAACGTGATTACGCCATTGAACTACTACCTGCCGATCATTATCGCGGTGGCACGCAAGTACGTGGCGCAGGCGGGGATGGGAACGCTGCTGGCGGCGATGCTGCCGTACTCGATGGCGTTTGGGCTGGTGTGGACGATCCTGGTCATCGGTTGGGTGCTGCTGGGGATACCGATCGGGCCGGGCGCACCGCTGAATTACGTGTCGGCTGTGCCGTGACGCGGCGGCTGATGGCGTGAATCGCCGGTGACGCGGGCGTGACTTGGTGTCGCCGCGACCGGGCGTTATACTGATGGTTTCGTAACGACGATGGTCATTCGGGGGAGCGGATTGATCCGCAGACAGTGATGAGAAACGGCTTGAAGGTCACGGTGAGCGGCGAATCGCGTCGGGCGCGCGCAGCCTTGAAGTGCACAGGATGCGTGCGTGGCGGCGTTGGCATTGGCCACATCCGCTTGTGGATCGCGTGCCTGGGACTTGTGGCCGCAGTGGCAGCGGCGAAGCCCGCGGCTGGGCAAGAGTCGACTGGGCAAGTATCGGCTGGGCAATCGGCGACGGATCCATCGTCGGCAGGCTCGGCGGAGGCGACGCCCTCGCCGTCACCATCGACATCACCGGCGCCTGTTGATGCGCCCGCGCAAGGCGGAACGGCGCCTGCGCCGGCCAGTCCGCCGGCGGTGGGCCGGGGCGCACAGCCCAATATCGGAGGGGCAAGTATCGGCGGGGCGCTTCAGCCGAACCCGGATGTGCGCCTGGTCTGCGACCAGATGGAGGTGACGGCGGCGCCGGCGTGGCGCACACCGACGAGCACCATGGACTTCGAATTCGAGATTCGCAACGAGGGCACGGAGGTTTTGCAGATCCGCGCCAAGGGTGGGTGAGGGACGCGCTTCAACGGTCGGTCCGACCGTGCGATCCAACCCGGGGCCACCGAAAAGCTGGTGGTCATGCTGAATTGTCACAAGCTGCAGGGCGAATTCACGAAGATCATCGCGGTCGAGACAAACGACCCGCAGAAACCCAATGTCAACCTGACGTGCAAGGGCAAGATCCTCGAGGCGTTGAAGCTTGATCCAGCCAGCGTTCACTTCGGTCGGCTGGCGATCGGGCAGGATTCGGCTGAGAAGGTCGTGCGCATCACGCGCGGCGACGGAGGCGCGCTTAAGCCGGTTTTGCGCCCGATCAATGAAAGTAACATCGAGGCGGAGCTGCGCGAGATTGAACCGGGCGAGAAGTATGAGTTGGCTGTGCGGGTACACGTGAAGCCGACGGATCAGCGGATCAACGGGCGGGTGACTCTGGAAACGGGCATCGCTGAACAGCCGACGGCGGATGTCAACATTTTCGGAACGATCACGCCGCGGATCACGGCGCAGCCGGCCACGGTGATCGTGCCGGGCACCGCAGACACTGCGTGGAGCCAGAATATTGAAATCCGCTGGGCGGACAATTCCACGAAACACAAGCTGACCGAAGCGCAAGTGAACCATGACAAGCTCGCGGTGAACATCGACACCACGGGGGCGCAGCCGCGGGTGGTGCTGAGGCTGAAGGAAGCGATCACGGGCAATATTCCAGCGAATGTTCAGATCACCGTGGCGACGGACGATCCGCAGAGTCCCGTGGTGAATATTCCGGTGCGCTATCGTCCCGGTCAGCAGGCACGACACCTGGTCGCACCGCCGCCGCGTGCGCAAGCCGTGGCGCCGGGCAAGGGCGCGTCATCGGCGCCTTCAGGCGCCGCGGCGCGGCGCGCACCGCGTTCCGCCGGCGCCGAGGAGGCATCGCCTGGTGAATCGACGCCGGAGTCGACGCCAGTTCCCGAATGATCGGGCGCGGCGGAGAAACCCGGCCCAATTCCGGAACGCCGGGGGCGAATTTACGTGTGAGAATTCCGGAGACGTCAGCCAGGCGCATTACACTCGCACTTTGCGCCGACACGCTCAATTCTCGATAATTGCCGCGCCATGCGTGATCGCGTCGTTTCCTGGGAGCGCGGCGCGCGCCGAACGTGCCAGCGGATTAAGTTGATTTTTCGTCGATCGGGGGTGGTCGGCGCGCATCGACAGCGGTTATATTGACGCCGGGTCGCAAGCGCCACATCAACATGCTATCGCTTCGCGTGCGCAGTACACGGCGCCAATTCTTCTCCAACGCCAAACGGGGAGTGCACGCGATGCCTACCAATCACCCCAATCGGATCTGGTCGCTGGGTCTTGGCGTTTGCGCCGGGCTTGGCTGGACGACGGGCGCGCGGGCGCAGACGGTGCTGTTCGACGGCACCTTTGCGAATCCTGACTGGACGCATGTGGTGCTGTTCGCGTCGCCGGGCGCGGTGCTGGGGCCGAGCGGCCAGGTGGCGGCCGGAGGAAATCCAGGCGCGTATCAGCGCAGCGAGCACACGCTGCCCGGCGCGTTCGACACGATTTACGACGGGCACCTATGCGTCGGCTGCGGGACGTTTGACCCCGCGACGGACGGTCCGGTGCTGAGCGTGAAGATCGAATACGACTACATTGACCTGCTCGATCAGATCGGCTTCGGCACGCGGAACGGTCTGTATGTGCTTCAGGGCGGGCAGCACTTCATCTGGCAGGTTGACGGCGGCGGTCCTTACAGCGGCTGGACGCAGCTGTCCGCAACGGGCATTACCGCAACCGGTTCGGGTTGGCAGCGGGTGACCGGGAGCGGGGTGGTTGGCGGAGCGCCGAATTTCAGCACGAACGGCGCGCCCATGCAGTTCGGATATTACACGCGGAACGCGCCGGTGCCGGTGCGCGGGGATGCCCGCGGCGTGTTCACCCAGCGTTGGGGTGTGGACGATTTTCGGGTGACGCTGTGCACGCCGGAATTGTGCAACAACCTCGACGACGACTGCGACGGCGAGATCGATGAAGGCTTCGAGATCGAGGGGCTGTTGCCGGTTGGCACGGTCGGCCTGCTGCCGGTGGGTTCAACCTGCTACGCGCCGGAGGGAGAGTGCTTTACGCAGGGGCGGGTCACGTGCAGTTCGAACGGGCTGTTCGCGTATTGCGAATACCGACCGATCACGCCCGGCGTCGAAGGCCCGCCCGGGGATCCCTCCTGCTGCAATTTTGACGATGACGACTGCGACGGCCTGCAGGACGGTGAGGATCCGGACTGCACGATGGCCGAACTCTGCGATTACTGCGACAACGACGGCGACGGCCTGGTTGATGAAGATTTCCCCAATCTGGACGACATCTGCACAGTGGGCGTCGGGCTGTGCAAGAAGACGGGGTTCTACAACTGCGCGACGGACGGGCTGGGCACGGTGTGCAGCGCCCAGCCGTATCCGCCGAGCACGGAAGGGCCGCCGCAGACGTACCGCTGTCAGGACGGGATCGACAACGACTGCGACGGGCTGGTGGACCTGGAGGATCCCGACTGCCAGGAGCCGGAGAAGTGCGACGGGCTGGACAACGACGGCGATGGCGACGTTGATGAAGATTTTCCCCAGCTGGGCGGGATCTGCCTGGTGGGTGAAGGGCAGTGCGCGGCATTCGGCACGGTGATTTGCCGACCGGACGGTGAGGGTACGATGTGCAGCGCGTCGCCGGGCAAAGGGAGCCCGGAGGGTCCGGTGAGCTGCGACTGCGCCGACGGGATCGACAATGACTGCGACGGGCTGGTCGATCTTGATGATCCGGACTGCGGCGGGTCGCAACTCGCGGTGCGTTGCGCGCTCCCTGCAACCTGTGGGCCCATCGGCGACGACTGCAAGAGCTGGCACACTGTTGAGTTTGACGCGATTAACGGCGCCGGCGGCGAGTCGCTGACCGGCACGCTGCTTGGACTGGACACCAACGGCGATGTGATCGCGGCGATCGAGGTCGAACCGGGTGACGCGGTGCGTCTGGCCAGCCGCACAGCCGCGGGGGATTTCGTAGCGACGACGACGGAAGTGACGCTCGATCTCGCGTACTTCGCGGGATGGGATGGCTGCATGACCGGGCCGAACAACGGCCCATACCCGGCGGGTTGCAGTGCGTTCGACAGCGACTGCGACGACGATATCGACCTGGTTGATCACGCGGCGCTGCAGGTCAAGTTCAACCAGACGCTCAAGTATCATGAGTTGGCGGCGCCGACGCCGCTGCTGTACGTGCAGGGTGAAGACGGGCTGCGGCGGGCGCAGGCGTTCTGCTCGAACATGCCGTTCGTGGGCATGGTCGAACCGGACGAGACGGTGGTGGTGAGCAGCGAAGGCGAGAACATTTCGCGCATCCGCGTGGCGCTGCCGCAGATTGATCCCGAATCGCTATTCCTGAAGATTGACGGCGTGGATGTGTTCGCTGCGCTGGGCCTTGATCCGGCGACGGATTTCCCTGGTGGACCGTTCGGCGGGCAGGTCGACCTGACGCCGACGGGGCCCGGGTGCGTGGTGGATATCTGCGACCTGCGCGTGGAACTTGCGCCGGTGGGCACGCTCGCGTCGCATTCGCTATCGATGTACGTGGAGAATTACTGCTGCGGCGGGCACATCGCGGTGCTGACGGGGGCGAAGCTGCCAGGGTCGCTGTCGGATACGCCGAATCCCGCGTGTCATGTCGATGATCTGCGCGACGACGGCGTGGCGCAGGTATTTGAAGTGTTCATCCATGCTCCGACGGATGGGCAGATTACGCCGGGCGGGCCGACGGGCGTGACTGGAGAGGTCTGTCACGGTCGCGAACTGGTCTGTCCGTTCTCGACGATCTGCGGGCCGATGGTGAAACTCAACGGCCTGTATGTGCCGCTCGCGGCACCAGCCATTACGCTGGGCGACGGGGAGAATTCAGCGAATACGTACGTTTATCCGTACACGGCGGTGCTGCAGAATACCGATCTGGTGCAGGAAGTGGTTAACGGCATCCCGGTACACGGCACGCTGGATCCCGGATCGAACCGGCTGATCGCGGAGGCGAACGATCCATTGGGGAATGCAGCATTCGAAAACGTGATGTTCGCCGTCGGTCCGGTACACGTGTTCAGTTTTCGCGGGGGCGACGGCATCGACAAGGGGCTGAACCTGGCGATCACGCCGACGGGTCTGCAGCAGGTGATCGAGCCGGTGCTGCAGGATCTGCTCGAACCGATCATTCAGGAAATCCGCCAGTGGCTGGTGGACCTGGACGGCGAGGTGTTCCCTATCGACGTTCCGGGCACATCGTGCGATCCGGACGTTACCATCGACGTGGACCAGGGCACGATCAATGACCTGAGCATCGAGCAGTTCACGTTCAGCATCACGCCGGTGCTCGACAAGATCGATATCGTGGTGACCGCGCCGGACGCGTCGGCCAGCGCGCAGCTCAAGGGCGGGTGTAAGATCAAGGTGTGCAGCACGCTCTTCCCCAGCCTGTGCTGGTGCCTGATCAAGTTTACGGTCAACGTCACCGCGGACGCGACGGTCACGGGTGTGCAGGTGAAGGTGGCTGTCACCGAGGATGACATCCTCACGCCGGGAGAGATTCAGCCCACGCTGGTGTTCGATGAAAACAACGTGGACATCAACATCGCGGGCGTGGACATCGAGGCCGGCTGTATCGGCGGATTCATCATTCAGCTTTTGCACCTGGAGGACGAGGTCGAGGCGATCCTGCTGGTGCTGGCGCAGTATTACATCGACAATGAGTTGGACATCAGCCAGTGGATGAACTTCGTGAACATTCCCGCGCTGGAGTTCGACCTGCTGGACCTGGACGACGTGGACATCGCCGCGGCGATGCTGCAACTCGGCTTTGAGAAGAGCGAGGTGCATATTTCGCCAACCGGAATGGCCATCGGCTACAAGACCACGTTCACGCCGGCGGTGGTCGATCCGGAGGTCGCGGACATCCCTGGTATTCCCAAGACAGACGCGCCGTTGCCGGTCCCGTTTATCCCTGCGGCTGACAACGTGGCGGTGTCGATCGCGGACGACGCAATCAATCAGCTGTTTCATGCGATGTGCGTGAGCGGCGCGCTGATCACCGAGTTTGAGGACGACACCAAGACCATCGACGACCTGCTGCCGGCGAACTGCAACACGCTGGCGGGCGAGCCGACGCAGCAGGGCGCGTGCGTCGGTCTGCGCGGGGGAGATTGCGCGGCGCTGCCGAATGGTCCGGCGGAGGACACCTGCGAGAATGTGAGCGCGCTGTCGGCGCTGATGGGCATCGACGCGAGCGCGCTGCTGCTGCTGCACGGGCGCGTCGACGTTTCGCCGAAGCTGCTGATGTTCGACAATCCCGGTACGCCCGCGACGATTGAAGCGGCGCTGCGCTTGTCGCAGCTTTCGGTGGGGATCGTGGCTGATCGCGACGGCAATGGCACCTTCAGCGCATTCTACGATTCGCTGCCGGCATGCACTCCGTTCGGGCTGGGCGCGGATTGCGCGCTGTGGGAGGCGTGCCTGGACATCGACTTCTTCACCGATCTTTCGCTGACCATGGATGGGCAGGTGCCGGTGATCAACACGCTGGTGACGAGCTCGGTTCCCAGCACGGGGACGATGTGCAGCGGCGGAATGGGCACGCCGGGCAACCCGTTTGACGATCTTGCGCAGAGCCTGGTGGTGCAATTGCTAACTGACCTGGTCACGGACAACACGCCGCCGCTGCGGCTGGAAGGGCTGGACTTTGGCGGGGTGGTGACGCTGCAGAATCCGCGGCTGATCGCGATTGAGAACGACGGCGATCCGGACTTTGACGACTATCTGGCGATCACTGCTGATCCGGTTGGCGACTGACGGATTCGGTGCGGAATGCGACGGTGGCGGTGATCGGACTGTGGTCCGAGCCGGGGCCTTCGCCGATGGTGCACTGGGTACACGCCAGTTGGTGTGTCAGACAGATGTGGTCGATGCGGATTCCCGGGAGACTCCGGATGGTGAGCCGCTTCGGCCAGGTTGCGCCGAGGCCCCAGCCGGCCTGATCCCAGACGTCGGTGAAGCCGAGGTCGGCGAGGGCGTGCATGGTGGGGCTGGTGGGTGTGGCGTTGAAGTCGCCGGCGACGATCGTGGGTAGGGTTTCGGCGGCGAGCAGATTGCGGACGCGATCGAACTGGGCGCGGCGGTGCCACATCTTTCGTGGGGGCCAGGGCTGGAACATGTGCAGGTTGTAGATCGCGACCGGCTGATTGTTGAAGGTGATTTCGGCGCGGAGGGGCGTGCCGAGGGACTCGTCAGGCGGCGTGGTTGGGTCGGCGTCGAGGAAATCGCGGCGGGAGTAGATGGCCAGGCCCATGACGCGATGCTGCGGTGTGTGCCGGCGATGGGGGTAGCGGTCGGCGAGGAGGCGGGTGAGTTCTTCGTGCCAGCGGTGCGAGCATTCCTGGAAACACACGACGTCCGGGTCGGCGGCGAGAACTTCCGCGGCGATTTCGTCGGCGCGGCGGTTGGTCCAGAGCAGGTTACAGGTCATCACGCGGAGCGACTCGCCGGCGACGACGGCGGGCTGGCGTGTGCGGTATTCCCCAATAGTGGGGTAAACACACCAGAGCGCGAGGGCAAGTGACAGCGCTGCGAGCAGCCTGCGCCGCAGGCAGCACGTCACCGCGAAAACCACGAACAGGGCAAGGCCGAGCTGAAAGGAAAGCGTGCGGGCGAGATCGCCAAGCGCCGTCAGGCGGAAGAGCACGCGGTTGGAACCCGCGGAATCGACAGGCAAAACAACGCCGATGAGCAGCGCGACGAAGGCGGCGACGATTCCTACGACACAGGCCGCGACAGCCAGTCGCTTCAGGGGTCGAAGTAACTCGGCTGGTCTCAACAGCCGGGCCTGGCTGGCTGTGCAGTCTGACGGGTTCATGCACTATTCCCAATCGATTTTTCTCGGTTTGCGCCCAACGGCGCATGATTACTCCCGATGGTACGCGGCGCGCGGGCGCGTGGTTCGGATCAGCGGCGCGGGGCGATGTGCGCGGTGATTGGGCGATGGTCCGATCCGGCCGCGTCGCCGACGTGGAAGCGGGTGCAGCCGAGTTCGTCGCTGAGGTAGATGTGGTCGAGGCGCAGACCGGGCAAGAAGCGGTAAATGCCGTGCTCAGACCAAGTTGCGCCACGGCCGCTGCCGGCCTGGTCGTGCGCGTCGCGAAAGTTCTGGTTGGCCAGCGCGGCGGCGTGCGGGGTGGATGGTGTGAAGTTGAAATCGCCGGCGACCACGGTGGGTAATGTTTCTTCGGCGAGCAGATCGAGCAGGTCGGCGAACTGGCGGCTGTGCTCCTGGATGTAGGCGATGCCGCCCCAGGGCGGGACGAGGTGCAGGTTGTAGATCGCGATGTCGCGGCCATCGACGGAGACCACTGCGCGCATCTGCGGCTCGCCGAAAGTTCCGATGCGTAGAAACTTGTTCGGCTTGCCGACGAACGGCAGGCGCGAGTAGATCGCCGCGCCGAAAGAATCCTCGCGCGGAAAGTACACTACGTGCGGGTATTGCTCGCTGAAAGCGCGCTGCAGCGCCGCGTGCCAGTGGTCGGTGTACTCCTGGAACAGGATGACGTCGGGATCGGTCGCGGCGAGTTCTTCGATGACGCGGTCGGTCTGGCGATTGATCATGAGCAGGTTGCAGCTCGTGACGGTGATGCCCTGGCCGTGGGTGGGCGGCGGCGATTTTGGCAGGAAGGAGGCGGCAACGGGGGCCCAGGTGAAGACGAGGATCGGCAGTGCGGCCAGGATCGTTCGCCAGCGTTTGTACCGGGCGCACCAGGCGATAATGAGCAGCACAAGGATACCCATGTGGAACTGAAAGATGCGGACGAGGAAGGCGCTCCAGGCGACGGCTGTGTACGTGCGCGACGGGCTTCGCCAGTCGGGCGGGAAGGCATAGGCGAAAACCGTGATGAGGTAGATGAGGCCGAGCAGCAGGCGGCTCTGGACGGAATTCATCCGGTCGCGTTCGGCGGGCGTTGGCCGGAGATTTCGCGTCCAGAAGCCACGGCGGGTCGATATGCCGGGCGTGTGCGTCGGGGTCATGCCATCAGTGTACCTGCCGTCTTGCGGCGCGGCGCGCTGAAACCTACGCTTTGTGTCGGATGTTGTGCGGCAAAGTCAGCGCGGCGAGGAGCGCGAATCACGCGATGCAGATGAGCGATGCGGCGGCGGGAACAGGCGCGGGAGCAGATGCGGGCGTGACGCGCTACGCTGCGGGCGATCGCGGACTTCGCGAGTCTTGCGGGTGGATGTTGGGGATTTTCGTCCTTGCGCTTGTGGTTCGCGTGGTGCACCTCTGGGGAGACACGCGGAGTCCGTTTTTCGCGTTTCGGGGGATCGACGCGCTGGATTATCACCAGATGGCGCAGGGGTTGCGAGCGGGCACTTGGCCCGCGGATCAGCCGTTCTTCTGGGCGCCGCTCTATCCCATGTTCTTGGGAATTCTCTACGGGATTATCGGGCAGGGCGCGCTGGCGCTCAAGCTGGTGCACGCGGTGATGGGGTCGGCGAGCTGCGTGCTGCTTTATCGCATTGGGCTGCGGCTGACCGGGCGGCAGGGTGTCGCGGTGGCGGCGGGCGCGGCGATGGCGCTGAATGGGACGCTGGTGTATTTCGACGGGCAGTTGCTGTCGGCGTGCCTGGATGTGTTCTTGCAGCTTCTGGCGCTGGAACTGCTGTTGTCGGCGGCGCAGCGGCAGCGCGTGCAATGGTGGTGGGCGGCTGGGTTGGTGATCGGATTGTCGGCGGTGAATCGTGGGGCGATCCTGCTGCTCTTGCCGCCGCTGGTGGTGTGGGTTTGGGGCGTGACGCGGCGCGGCTGGCCGATCGGGGGGCTTGCCGGGCAGGATCGGGACACGCCGCGTGGGGATGAGGCCACGATTGCGAGCGCGGCGCGTCAGTCGCGTGCGGCTGCGGTTCTCGCGGCGGTGCTGCTGCCGACGGCGGCGTGCATCGGCCTGGCGGTGATGCACAACGTGCGTGTGGATGGGGAAAAATCAAAAGGCGACATGGGCTTGTTGCCAGTGGCGCACAACCTGGGGATCAATTTTTACCTGGGGAACCACTGGACACTGCGCGCGATCAACAAGACCAACCATCCGCAACATTTCAGCCGGTATGACGAGATCATGATGCTGCCGGAGAAGGCGGGCGTCGCTGGCGCGTTCGCCGGGAGCCAGTACCTGGTACGGCAGACGCTGCGCGACATGCGGTCGAGCCCGGGTGAGTGGCTGCGGTTGATGGCGGTGAAGATGGGGGAGCTCTTTCATGGTGCGGAGATTCCGCGGAGCGGCAATCTGTACGCGAGCCGGCGGAATTCGCCGGTGGTGAGCGGGCTGATGTGGAAGCGGGGCATCGCGTTTCCCGGCGGGATCATCATTCCGTTGGGGCTGGTGGGTGCTGGGTTGGCGCTGCGCCGGTGGCGCGGGCACTGGCTGCCGCTGTGGATGATCGTGACGCAGGGTGTATTTGTGGTCATGTTCTTCGTGACCGCGCGGTACCGCCTGCCGATGATTCCGCTGCTGACGCTGTACGGGGTGATGGCGGTGCATGCGCTGGTTGCCGCGGTGCGCAGGGGCGCGTGGGTACGCGGCGGGCTGATGGCGGCTGCGGCGCTGGGGCTGGGCGTGGCGTGCAATTGGGGCGTCGGCGGTGGCGGCGCGGAGGAGCACGGATACTACGAATATTGCCTGCTGGCGCAAGTGCAGCACCAGGCGGGAGAGCTGGACCGGGCGATTGGGAATTACCAGGAAGGCCTGCGGCTGAACCCGGATTACGCGTGGGGACACCTGCACCTGGGGGACGCGCTGCTGCGGCGGGGAGACGCGCGGCAGGCGGAGGAGCACTTGCGCCGGGGGCTCGAACTGGAGCCGGAGACGCCGAATGTTCCCGTCGGGCGTGTGCAACTGGGGCGTGCGCTGGCGCAACAGGGACGGATGCGCGAAGCGATTGCCGAGTGGGAGGCCGCGCTCGCGCTGGATGCACACGTGCCGTACGCGCATGCTGAGCTTTGCGCGGGACTGCGGCGCCTGGGGCGCGTGCGCGAGGCGGAGACGCATTGCACCGCCGCGCGCGCTGCGCAGGGCACCACCGGGGCGAATACGCCCACCGCGCCCTGACCGCCGATAACCGCGCGGCGGCGCGGGCTGCGTCCAAGAATAATCGTCTGGCGGCGCGCGTCGTTCTGCGGGAAAATCCATATCAAGACGCCGCAAACGGGGTCCGAAGATCAGCAGGGGCCATGCGCCGATGCCATGGGGTGCGGCACATGGTCCGCGATCGTCCGTTCTGAGTTGAAACTGCGGGCGCCTTTGCGGGCCGAGGCTTCGGGGACAAATGATGGTCAGCTACCGCAGGCAGACGTTCATATGTTGTCTGGCGTTCATGGCGTTGATCGCGGTCGCCGCGGTCGCGCGCTGCGCGGACATCCTGGTGGAGTTGGAGTCGCGGCATGCGGCGCTGCTGGCCAATGTCGCGGGCGTGGCGCTGGTGATGAGTCTGGTGCCGGTGGTGTTCCTGGCGGTGGTGCTGAATCGGCGCATGCGGCGGGATATCGACCGGCTGCAGACGGGCATCAACCAGCTTGCGCTGCCGGGTCATGAAGTGCCGGACGAGCCGTTTCGCTTTGAGGAGTTCGATGAGTGCGCGCGAAAGCTGCGCGAGGTGGCGCGCACGTTGAGTGAACGGCAGGAGCAGCTCACCGACGGCGCGTCGCGAGACGCGCTGACCGGCCTTCCGAACAGGCGGACGATGAAGTACGTGCTGGCGCGCGAGGTGGCGTTCGCGGAGCGGACCGGCTGGCCGCTGTCGGTGGTGATGGTGGACATAGACCACTTCAAGGCGCTGAACGACACGTACGGTCACCAGGCGGGCGATCACGTGTTGGAGCGGACGGCGCGGCGGCTGGACAGCCTGGTGCGCAGCTCGGACGTGGTGGCGCGGTACGGCGGCGAAGAGTTCGTATTGATTTTTCCGGGAACGGGGCTGGACCTGGCGGTGGAGGTGGCCCAGCAACTGCGGAATGCGCTGCGCTGCGACCGGTTCACGTTTGACAAGCAGGAGATGTCGGTCACGGCCAGTTTCGGAGTCGCGGAACTGCATTCGTGCGGGGCGGAAGACGCCGACACGCTGGTGAGCAAGGCGGACACGGCGCTCTACGAGGCCAAGAACACGGGCCGTGACCGGGTGGTTGCGGCGACGTGTACGCGGGAGGAAGCGCGCACGTGCGTCGAGCCGAGCGAGCCGGCGGCGAATGCGCCGGCGAAGGCGGCGGTGCAGGCGACGGATGAGCCGCTGGATCGCGACACGATGTCGCTGATGGGGTCGATGTTCTCGATCCTGCAACTGCTGCCGGACCGCCAGCGCGTGGCGTACGACGTGGTGCAGCAAGTCGCGGCGGTGCTGCACTCGCCGCGTGCGCTGCTGTATGCCTACGATACGCCGCGGAAACAACTCATGCCGCTGTCGTCGTCGCGCATTGAGGAGCGCGATCGGCTGACGACGATCGAAACGCCCGGCGAACTTCGTACGTGGTTTGAGACGCATCGCGCGCAGGATACCGCGAGCGTTCGCCGGCACCTGGAGCCGGAGACCGCCGCGGACTGGGGCGACGAGCGGTACCCGGCGTACGTGCGCGTGCCGCTGACGGCGTATGGGGAGCTCTTGGGGGTGGTGGTTGCCGCGGTGGATCAGCCGGGCTTCGAACTGCTGCAGCGTCAGCGGACGGTGCTGGCGGCGCTGGGTACGATCGGAGCGACGGCGCTGCGCACGTGCGGCGTGTTCGCGCAGCAGGAGGAGCGGTGGGTCGGATTGATCGAGGCGATGTGCCGGGCGATCCACTCGCAGGACGCATTCAAGCGCGAACACGCGCGGCGCGTGGCGGACATTTCCGTCATCCTGGCGCGGGCGCTGGGGCAGCAGGATCGTGACGCGCTGCAGCTCATCCGCGTGGCTGGACTGGTGCACGACATCGGAAAGATCGGCCTGCCGCCGCAACTGTTCAACAAGAAGGGGCGGTTGCGTGCCGGGGAACGGCAGCAACTGCAGCAGCATTGCCGAATGGGCGCGGATCTGCTGACGGCGGTCCCGCAATTGCAGCGGCTCTCGACGGTGGTGCTGCACCATCACGAGCACTTCGACGGTGGGGGATATCCCGAAGGACTCGCGGGTTCGGAGATTCCTATCGAGTCGCGGATTATTTCGGTGGCCGATGCATATGACGCGATGACGAGTGACCGGCCCTACCGTACGGCGTTGTCGCACGCGGAGGCGATCCGGCGGATTCGCGAGGCGGCGCTGGCGCAGTTCGATCCGGCGGTCGTGCAAGTCTTTCTCGATCTGTTCGAGTCGGAACAACACCGCGATCTGCTGCTGGCGGCGAGTTTTCAAGACGTGGCGAACTGGACACCGAGTTCAAAGATTTCCGCGCTGCAGAGCGAGCAGACCGTGAGCGCGGCTGCGCTGCGGTAACGGCTGCGCTGCGGTAACGCCAGCGCAGCGGTTCAGTCGAACATGGCCACGCAGGCGGGTTCATGGCACCCGGCACATGGTTCCGTCGCGGCTTGCGGCGGGCGGATTGGCAGCGGCGGGATGCGCGCGGGGCGGCGGATTTGCGGGGGGCGGGCGCGGGCGTAGAATGCGGCGATGCTCGCACGCCTGCACAGTGTTGCGTTTTTCGGCATCGACGCGCGGCCGGTCGAAGTCGAAGTGGACGTGGTCGATCGCGGATTCGCCGGCGCGGCGATTGTCGGGTTGCCCGACGCGGCGGTGAAGGAGAGCATCGAGCGCGTGCGCAGCGCGATGGAGAATTCCGGTTTTCCCTTTCCGCGTTACAAATGCGTGATCAACCTGGCCCCTGCGGACCTGCGCAAAGAGGGGCCAATCTTCGACCTGGCGATCGCCCTGGGGATTATCTTCGCGGGGGGCGTCGCGATTCCAGAACAACCCGAAGATTACCTGGTGGCGGGCGAACTGGCGCTCGATGGGCGCGTGCGTCCGGTGAACGGTGTGCTGTCGGCGGCGATCCTGGCGCAGCAGCGGGGATTCCGCGGGATCATCGTCCCGGCGGAGAACGCGTCCGAGGCCGCGGTGGTGGACGGGCTGGACGTGCTGCCAGTGACCAGCCTGACGCAAGCGGTGGGTGTGCTCACCGGGGAACTGCCAATTGAGCCGGTGCGCGTGGACCTCGACAAGGTCTTCTGCCAGAGCAGCCGGTACGACCACGACTTCGCCGAAGTGCGCGGGCAGGAGCATGCGAAGCGGGCGCTGACCATCGCGGCTGCGGGCGGGCACAACCTGCTGCTGATTGGTCCGCCGGGCTCGGGCAAGACCATGCTGGCGAAGCGTCTGCCGACGATTCTGCCGCCGCTGGGCCTGGCGGAATCGCTGGAGACGACACGGATTCACTCGGTGGCTGGTGAACTCAAGGCGGGGACGGCGCTGCTGGCGACGCGGCCGGTGCGCAGTCCGCACCACTCGGCGAGCACGCCGGCGCTAGTGGGCGGGGGCACGATTCCCAAAGCGGGCGAGGTGTCGCTGGCGCATCACGGGGTACTGTTTCTGGACGAGTTTCCCGAGTTTTCGCGAACATCGCTGGAGTCGCTGCGGCAGCCTCTGGAGGATGGGTGCGTGACGATCGCGCGGGCGCACACGACGGTGGCGTTTCCGGCGTCGTTCATGCTGGTGGCGTCGATGAATCCCTGTCCGTGCGGATATTTCACGGACCCGCGCAAGACGTGCAAGTGCAGCCCGCCGCAGATCGACAAGTACCTGGCGAAGATCAGCGGCCCGCTGATCGATCGGATCGACATTCACATCGAGGTGCCGGCGGTTCCGTTCCGTGAGCTGCGCAGCGATCGCGAAGGTACGAGTTCAGCCGAGCTGCGCGAGCAGGTGGTGGCGGCGCGGCGGGCGCAGGCGCGGCGCTACGGTGAGAACGGCGTGATGGTGAACGCGCGGATGGGATCGCGGCAGTTGCGCGCGCACTGCAAGCTGGATGACGCCGGGGAGCTGATCCTGCGGCAGGCGATGGGGGAGTTGGGGCTGTCGGCGCGGGCGCATGACAAGGTGCTGCGCGTGGCGCGGACGATCGCGGACCTGGCGGAGAGCGAGCAGATTCAGGCGGATCATGTGTCGGAGGCGATCAACTACCGGCGGCTGGACCGGCAGTTGTAGCGCGTGCGGCGGCTCACCGTTCATTGCCCTTCCATACGCACATCGAGGCCGCACCGGGAATCGGGCGGAAGTACCGAGCCGCGTGCGGCTGTTTTCCAGGACTTGCCGCTCGGGGCGTGGATTGCCGTTGCCTGCGGGCGGTCTGGTCGCATAAACTGAGTGAGCCGGGGGGAACGGTCGGGGTACCCTTGCGATCACCGAAGTTCACCACGGCGCGTGCGTCGCGATGCGGCGGTTCGCCGCATTGCAGGGGTGTGGGAATACTTTTGAATCTGTTCCTCAGAGGCGCGATCGGCGCGTGCGCACATGAGCCGGATCCAGGAGACGCGTATGCGCTGGATGACCACGGTGCTGGCTTGCGGGCTGGCGGCTGGGCTGGCGTGCGTGTCGGTGTCCCCCGATCCATCGCCGACGCCATCGGCAGCGCCGGCTCCCACACCCGCGCCTACCACTGAGCCAGTTTCCAAGGGCGACGGCGTCTGGAGCATCGCGTTCGACGCGTCGGAAGTTGGCGCGCTGTCGTCGGTCTGGGGCACGGGGCCGGACAACGTGTTCGTGGTGGGCGGCACGTTCGGCCAGGGAGAGGTTTACCATTACGACGGCAGCGTGTGGCGCGGCATGGTCGTGCCGGCTGTGCAGATGCTCGTCTGGGTGTTCGGGTTCGCGCCGGACGATGTGTACGCGGTGGGCGTTGGCGGCGGCGTAATCCATTTCGACGGAACTGCGTGGACAGCGCTGGACAGCGTAACGAGCGAGGATCTGTGGGGAGTGTGGGGGACATCGCCGCAGGATCTGTGGATCGTCGGCGGCACGGTTGGTGATGGGGAACCCGTACTGCTGCACTTTGACGGCGAGAACTTCACGCCGCACGACGTGCCTGAAAATGACCTGGAGGCCAGCGCGCTGTTCAAGGTCTGGGGCATCGGATCGAAGGTGTACGCAGTCGGGGCGAACGGGCTGATCATCGAGCGCGCGGACGGCGTGTGGCGGCGCATCGATGCGGGCCCGCAGGCGACGGAAGACTTCGTTTCGCTTTGGGGCACGAGTGAAGCGAACATCGTGGTGGTGGGCGGGCGCACGAACGCGCAGATCGCACAATTCGACGGTACGCAGTGGACGACGCTTCGGCCGTTCGGGCGTCCGGGGATGAATGGATGCTTCATCGACGATCCTGAGTTCGCGGTGATCGGCGGGGCGACCGGCTGGGTGGGGCGCTACACGCCAAGCGCGGACACGCCGGTGGAGGAGGATTCGCCGGCGCTGGATGACATTCACGCGGTATGGGGCGATGGTGCGGGCCGGTATTACGCGGTGGGTGGACAGTTTCGCGCGCCGTTCCGCGGGGTGGCGCTGGTGCGCACACCGACGGAGATTGACATTGTTCCGGGGCGTCCGATCCCGCCGCGCGGGGAGTGCACGAGCCACGCGGATTGCGACGACGCGGTCCTCTGCACGACGGACCAGTGCCTGAAAGCGGTTTGCGTGAACACGCCGCTCGAGTGTGATGACGGTGATCCATGTACGCAAGATCGCTGCAACCAGGGCGTGTGTGAGAACCTGGCGCTGAACTGTGATGATTTTGATCCATGCACGGTCGACATCTGCTCATTGGGGCTGTGCTTTTCATTTCCGATGGACTGTGATGACGCGGACGGTTGTACGCAGGACGCGTGCAACAACGGCGTGTGCGTCTATACCCCGACCGTCTGCAACGACGGCAATCTGTGCACGGTGGACTCGTGCGCCGCGGGCGCGTGCGTGTATTCCCCGCTGCTGTGCAACGACAGCAACGCGTGTACGGTGGATTCATGCCTAAACGGGGTGTGCGTGGTCGCTCCGAAGAACTGCGATGACGGCAACGGCTGCACAGCCGATGGGTGCGCGGGCGGAGTGTGCACCCATGTGAGTACATGCGGTCTGGATGAAATCTGCGCGGACGGTGCGTGCGTGCCCGCGCCCGATTGTTTCGAAGACGAGGACTGCGACGACGGCGATCCGTGCCGCGAGCACGCGTGCGTGGAAGGGGAATGCCAATACGCGGCAATCGTATGCGATGACGAGGACGCCTGTACGGTCGACGCGTGCGTGCAGGGCGCGTGCGTGTTCACGCCGCAGACCTGCGACGACGGTAACGCGTGTACGTTGGACGCGTGCGTAGGCGGCGCGTGCGCATTTACGCCGGTGGTGTGCAACGACGGGAATGCATGTACGACGGATGTGTGCGTCGGTGGGAACTGCGTTTTCACGCCGGTGGTTTGCGACGACGGGAATGCGTGTACGTCGGATGCGTGCGTGGGTGGGAATTGCGTATTCACACCGGTGGTGTGCAACGACAACGATGCGTGTACGACGAATGCGTGCGTGGGTGGATCGTGCGTGTACACGCCGATACCCGGTTGCGGCTGTACGGTGGAGACGGACTGCGATTTGGGCAAGAACTGCGTGAGCGGCGTTTGCACGGCGGCATCGGGTCCGGATTTGGAGATCGGGATGGGGGCGGTGAGCCGCGGGTGCATCCGGCCGCCGTATGCGCGGCTGGTGTATGGCGGGGAGATGCCGATCTGCGAGGGTTTTCAGGGTTTCACGGACGTTTTGCCGGAGGTGCGGGTGACGGGTTTCCCAGCCGGGGCGCAGGTGCAGGTTCGCGGCCGGCTGGCGTACGTGGGCGGGTCGACCTGTACGAATAACGCCGGATGTCCGCAGGGTCAGACGTGCAACAAGCTTCCGCCGACGGCTGCGACGGGGGTGTGCGGACCGGTGGGAGGGCACGCCATGGTCAACGGCACGCTAACGGACATCGGCGACGGTGCAGGGCAATTCACCAATTTTGGGCTGATCATCTTTGATGTGGCGACCGCGTTTGACGGCGCGAACGTGGTGTTCACGATGCAGGTGGTGCAGGCGGAGAATGAATCGACGAGCGCGACGCAAACGTTGGACGTGACGTTGCGGCGACGCGGGATCTGCCTGAACGACACCCAATGTCCCGAAGGCCACAGTTGCAACGGGAATTATTGCATACCTTGAAGTGCGGTTTTAGAGCCTGCCCAGGTTCACGCGAGGGACTGGCGTATTGCCTGTTCGGGCGCGCAGGCTACACAATCCTGTTCCTATCTTAACCTATTGTTCACACGTCCTGCGTCACGCCTTAACGGGCGCCGGGTAGCCTTTGCGCGCAAGAACTTGGGTCGGCGGCACTCGGCTGTGCGCGGCAGCCGTGGGTCGCGGGCGAATCATATTAGACACGGAGGCGCGGGTGTCCACACAAATGAATCGTCGGGCGAAACAACGGTCAGGGTACGGGGCGCGGGCGCGGTTGGGATTTACACTGGTTGAGCTGCTGGTGGTCATATCGGTGATCGCCCTGCTCATCAGCATTCTTCTGCCGAGCCTGAAGAAGGCAAAGGACCAGGCGAAGACGGTAAAGTGCGCGGCGAACGCACGTCAGGTCGGACAGGCGGTTTCAATCTATCTGGCGGAGTCGAACACCTTCTATCCGCCGTCGTATGTCTATCCGCGCAATGAACTGGGCGGATGGTCGAATCGCGACGACGGGCAAAACGCGACCTCGGTGCCGTACGGATACCTGCACTGGTCATTCTTTCTTTACGGTAGCGGAAAAGTGAGCGACGAGGCGTTTCAGTGCCCGAGCTTTCAGAGCGGCGGCGCGCCGCGCACGAACCCCGGTCGGGAGAAGCGCAATTGGGAAAGTGGCCAAATCGACGCGGGCAGCAACACGAACCCGAATGAACTGGTCGATAAGCAGGCGCCGCGCATGGCCTATGCCGCGAACGCGGCGATCATGCCGCGCAATAAGTTCACGCCGCTGCTGTCGGGCGGTCAGCGGCGCAACATGCTGGTTCAGGAGAACCGTATCAAGCGACCTGGCGAGACCGTGCTGCTGACGGAATACCTGGAGAACTGGCAGGCGCTGGGCGTGTCGCAGGGCGGCGGCGTGCTGTCCAAGTCGCATCGGCCGATCAATGTCTTTTTTCACCTGGGTTCGTCATATAACGAATACGATGCGCCGGAGACCAGCCCGGGCTTCATCTATGGCACGGTCGGCAACGCGAAGACGCCGCAGGAATACGGCATTCTTCCGCTGAGCCAGGTCAGGACCAAGACCAACATCCTCGATTACACGTCCGGCATCGCGCAGATCAACGCGGTCGGACGATCCCATCCCGGTGGTGACAAGTTGTTCGGCGGCACCTCGAACTTTCTGTTCGTGGACACGCACGTCGAGCGCCTGACCGCGTTCGATTCGATGCGCAACCGCAAGTGGGGCGATCGCTACTACGCGCTCAGCGGTGCGAATGAAGTGCTCAATATGAGCGCGCCGCAGAATTGACCTGTGCGGCGGCCAGGTTGGACGCGCCGCAGATCCAAGTTTGTTTGTGAGCCAGCGCGGCCGCAGAGCAGCGCGGAGGGCGCGCGCCTTCCGTCCCGTGGAGGGTGCGCGCTGGCGGGCCTGCCGGGGGGAGGCCCGCAGCGCGTCGCGGGCCGGCAGAAATGGAGGTGGCGGAAAGAAGCGACTGGTCCGGCACGCGGTGTTGGGAAAAATTTAAGCGAGCCGGAGGTGAAATCGAATTGCAGCAACCGTGCTCCGGGCGCCGGCGATCGCCGGGCCGAGTGCAGCCGCGGTTGGGGCTCGTCCGCCTGGACGGCGGGCGGGTGTGATCAGGAAACTCGTCCAGCAAGGGGAGCATGACATGAAGCAGCGCATACTGATCGGGCTTTTCGCGGCGGGCGCGGCGCTGGGCCCGGTGCAGGCCGGCATCGCAGTCATCGACTGCGGCGACGACGGCAAGGGCACCGACCCGGTGAACAACATCACGATACTCGGTGGGCAAGTGAACATGTCGGGGGCCACGCTTTTTGTGGACTTCTTCCGGCAGGCGTCGTCGACCAATGACTGGATCGACGTGGATGGGGACGGCCTGTTCGGATTCAATCCCGCGGATCCGAACTTTCTTTTCGTGGACCAGCTTTCGACCGCGTACTCCGCGGGCAACCCGCTGAACACGTGGTGGGCATTCAACTACCGCAGCGTGGGTTCGGTGGAAGGTTTCTCGGAATTCGTAGACAGCCAGCTCTGCGGAACGGTGCCGACGAATCCGCCGTCGGAGGCGGGCCTCTTTAACCGCTTTCAGTACGCGGCGCTGGGTAGTATCACGCCGGGATTCGGCGAGTACGTGAACACCAGCGGTACGCCACTGGAGCAGTGTTCGATCGACGGCGCGTTTCTCGACGTGCCGGGCGCGTGGGCGGTGACCACCGAAGGGCCGTCGCCGAAGTGGAACCTCAATCCGGGCGATCCGGGCTATGGTCTGAACTTCCTCGAATCGTCCACCGGGGCGGTACCGACGCTGCAGGAACTGACCCGCGACTGCGCGCCGGAGGTGCTGAATTTCGACGAAGACGCCGCGGATGACGATACGCTGTTCAACCTGATCGCGGCGTGGGTGCCGGTGGTGCCGATCGCGAACCGCGGCACGGCGTTGGAAAACGTGAGCTTCACAGAAATGCAGTACCATTTTGCGACTGGCCGTTTTCCCAACGGGTTGAATCTCATCGCGGTGACGCGCGACACGGGCTCTGGGACGCACAACGCGTGGATGAACTCGATCAACATCGATCCGAGCTGGGGCCGCGGCGACAACATCGGCGATCGCGTGGACCTGGCGAATACCGGCTTGCTGGGGCCGCTGTACCAGCCGTCGAACAAGGGCGGGTCGGGGCTGGTGGAAGATGCCGTGCAGAATAACCGCATCGCGTTCGGATACACCGGTCTGGCTGGCAGCAGCCGCGCTGCGCGCGATGCGGCGCTGGGCCGGTATGAAGTGCTCAACATCTGCAAGGATGTCGACCAATTCGGCGCGGCGCTGTGCGACTGCGGCGTGGATGGCTACGTGCGCCCGAACATCGACACCACGCTGGACAACTGCGATGCCTGCGCGGGCTACCAGATCGCGGGGAGTGGATCGTTCGTGGTGCGCGGCAATATCAACGCGAACCGCGATCCGGGCGATCCGAAGTATGACCCAGCGGACCCGTCGGTGGTCAACCAGGCGGTGGCAGACTACCTCAACAACATCTTTGACAGCATCGACGCGTTCGCCGGAAATGTTTTGGGTGGTGAGTGCGGCGACAGCTTCATGTGCAGCGGCACGAACGGTCTGGATTGCCAGATCGACGGCGACTGCGGCGTGGGCAACGGCACGTGCACGACGATCCGCCCGTGCAGCCAGAATGCGGATTGCGACCTCGGCGATTACTGCGGGCAGGTCGTCAATTCGCCGGGCCAGGGCCTGGCAGTATCGTTCTTCCTGCCGGCTGCGGTGGATTGCCTGCACGAGTTGACTCTGCCGCTGGTCTACGTTCCGACGGTGCCGCTGAACCAGGACCTGCAAGATTACACACGTGCGAACAACGGTCTGGGCTGGGGCGGCGACACGCCGGCGTACGGATCGGTGAATGTCGCGGGCCTGGTGCCCGGTCGCTTCGTGCAGGGCGGCGGCGCGGTCTACTCCGACGGACAGGCTGCGACCTATATCTACTGGAACGGCGCGGCATACACGACGATCGCGGCGGGCAGCCGGCTTTCGGCGCGCAACCGCGTGGGCGGCGACTTCAACGAGGACTTCGCCCTGTCGGTCGCGGACGCGGCTGAGATGGTCAAGGCGTATTACACGCCGCGCGCGTGGCAGCAGACGGCGGCGGGCATGGGCTCGGGCGCGAGCGGCGGGCAGATGACCGCGGACAACGGCATCCCCGAGGTGCTGGGTGATTTCGACGGCGACGGTCACTTCAGCAAGGAAGACCTGCGTTATTTCGCGGACGGGTTGGCGATGTCCGGCGGGCAGCTCGATCGCAAGGCGGGCGCTATCGCAGTCGACGCACAGATCGCGCTTTTGGGAAGACCTTATCCGTGGGCGGACACGAACGGGCTGTTGAAGGTCGCACCGGGCGCACTGTTTGGCGAACCGACGTTCATCACGCCCGCCAGCATGGCGAACTACCTGGCGGACACGGGCAACGCGTACAAGCCGGGCGACTTCCGTGGCGACGTGGCCGGCGCGACGCTGGCGACGCACGGGCGTCGTCCGACAGCCGGCGCCAGGCCGATGGGTTGGGACGGGCGGATCGACGCGGCGGACATCGACTACGTCTGCAAGAACATCAAGGACTGGTCGAACATCGACGAAGCGGTGTTCATGGACCTGAGCTGCGACATGAACGGCGACCTCGCGGTGGACGGTGACGACGTGTACGAGCTGGTCGTCGAAATCCTCGGCACAGCGATCGGCGACGCGAATCTGAACGGGACGACCACCGACGACCTGGCCATCGTGGATGCGACCATCGCCCTGGGGGCGGGTGGCTGCAACGGTACGCAGAGCTGCGGTTGGGCCGATGGGGACTTCAACTGCGACGGCGTCGTGGATGCACTGGATCGCGGAGTACTGGTCGGCGACTGCACGGGTGACGGGCAGGTGACCAGCGCGGACCTGGTGGAATTCACCAACTGTCTCGATGGTCCTGGTGCGGGGCTGCCCGGACCGCAGTGCGGTTGTGCGGACCTGGATGGCGATACCGATGTGGACCTGTACGATTATCGGTTGCTGCAGTTGACCCAGTGATGATTGAAACCGCGCGGCGGCGATGGATTCGTCGCGGCCGATTCTTTTTCTTCAGCCGAGTAACCGGCTAATCGAATGCGAGGCTGTGCGGCGCCCGACTTGGGGCTGCACAGCCTCGACTTGTTTGCGCTTGATCGGGAGCTTTACTGGTGCGCGGTCGCATCCGGCCCTAAGATGGCTTGCGGATCAACCGAGTCGATTCGGGACCGCGTACACGCATGAGCAAGGCACTGGCTGCGGACATTCAGCTTCTGGACGAACTGCTCGCCGAGGTGATGGCGCGTCGCGACGGCGCCGGCGAACTCGGCGTGCTGCGCGAGTTGGTGGAGCTCTGCGGCGGATCGGCGGTGGGAGCGGACGTGAACGAGGCCGGAGCGGGCGGGCTTGATGCCGCGGCGCGGCGGATCGGGGAACTGCGCGTCGACACGATGGAAGCGCTGCTGCAGGTGCTGACGCTGCGTTTTCACCTGACCAACAAGGCGGAACAGGTCGAGATCGCACGGATCAACCGGCAGCGCGAGCGCGATGCGACGGAATCGTCGCCGCGCGCGGAGTCGATCGCGGAAGCGATCATGCGGCTCAAGGCCGGCGGGGCCGGAGTCGAGCAGGTGCTGGCGATCATCGCGCGGCTGGACATCCAGCCCACGCTGACGGCGCATCCGACGGAGGCGCGGCGGCGGAGCATTTTGCGGCAGCAGGAGCGGCTGGCCAGCGCACTGACCGACCAGCACGAACTGCGGCTGGCGCCGACGGAAACGCGGCGGCTGCGTACGGACATGGTGCGCGACATTCAACTGATGCTGGGTACGGATGAGATCCGCGACGAGCGTCCGCACGTGATCGAGGAAGTCCGGCAGGGACTTCATTTTCTGCGCGGGGCGATCTGGGAATCGGTGCCGGAACTTTATCGCGATCTGCGCGACGCGCTGCGGACGTACTACGGCCTGAACGACGATGATCCGCGGGTTGCGCGTTTGCCCGTGCTGCTGCGGTATCGCACATGGATCGGGGGCGACCGTGACGGGAATCCACGGGTGACGCCGGACGTGACGCGGCAGACACTCGCCGAGATGCGCGCGGCGGTGCTGGAACTTTACCACGAGCAACTGGTCCGTCTGCGTCAGGAGCTGTCGCTGTCGTCGCGGCGGGTGCGCGTGCCGGCGGCGCTGCGCGAGGCGATCGAGATCGACAGCGACGTGGCGCCGGCGGATGCGAGCAGCCCGCGAGCGGTGCGCAGCGAGCCCTTTCGTACACGCATCACGCAGATTCTGCACAAGCTCTCGTCGGCGCGTGCGGCCGGGCCGACGGATGGCCCCGGGCGTCATTATCGCGCGGAGACGTTTGTCGCCGATCTCGAACTGCTCGCGGACGCGCTAATCGAATGCGGCTTGAACGAGACCGCGCGCACGGGTCGACTGGCCAATCTCATCGTGCAGGCGCGCACGTTCGGGTTTCACTTCGCGGCGCTGGACATCCGGCAGCACAGCCGGATGCACGAGGCAGCGGTGGCAGAATTGCTGCGCGTGGGTGGCGAACTGGACGACTACCCATCGCTGAGCGAGCCCGAGCGCGTGGCGCGGCTGCACAAGGAGCTGCGCAATCCGCGTCCGCTTCTACCGCGCGGCGCGGTGGTTTCGGATTCGGCGCGCAACGTGCTGGAGGTGCTCGAGGTGATGCGCGACGCGCTGGCTGTGTCGCCCGCGTCGATCGGTGGATACGTCATCAGCATGACGCACGAAGTGAGTCACCTGCTCGAGGTGCTGATACTGCTGAAGGAAGCAGGTTTGTGGCGGATGGTGGACGGTCGGGTGGAGTCGGCTGTCGACCTGGTGCCGCTGTACGAGACGGTGGATGACCTGGCGCGTGCGGCGGAATTGACGGATGGGATGTTCAGCGATCCGGTGTACGCGATGCACCTGCGTGCGCGGCAGCGCATGCAGGAGATCATGTTGGGGTATTCCGACAGCAACAAGGACGGCGGCTACTGGATGTCCAACTGGGGTTTGCAGAGGGCGCAGACGGGGCTGGCCGACGCGTGCGCGCGGCATGGCGTGGAACTGCGGCTTTTTCACGGACGCGGGGGGACGGTGGGCCGGGGCGGGGGCCGGGCGAACCGCGCGATCCTGGCGACGCCGCGGAACAGCCGAAACGGGCGCATCCGCTTCACGGAACAGGGGGAGGTCATCACGTTTCGATATGCGCTGCCGGCGATCACGCGGCGTCACCTGGAGCAAATCGTCAGTGCCATGATCCTGGCGACGGCGGAGGCGCGCGGACCGGCGCCCGCGATGGACACGCCGCACGAAGAGCGCGGGCGGATGATGGACCGGCTGTCGACGGCATCGATGCAGGCGTATCGCGCGCTGGTGCTGGATCCGGGGTTCTGGACGTGGTTCGCGCGGGTTTCTCCCATAGAGCACATCAGTCATCTGCCGATTGCGTCGCGCCCGGTGGCGCGGACGTCGGGCGCGGTCGACCTGGAGAACCTGCGGGCGATACCCTGGGTTTTCGCATGGACGCAGATGCGCTACACGGTGCCGGGGTGGTACGGCGTGGGGACGGCGATCGCGGATATGGAGCGCGACGATCCGCAAACCATGGCGACGATGCAGGGTTTGTATCGTGAATGGGACTTCTTCCAGACGCTGATCGACAACGCGCAGCAGGAAATGGCGCGGGCGCGATTGCCGATTGCGCGCGTGTACGCGGTTCGGGCGGATGAGGCTGAAGCCGGCGGTGCGCGGATCGATGGATTGATCGCCGAGGAATTTGCGCGTACGGAAGAGGCGATTCTGAAGATCACCGGCCAGCAGCGGTTGCTGGACAACAGCCCGGTGATTCAGCGGACCATCGATCGTCGCAATCCCTATACCGATGTGCTCAACCTGCTGCAATGTGAACTGCTGGGGCGCTATCGCAGCGCGGGCCCGGCGGACCGTGACCGGCTGCAGGCGGCGATCTTCCTGAGCATCAACGGCGTCGCCGCGGCGATGCAAAGCACGGGGTAAGGCGGGTTGGCGAACGGCGGTTGCGCTCGACGGCGCTAGGATTGACTGGTGCGCCCGGCTGCGTGGATTATGAGCCACCGCCCAATAGCTGTGGCAAAAGCCGGAGGCGCTTCAGCGCGCGGGATTGACCTGCAGCGTATCGTCGCGACAGGGGGAGACCGGGGATGTTGAGCGCGAGCGGCGTAGGACTTGCCGCCGATCAGCCGGCGCTTGTGGTCCTGGTGATCGTAACGCTGGGTCTGGTGCTGGGGCGCGTGCGCGTCGCGGGCATGTCGCTGGGTTCTTCGGGCGTAATCTTCGTGGCGTTGGCGGCTGGTCACCTGGGCTGCACGCTGCCGGGCGGCATCGGCGCGGTCGGGCTGGTGCTATTCATCTACTGCGTGGGGCTGTCCGCCGGGCCGACATTCTTTCGAGCATTTCGGCATCAGGGCAAAGCGCTGTCACTGCTGGCAATCGTATTGGTCGCGTTGGGCGCGCTGACCACCTGGGCGGCTGGGCGGATTTTGGGAATACCAGTAGACCTGGCCGCGGGCCTGTTCGCCGGCGCGCTGACCAGCACTCCGGGCCTGGCGGCGGCGCTGGAGGCGCTGCCGGGCGCGTCGCAGGTGGGCGCGGGCTTCGGACTGGCGTATCCGTTCGGGCTGGTGGGCGTGGTGCTGTTCGTACATCTCTATCCGCGCATCCTGGGGAAGAACGTCGAGCAGGTTGGGCGCGAGACGCAAGTTTTCCAGGACGAGGATCGGCGCATCGTGCGCGAGCTGGTGAAAGTGGTTAACCCCGCGGTGATCGGGCGGAAGCTGTCGGACTTGACGTTCATTCGCGATTACAACTGCCAGATTTCGCGGATGCTGGTGGGTAACCGGCTGGTGCCGATTCCGGCGGACCTGGTGCTGGAGGAGGGCCAGCATCTCTTGCTGATCGCGCGGGCGTTTCGCCTGCCGCCACTCATCCAACTGCTCGGCGAGCGCGACGAGAAATCCGATATTTTCATGGATACAACGGACCAGAGCCTGCACGTGGTGGTCAGTTCGCGGCGGATCGTGGGCAAGAGTCTGTACGAGCTGAATCTGCGCTCGAACTTCGGCGTGACGATCACGCGGATCATGCGTCACGACCAGGAGTTTGTCCCGCGCATGGCGGATCGCATCGAGTACGGCGACATGCTCAACCTGGTGGGAGAGCACGCGGACTTGGAGCGTTTCGCGGCGTTTGCCGGTCATCGCGCGCGGGTGTTTGATGAGACAGACTTGATATCGCTGGGCGTGGGGGTCGCGGCGGGCGTGGCGCTGGGTTCGGTGGAAATCGGTGTCGGTGGTCAGACGGCGGCGCTTGGCCTTGCGGGCGGACCGCTGCTGGCGGCGCTGATCCTCGGTCACTGCGGGCACATCGGACCGGTGAAAGGCCATTTGCCGCGGGCGGCGCGGCTGCTGCTCACGGAGATCGGGCTGGTGCTGCTGCTGGCGGACGCGGGCGTGCGCGCCGGTGGTGCGATGGGGGAGGTCATGCGGACGTATGGACTGACGCTGTGCGCGGCGTCGGTGCTGGTCGTGCTGGTGCCGATGTCGTTGGGTGCGGTGTTCGCGCAGTCAGTGCTGCGCCTGCCACTGCTCCAAGCGCTCGGCGGTATCTGCGGGGGAATGACTTCGACGCCGGGGATCGGGGTGGTGACGACGCAAACCGATTCACAAGCGCCGGTGGTGAGTTATGCGGCTGCGTATCCGGTGGCGCTGATCATGATGACGGTGTTTGCGCGGCTGCTGGTGGCGGCGCTGGCGTGAGATTGAAGGCAGGAGTCAAGAGTCAAAGGTCGAAAGTCGAACGTCGAAAGTCGAACGTCGAGAGTCGAAAGTCGAGAGTCAGGAATTCGAGGTTGCGGGGTGGGATTGGCGCGGGCTGGGGGATTGATGTGCGGGCCTGGGTTTGGCGATTCGGGCGTGATTCTCTGAAAGAACCGATAATGGGGCGCGTGCCGCGGATGCCTCTCGGGTGATTATCGCGCTGCGCGCGGCTTGCTTGATTGCCCTGCGCTGACGCCGGTATGATCGCTGGCGGGGTGTTGCGCGCTGCTGGACATGCCTGCGCTTGGTTGGGCATGGCCGTGTGCGCCAGCAACGAACGCAGACTTGTCGGACTGGGTGACAGGGCGGAGTGGAACTGTGAAACACAGATTATTGCAGGTGTGCGCAGTGGTTGGGATTGCGGTGCTGCTCCATGGGGCGGCGGCGCAGGCGGCGCATACCGTACCGTTGCCGATCGCGGAGCTTGCCGATCATGCCGCGCAGGTGATCGTGGGCGAGGTCGCGGCTGTGCGGTCGTATTGGGCGGAGAACCCGCGGCGCATCGAGTCGGAAGTGGCGTTTGTGCGCGTCGAGTATCTCAAGGGCGCGCCGGCCGGCGGCGCGCCTGAGTTCACGTTGATCGTGCCGGGTGGGCAAGTCGGAGAAATGCGCATGCGTTTGTGCTGCGCTCCGGAGTTCGCGACTGGGCAGCGCTGGTGCCTGTTTCTGCTGGAGTCCTCGCTGCTGCACCCGGTGGTGGGTTTGAATCAGGGGGCGTTTTTGATCGCGGGTGACGCAGGCGGAGTCGAACGCGTCCACAACGCCGACGGCCAGCCCGTGCTGGGTTTCGATGAAGATGGGCTGGTGCGAATCGGGGGCGAAGTGCAGGCGCACGCTCCGGTCACGCGCGCGGCGAACAACTTGCGTATCCTGCCGCGCGAGCCGGTGGCCGCAGTGCCGGCGCGCACGCTGACGGATTTCCTCGTGGAAGTTCAGCCGGTGGTGGCGGCGAGCCGGCGGCATGCGCTGCAGGCGCCAGCAGGCCGGTACACGCCCGCGCCTTTTACCGTGACGACGCTGAAGGTCGCAGGCGGCGCTGGCGCGGCGGCGCGCGACGGAATTGTTGTGCCGCTGCGCGGCGCGGATGCGGTGCAATCGGTTCAGCCGGCGCAGCGTGAGGAGCCCGGCCGATGAATCTGGCCTTTCGGTATCGGGCTGGGCAACGCCCGGCGATTGCCTTCGCGGCGGTGCTGCTGGCTTTCCGGCTGGGCGGCGACCGGGCGGACGGCTTTTCGTATTTTCAGGTCGGCGGGCAGAACGTGATCTGGTCGGGGGCGCAGAGCGTTCGCTACCTTTCGCCGACGACATTTCCTCCGGGAAGCGTCACCGAGCTGCACTATCTTGCGGGTATGGGGCTCTGGAACCTGGCGCCCAAGTCGAACTTCGAATATTTCTATTCGACGAACCCGCAGGATTTTCCGATCGACAACTTTGACGGATTCAGCGACACAATCGCGGTGCCGGCGGCTGAATTGGGGCCGGGCGTGCTGGGCGCAACGTACCTGGTGAACGACGGGCGCTGGTGGTACGACATGGACCAGCTCTACGCCGACCTGCCGGACAACGTCGGCTGGCATTTTGAGGCGAACCCGGACTGCGCGACGACGACGAACCCGTCAGTACATGGGTATTCCTTCCTGCTGGTGGCGACGCACGAACTGGGGCATTCGCTGGGGTTGGGGCACGATCCCACGGGCGGCGAGTCGCCGGGCACGCCGTTCCTGGTGCAGATGATGAATCCGCGGTACCCGAGCGGCGGCACGATGGGGCAGGAGAACATCATCGAGCTGCACGCGGAAGACGGCGCGGGCGTGCGATTTCTGTATCCGGTGTCCGGGCCGTCGGGTCCGGCGCACGTCGACCTGGCGAATGCGGGTTATTCCTGGAGCGGCACGCACATCGGCCGGGCGATCCCGGTGTTCTTTTCGCCGGCGCAGGTTTATCCCGGCGAGGAGCTGGTGCTGCGCAGCGTGATCGAGAACCTGGGGACGGTGAATCACTTCAATGTACGCTTCGGGTATTACCTGTCCAGCGATGCGGTGATCGAACCGAGCGATCTGCTGATCGCGGATGTGCGCTTCGACCTGGCGTTCGAGGATGCACAGGATTTTGACGCGGCGGTGGACATGCCGGCGGACCTGGCGGCTGGTCAGTATTACGTGGGTTCGATCTTTGACGATCTGAGCGAAGTGTCCGAGGTCTACGAAGACAATAACGCGGTGCTCTATTGCAGCACGCTGACCGTGCGGCGGCGCGCGCCGGTGATCAACGACATTGGTCAGAGCGTCACGCCATGCGGCGTGCCATACACCGGACCGACGCCGACGGTGACGCTGCCGCTGAACATGGCGCCCTTGACCTGGAGCATTGACAACCCGCAGCCGGGGATGACGATCAACCCGGCGACCGGGGTGGTGTCGTGGCCGTCGCCAGTGCGTTCAGAATTTCCTTACACGGTGATTCTGCGGGCGACGAACTCGGCGGGCAGCGACACGGAGATTCTTTTTGTCGGGGTGACCGCGGCTGTTCCGCAGGTTGCCGCGATCGGCGCGCAGACGGCCGTTTGCGGAATCCCGTATGACGGCCCGACGCCTCAGATTACCCAGCCGGCGTGCATGGCCCCGATCGTGAACTGGTCGCTGGATGCCGGGCCGGCGGGCATGACCATTGACCACGACACGGGTGAAGTGTTCTGGCCGAATCCGACGCGCGCGGGCAGTCCGCACACGGTGACGATCCGGGCGACGAACGCGGAGGGCAACGGCACGCGCAGCTTCAGCGTGGAGGTGGTCGGGGCGGCGGATCGGGACAACGACGGCGATGTCGATCCGGCTGACTATGAGTTGATCAACCTGTGCCACACCGGGCCGGAAGTTTTCGCGGCTGGCGCGTGTGAGTGCAGCGATCTGGATGGCGACGGCGACGTGGACCTGCGCGACCTGGCGCTGTTCCTGCTGGAATACAGCGGCGAGCGCTTCGGTGCGTGCTGCCAGGCTGGGGGGACGTGCAATCTGCAGGCGCCTTTGGACTGCGCGCTCGGCGGGGGAACTTATCTGGGGGATAACACAAGCTGCCCGGTGGGCGGGTGTACGGGCGCGTGCTGTTTGTCCAACGGGTTCTGCCTGAACCTGACGGAGTTCAACTGCAATGGCGCCGCGGGCACGTTTCACGGCGCGGGTACGAATTGCGCGACGACGATTTGCACGCCGTAGTCGGGTTACCAGCCGAATCGCACTACATACCGACAAGCATCAAAGCGGCCATTACCGCCATGGTCAGGTCTTCGACGAGCGTGACCGTGGTCATCGGCAGATTGAGCGCTGTGCCCAGGCATGCGCAGCGGATGGCCCTTTTGTCGAGCAGCGCTTTCAGCACGCCGGCTGCGCCTACCAGCATGAGCACGAGCGTCGCTACGTTGGTCGCTGCAGGCCAGAGCGCGGTCAGGTAGGCAATTCCCAACGCGAGTTCGACGAAGGGATAGGCCCAGCCCCAGGCGGGAATGGCCCTGGCGACGAGGTCGTATCCGCGGTAGGCGTCGACGAAGCCGCGCAGGTCGAGCAGCTTGAAGAACGAGAACACGAGGAAGAAGCCGGCCATGAAGTGCCGCATCATGGCATGCGGCGACCAGGCGTGCGTGCTGGCCGCGATGAGCACGACCGTGCCGAGAATATATGCGACGATGAGCAGAAGGGGACGCAGGCTTGGTCGGGGCGCGGCTGTGGGAGGGGCCGTCGCAGCGTCCGGCGCGGCGGTATCCGGCGAGGGTGTTTCTCGTGCGGGTCGCTCGATGATGGTGTAATCGCCGGCGCGGCGGAGGGCCGCGGCGAGTGCGTCATGGTGAACCGGCTGATCCAGCGTGAGGACAGCTTCGCCGCGTTCGAGCGAGACATCAGCCGCGCGGACGCCGGGCACGGCCTTCAGGGCTGCACCCACCTTGGCGACGCAGCCGGTGCAGTGCATGCCGTGGACGTGGTAGATGGCTTCCATAGGTGCATTTTAGCGGCAGATTTGGAAGAAGTGCAGGCTGTAGCGCATTTGAGAGTGCGGGCGGCGTGTATAATAAGGGTAGGTAACTGGATAGGTTGTGAGGTCTGGTTTGATGACCACGCAGGTTCCGTTGGCGCAATTGCTCGAAGACAGCACAGCCGCATCGGCGCCGGAGTTGGTGCAGCCGCTGGCGGACGGGCGGCTGCGGTGCGTGGCTTGTGGGCATCGCTGCATCATCAAGCCGGGGCGGGCGGGGGTCTGCCGGGTGCGGTTCAACGCGGGGGGCGAGCTGCGCGTGCCGTGGGGGTACGTCGCGGGGCTGCAGGTCGATCCGATCGAGAAGAAGCCGTTCTTTCACGCCTATCCCGGGCGCGACGCGCTGTCGTTCGGCATGCTCGGGTGCGATTTTCACTGCGGGTACTGTCAGAACTGGGTGACCAGCCAGTCGCTGCGTGATCCGCAGGCGGGGGCGCATCCGAACTTCGTGTCGCCGGAGCAGCTCGTGGACATCGCCGTGCGGCGGGGTGCGCCGGTGATGGTGAGCACGTACAACGAGCCGCTGATCACCGCGGACTGGGCGGTGGCGGTGTTTCGGCCGGCGCGGGAGCGTGGGATCGTGTGCGGGTTTGTCAGCAACGGCAATTGCACGCCGGAAGTGCTCGAGTTTATCCGGCCGTACGTGGACCTGTACAAGATCGACCTGAAGGGTTTTGACGACCGGCATTATCGCGAACTGGGCGGCGTGCTGGAGAACGTGCTGAACGGGATCCGGTTGACGCATCGGATGGGCTTCTGGGTCGAAGTGGTCACGCTGCTGGTGCCGAATTTCAACGACAGCGACGACGAGGTCCGGCGCATGGCCGATTTTGTGGCGAGCGTTTCGCCGGATATTCCGTGGCACCTGACGTCGTTTCATCCGGATTACAAGATGCTGGAGGGCGGCAGGACCCCGGCTGACACGCTGCTGCGGGCGCATGCGCTCGGCCGGGAGGCCGGCCTGCGCTACGTCTATGCTGGGAACTTACCGGGTGCGGTCGGCGATCGGGAAAATACGTACTGTCACGCGTGCGGGGAATTACTCATCCAGCGGACAGGCTTCAGCACGATGGAAAACCGCATGCGCGGCAGAGCGTGCGGGAGCTGCGGTGCGACGATTCCCGGCGTGTGGGAAGAGACTCCGGCCCCGCCGCGGCAGGCCGTGATGTGGCCGCTGCGGGCGAAGACCTGCTGAAACACACGGATTGATTTCATATCCAAGGGCGTGCTAGACTGGTCAGTCAGTGAATCGAGAAGGCCGGTGCGGGACTGGTCTTTCAGTTGGTCGCGGGGCCGCGAATGCGTCCGCGACGACCGGCTGAAACGTCCGGGGCGAATTCGTTTACGCATCGTTTTGGGGAATCCCATGAACCCGGCCTCCGCCTCCCGCCTGTCGTGCAATTTGATCGTCATTACCTTTCTTGCGTGTGTTCCGTTGCCTGCGATGGGCGCGGTATTCGTCGTCAATACGACGCTTGATCTGCAGGATATCAACCCCGGTGACGGCGTCTGCGCCGACGGCACGGGCCAGTGCGCGCTGCGCGCCGCGATCATGGAGGCGAATGCGCTGCCCGGCGCGGACGAGATCGAGATGCCCAACCCCGGCTGGTATCGGCTGACCATACCGGGCGCGGGTGAGAACGCCAGCTTCACGGGCGACCTGGACATTACTGGCCCGCTGACGATCAACGGGCTTGGTCCGGATCAGACGTTGATCGACGCATCGTTGCTTAGCGCGGCTGATCGCGTGTTTCACGTGCGGGGAACCGCGACTATTCGCGGCCTGACGATTCGCGGCGGCAACGTCACCGGGTGGGGTGGCGGCGTCGCGGTCAGCGGCGACATTGAGCTCTCGGACTGCGTTATCGAGGACAACAGCGCACACGGCGGTGGCGGAGTCGGGTTTGTCAGCGATATCGGCGTGGAACATTCGCTGAGCGCCACGGGTTGCACGTTTCGCGACAATACGGCGGTCGGCGAGAACGGAGGAGGAATCGGCACAGCCTGGCCCAATCCGCCGACACACGCGGTCACCACCCATGTTGCGCTGACGGACTGCACGGTCAGTGGGAATATCTCTATTGGCAGGGGAGGAGGTGTTGCCGCCAGCGACATGTCGCTCAACCGGTGCCGGATCAACGGAAATGTTTCACTTGCAGGGTCCGGCGGCGGCCTGTGGGGCGTTGTCAGCATGGAGGACACTCTCGTTCAAGACAACATCGCGAGCTCAAATGGTGGAGGCATCTGGGGTCATGCAGCGCATTGGGCACGATGCGATATCTCGCGGAATTACGCGGGCGGGAGCGGCGGCGGCGCCGACATCGATGTCAGCCTTGGCACGGCAAGTATGGGAATTATCGAATGTCGGATCTCGGATAATTCGGCGGGCATCGATGGCGGTGGCGTTCGTTGGCGGGGGTCGGGAGTGATCACTCGGTGCACGGTCAGTGACAACTTCGCAGGTCAGAACGGCGGCGCCAGCGCAATCGTGTCGGACTGGCCACAAATGCAAGTCTGGGAGAGCACGATCAGCGGCAACCGCGCCGACCGACATGGTGGTGGACTCTATCTCAATGGATCGTTCAATCAAGACATTGAAGTTCGCGGCGCGACGATTACGAACAACAGCGCAGGCGCGGACCCTGGCGAATCGGGAGCGGGAGGCGGTGTGTACAACGCGGGCCAGTTGGTCACCATCACGAGCACGATCCTCGGGGGCAACTTCGTCGGCACCTCCGGTCTTGGTACAGCAGACTGCGCCCCATATCCCGGCATGATTCAATTCTTTGGGTCGGTCGTCGGTGTCGCCACGGGATGTTACGGCGGATCAGGGTGTCCGTCGGACCAGGGCAACTGCCTGGGCAGCGATTTTGCGCCGATCGATCCACAGTTGGAGCTTCTGGGCGATTATGGTGGATTTGCGCCCACCCACGCGCTGCTGCCGGGAAGTCCGGCGATCGACCGAGGCTACGCTCCGGAGTGCCCCGCGCAGGATCAACGCGGGGTGTCGAGTCCTCAGGATGGCGACGGTAACGGCGCGGCCAATTGCGATTGTGGAGCGACCGAGTTCGTCGATTGCAACACGAATGCACAGGACGACGGGATGGACATCGCGCTGGCGTTGAGCGTTGACTGCAATGCAAACCTGGCGCCCGACGCATGCGATATCGCGCAGGGGAGGAGTTACGACTGCCAGCTCGACGACATACCGGACGAGTGTCAGCTTGAGGAGAACGACTGCAACGCGACGGGTGTGCCGGACGAATGCGAAGCGATCGGCGCGGGCGATTTTGACGGCGACGGCAGCATTTCATCCGCCGACCACGCTGCATTTGTCGACGCGTTGTTTGGACCGGAGACTCCGCCGGAGATTAGCGCCGGTTGCTGGTACGCGGTTCTGGTCGCCTTCGACTTCGACAGCGATCTGGACATCGACCTGTATGACTTCGCCATCCTGCAACAGCAAAGTCTGCGCTGAGTACGGCGCTTGGACTGACCTGGCTACGGTTTGGTTCAATCGATCGATGGGTGCCGCGCTGGTGTTTGCATAGGTCGGTGCGGGTTGGCTGTCGCTTGCAATCCGCGAATCTCATCAGGGGGCGTTGCTTATCAGACCAGTTGCTCCGCAAACCACTGACAAGCAGAGCTTGTCAGTGCCACCGGTTTGCCACCCGCGTGCCGTTTGTGTGCAAACCGGTTGTGGATTTCCGGATCATGTCATCCGCGTGGGGCGCGAGCGGTTGACGCGATGGCGGTGGTGCGCGGCGGCGTAGTCGTGGGGTCGCTGCGCTGAAGGGCGCGTTGGGCGATGACGTTTTTCACGAAGGACGCGCTGGTGGAGGTGACGTGTCCGCCGCCCCAGCCCCACTTGCGATACTTCTTCTGCCACGGCAGATTCACCACGCGGGAGTAAGGCTGGCGGTGGCTGGTGGGCAGGCCCAGGGGGACGCGGAAGCCGATCTTGCCAGCCGGGGGCAGCGGGCCGCCGTCCGCGGTTGCCAGCAGGGAGCCGATGATGGCGTCGGTCGAGCTGCACGTGGCGTAGAGCCGGCCGCGGACGCGCTTCATCGCGGGGGCGAGGTTGCGCGTGGCTGAGACGGACGGCTGAAAGAGCACGACGACGTCGACGTCGATGTCCTCCGGCAGGCATTCGAGGGCGGAGAGCACAACGGCGCTTCCGGCGGAAAGGGCCATGACCGCGAGGTAGCCTTCAGGGTATTGGCGGCGGTGCATTTCGAGTTCGTCGGCAAGGCGCTGCGCCGCTCCGTCGCTGCGGGCGGTGATCAGGTGGTCCACGCCCCAAAGCAGTCCGGACTGCCAGCGAAACGTCTGAAACTCGCCGTCGTAGCCGGCGGCGCGCAGGCCGCGGTGCACGGACAAGCCTGCGCCGGCATGGCCCGCGCCGTCGAGAAACACGACGCGTTTGGTCGGGTCTGCGGATGAACACCCCACCATGAACATACCCGTCAGGAAACACGCGAGCGCGGCACCGCGAATCATGGACGAACACTCCTGCCGCGACGTTCGCGCGGCGAAAAAACAGGGTAATCCATGCGGCATATCGACCGCTCGGGAGGTTGGCTGTCGCGCTTGGCCCGCGCGAACGGCGAAATTCCCATGGTGCGCCGGCGGCGTTATGATGGCGTCGGCGCAAGTGCGAGAAGGATATCGCGATGTCCCAGAATGTCGAGGTTTTGTTGTTTACGGACGGCGCGTGCAGCGGAAATCCCGGGCCAGGCGGGTGGGCCTATATCCTGCGGCACGTCGCGAGCGGCAAGGAGTCGCGCGGCAGCGGCGGAGAAGCCAGCACGACCAACAACCGCATGGAGTTGCGCGCGGTCATCGCGGGGCTTGCCGCGCTGAGGCGGCAGGCCCACGTGCGGGTGGTGACCGACAGCGAATACGTGGCGAAGGGCATGACCGCGTGGGTGCCGGGCTGGATCCGCAACGGGTGGCGGCGCGGCGCGAAGGGAAAAACGTCGCCGGTGAAAAACGTCGAGTTGTGGCAGGAGTTGGTCGAGCTGTGCAGCCGGCACACGGTCGAGTTCCAGCACGTGCGCGGGCACATGGGTCATCCGGAGAACGAGGAATGCGACCGCATGGCGGTGGCCGCGGCGCAACAGGCAGCGGCTGGTGTCCTGTGACTCGCGTCGGGCGGTGGTTCCGATGACTCGACGGGCGGTGGGTGGTGGGTGAGTTGGGGCTTCTGAGAATCGCGCCGAGGGACAGGCATGGGGAGTTATGATCCGGACCTGAAGCCGATCCTGCGGCCCGTCGAGGCCCGCGTGGTCGAACTCGAGCACGGGACGGGTTACCTGCTGCACGATCCGACGGGTCTGGCGGACGCGGTCCTCTCCGTATCAGAACCGGCGCTGTTCATTCTGGCCATGTTTGACGGGCAATCGACGCTCGCGGAGATACGCGCGGCGTTTTCCACCCGCTTCGGGCAGGTGCTGGCGCCAAATGTGCTCGGCGACCTCGTTTCGGGGCTGGAGAATGCCCGTTTGTTGCGGGGTGAGGCGTTTGATCAGCACTATGCCGGGTTGGTGTCGGCATATCTGGCGGCGCCGGCACGTCCGATGCGCAGCGCGGCTGAACTCGGGCTGGATGGCGATACGGCGGCGGTGATCGCGGAAGTGCTGGCCCGCGCGCCGACGATCGAGCCGATCCATGGCGACATTGTCGGACTGGTGGCGCCGCACTTGGATTATGGCCGAGGCGACGTGTGCTACTCCGCGGCGTACTCGACGCTGGTAGACCGGCCAGCGCCGCAGCGCGTGGTGGTGCTGGGCACGAATCATTTCGGGCGATCCACTTCGGTCGTCGCGAGCGGGAAGGATTTCGAGACGCCGCTCGGCGTGACGCGCGTGGACCAGGGTTTTCTGGAAGCGCTGGAGGCGCGCTGCGGCCCGTTGCGCGAGCACGAATACGATCACGCGCGCGAGCACTCCGTCGAACTGCAACTGCTGATCTGCCAGCACCTGTGGGGCGCGGCGGCTTTCGAGATGATCGCGGTGTTATGCCCGGATCCGTGCGGACCGACGGGCACGCAGCCGTACGACGGCGGGGGTGTTGATCTGCGGGAATTTGGCGAGGCGTTGCGGGCTGCGATCGCCGCGGATGATCGCGACACGCTGGTCATCGCGGGTGCGGACCTGTCGCACGTGGGCGCGCACTTCGGCGATGATCGCCTGCTGGATGAGTGCTTTCGGCGGGAAGTGGAGGCGCGGGACGCCGCGGCGCTGGCGCACCTGGAGGTGAACGCTCCGGAAAAGTTCCGCGCACAGGTGGCGCGCGACGACAACCCCACGCGGGTGTGCAGCGCCGGGTGTATCTTCACCGCGATGACCGCGCTGCCGGAGGCGCAGGTGCGCGTTCTGCGTTACCACCAGGCGGTGGATGAGCAGGCGCAGGTGGGCGTGACGTGCGCGGCGGCGGTATTTGTCGCGCGACGTCCCGCGAACGCATAGCAGCATGCGGGGCTGGCTGGACAATGTTGCGGATGGGGGCGGGGGGGCGGCGGGAGCGCTGCTGCGCCCGTTGCTGGGCGCCATGGCCGCGGGTTATGGCGTGATCATCGCTGCGCGGAATGCGCGCTACGATCAGCCGCGCGCCGCGCTGCGCGTGGACGGACCGGTGGTCAGCATCGGAAACCTGACGACGGGCGGCACCGGGAAAACACCCATGACGATCCACGTCGTCGAGCGCCTGCGGGCGATGGGTTGGCAACCGGCGGTGGTGTCGCGCGGATACGCCAGCGGCGGAGGATTGGGCGACGAGTTGCGGCTGGTGCGGGAGGCGGTTCCTGGCACGCCGTGCATTGCGAATCCGGATCGAGTTGCTGGGGCGCGTTCGGCGCTGGCGGAGCATGGCGCGGACGTGGTGGTGCTCGACGACGCGTTTCAGCATCGGCGCATCGCGCGAGATCTGGACCTGGTGCTGGTGGATGCGACGGCGCCGTTCGGGGGTGGGCGGCTTCTGCCACGCGGCCGGCTGCGTGAGCCAATTGCGTCGCTGGCCCGGGCCGATGCCGTCATTCTGACGCGCGCGGATCAGTTGGACGCGGACCGATTGGCGGAGGCGCGCGCGGCGGTGGCGGCGCATGCGGGTGACAAGCCGATTCTCGTTTGCGTTCACCGGGCACAGGCGCCGCGTGCGCTGAATACCGAAAGACCATCACCGGGTGCTGCCGCCTCGACCAAGTACTTCCTGATGTCCGGAATCGCGCGGCCGGACGCGTTTGAGCAGACCGCGCGTGCGTGCGGGCTGCGCGTGGTGGGGCATGCGCGCTTCGCCGATCACCGGCGCTACACATCGCGCGATGTGACTTCGGTGTGTTCGCAGGTGAGCGCAGCCGGCGGTGAGCGCTTGCTGGTTACGGAGAAGGACGCGGTCAAATTGGCGGAAATCCCGGGCACTTGGCCGATGCCGGTAGACGTGCTGCCGGTGCGAATCGACTTTCGGAACGCGGACGCTACGATGCTTGACGAACTGCTCGCGGCGGTGCTGGCCATGTGGAAAAGGCCAGCGCCGGTCGCAGCAGCGATGAAGCGCTGAAACCATGGCTCGACAACCGTACCAACCCGTCGACCTGAAGGGCATCAAGACGTATTCCGCGAGCCGGCGCGCGCACAAAGTACACCTGCCGCAGGTCGCAGGCCTGCCCGCGGCGGGGGCGAGCGCGGCGGAACTGCTTACAGCGTTTCCCGATTTTCTGGGGGTGCGCGAACTGCGCGCGGTGGTCGATGCGGTGGTGTCGGCGGTGCGCGCGGATCGGCCGGTGGTGCTGGCGCTGGGCGCGCACGTGGTCAAGGTGGGGTGCTCGCCGATCGTGATCGACTTGATGGAACGCGGTATCGTGCGCGCGCTGGCGGTGAACGGAGCCACCGCGATCCACGATGCGGAACTGGCGTTACTGGGAGCGACCAGCGAGGAAGTCGCGGAGACGATCCGTGATGGTACATTCGGAATGGTTTCGGAGACGCTCGCGTTCTTCGCAGAGGTTTGCGCGCTAACGGAGCGCGAGTCCCTGGGGCTGGGCGCGGCGACCGGCCGGCTGTTGGTGGAGCGGGCGGCCTCGCATGGGTCGTTGAGCATCCTCGCAGCGGCGCATCGGCTCGGGGTGCCGGTGACGGTACATGTGGCCCTGGGCACGGACACGATCCACATGGCCGACGGGGTGGACGGCGCGCGGCTGGGCGCGGCGTCGATGCGGGATTTCAAACTGCTGTGTGCCGTAGTCGCAGACCTTGGCGCGCGCAAACCGGGGGGCGCCGGCGGCGTCTGGATCAACCTGGGTTCGGCGGTCATTCTGCCGGAAGTCTTTCTGAAGGCGGTGTCGGTCGCGCGCAACCTGGGTGCGACGCTTGACGGACTGGTCAGCGCCAATTTCGACATGCAGCGGCACTACCGCACGCGGATGAACGTGGTCACGCGACCGGTTTCGCCGGGCCATGGCCACGAAGTGATCGGCCATCACGAAATTCTCTTGCCCTTGCTGCGCCAGGCGATTATCGAAAAGCTGGCGTAATGCGTGACTTCGGGGGCGGCGCACGGACATGGCTCAACGCGCGGTATTCCTGGACCGGGACAACACGATCATCTCCGATCCCGGCTATTTGAGTGATCCTGACGCGGTGCGCCTGCTGCCCGGAGCGGCCGAGGCGATCCGCCGCCTGAACCAGGCTGGATACGTGGTGGTCGTGGCGACGAACCAATCCGGGGTGGCCCGAGGTCGCATCACCGAACAACAGCTCGCCGCGATTCATCAGCGGCTCCGGGAGATGCTGCTGGAACAGGGTGCGCGCATCGATGCGCTGTACTACTGCCCCTATCTGCCCGGCGTGGATGCGACGGTGCCGCGTTTCCGCAAGGACAGCCCATTGAGAAAACCAGAACCGGGGATGCTGTTGCGCGCGGCGGAGGAAATGGACCTGGCGCTGGCGGCCTCGTGGATGATCGGCGATTCCGCGCGGGACGTGACCGCCGGTCGCCGCGCCGGGTGCCGTACAATCCTGGTTCGGCAATCCGGCGCCGGCCAGACTTCGGGGGCGATGGCTGAGGATGGTTGTCAGCCGGACTTCGCCGCCGCGAGTCTGGGGGAAGCCGTCGATATTGTGCTGTCTCCGCCGATCGTGGATGCGCCACCGCCGTCCGCGACAGACACCGAGCCACATTCGGCGAGGGCTGCGCCGAGCGTGTCAGCGGATGAACGAGCAAATGATGCGCTGACGGCTACGCTTGCCGATCTGCGTGACCTGTTGCGGCGGATCGAGCGTCGTGAGCGGCAGGACGACTTTTCAGTTGCGCGCCTGCTGGCGACACTGGCGCAAATGCTGGCGCTGGCGGCTACCGGATGGGGCGTGGCCATGCTGGTCGCAGGGCGGGCGGCGACCGACTGGTTGCTGCTGGCCGCTGTTCTGCAACTGATGGTCCTGGCGGTGTTGGCGATGAGTCGCCGCTGAATTGCCTATGAACTGCGCGTCGCTGGCGCGGGGATGTTAAAGGGGGCTGATTCGGCGCAGGTTGCCAGAACTGTTGGACAATTCCAGGCGTCTTGACAGCCCACTTCGCGCTGTTTAGCCTCGCGGGTCATCGTCGTTTTCTACCTGAGCGCACTTGGTTTTCGCCCTTTCGAAGCAGCGTGTGTTTCAGAAACGGACCTGGCTGAAGTGCGATGCCCATCCAGAGGTATGTGTCATGCGCGGAACCGTGAAATGGTTCAATGATGCAAAAGGTTTCGGGTTCATCACCCCGTCCGACGGAACGACCGATGTTTTCGTACATCACACTTCGATTCAGTCCGAAGGATTCCGCAGCCTGAGCGAAGGCGACCAGGTCGAGTTCGACGTGGCAGAGGGCGAAAAGGGGCCGAAGGCGACCAACGTTCGTTCGGTGTTGTGAACGATTTCGCGACGGTATAGGACGCGACAACATGGCGCGGCGGCACGAGAGCGTGTCACCGCGCTCCTTGATTTGTGAGCTCTGTTGCGATTTGCAGTAAAGTGCTTTACGGCGATGGCGTAGCGCCCGGCTTTGGCGAAGGCGCCGCCTGGGTTGCCGCGCTGCCGTTGGAAGTCGCGGCTGCGGGCTCTCCGTTGGAGTCGGCGTTTTTCTGCGTATGAAAGTACGCTTCCTGGGAAACCCTGCCCCAGTAGATGATGTCCTTGTTAGAATCCCCATTGTCGTCGTTGCCGTCAGGGCCGATGGAATAGGGGACGCGCGCCGGGCCGATGGTCAAAAAGTGCATGTCCTGCCCGCTGTACGGGTCAATCCGGCTTTCGGCGACACGGCTGCCGGTGAGCTTGTCGAACGAATCAGGCCAGGAGCCAGTGAATTTGAAGTCAATCGCCATTTTGAGATAGAGGTAGGCGAGGCGACGCTTGGCTTCCGTGCGATAGACGGTCTGCACGGACATTCCGACGGGCGTGACCAGCAGACCAACGCCGGGATGATCGGTGAGCGTGGATTCGACGCGCGCGACGTTTGTCGCCAGGCCGGTGGCGTCGCGCTGCGTCAGTAAAGAGCGCATCGCGGAATAGTATTCGTGGATGCGCGCGGCGAGCGCCTTGGGATCGGCACCGGACAGTTGGTCGATGCCGGGCGGGGCGAACTTTCCGCCGGGATAACGACGCGCGGCGTATTCGCGAACGCGCTCATCCTGGATCTTCGGGGCGACGGCGACGAACCCGTTTGAATCCACCGTCGTACAGAAGTGCTGAAGCAGTTGCAGCGCGGCGGCCTCGGCGAAGAAGAGTCCCCGCGCGAAGTCGTGGGTGATCGGCCGGTCGTCGTATTTCTCGAGCGCCGAGATTACTTCCTGCCATTGGTGCGCGGTGTGCACGGGACTGTCGAGACTGCGACGGATGAGATCGTAAATGAAATCGCGCTGGCCGGATGCGAAGAGTTGCTCTTCGAACGTCGCGCCTTGGGAAAAGTGACGGGCGATTACGAAATTGGCGATGAGCGCTTCTGGAAGCATGTCGGCGTCGATGGAGCCATCCCTAACGCGCCATGACCTAGCAATGAGCATCTGGCCGATGGTCCGCGCGTTACCCAAGGCCGGTGCTTGTATGTCGACGAGCAGCGTCAGATCGGGTGTGCGGCGCGTGGCGTAGTACTGGTGCTGATTCGCTTCGAGCAGGACGCGCGTGAATCGACGCTCGACGTTATGCATCCACTGCGTGAGTCCGCGTTTTTCCTCGGGGCTCCAATGCCTCGGCTGCTCCATGAGCTTGGCGAGGTCCTTGGCGGCGAAAGTATCCGCTTGGGGGGCCAGGGATTTTGCGACCCCAGCGTCGTCGCCGTAGAGAAAAATGCCGTAGCGCGAGAGGGCATTGTCGTTTGCGGCATAGCTTTGTGCGTCGTCGAACCAGGCGATGTAATCTACGACCTTTTCGAAGTCCGGTTGGGGAACAGGTTTCGGTTCGGGCGCGACTCCCCAGCCGGTTTCAATGATGTCGGCCGGCATGGACTGAGGGGGCGGGGTCGCGATCGGCTTACTGTCGGTGGCCGGCGGGACGTCGGCTCCGTAGGCGACAAGGAGGATGAAAGTTGCTGCAATCATGTGCTTCTCCAGACAACGCGGACTTACGCGAAACAGCGCGTTGATGTTATAATCGATCGTCCGGTGCAGGGCCAATCCGAACACTGTGACATGATCGTTGCGCACGGATGCGGCGCGCCGTGCGCAGACTGGCCCCGGCGCCGAAACCGGAGAGTCGACCATGTCTTCAACCACCGTGGGAAATGTCCTGGCCATCGCCCTGCGCACGCGTGAAAAAGGGCCCATGAGGGAAGTGCAGCGCGCGCGAGCGACCGCGAACGGACTTACCGGCGACGTCGATGTGACCACGCAGCGGGCAATGACGTTTATTTCCGCCCGGCAGTGGGCGCAGATTCAGCAGGAACTGGGCGCGGACCTTCCCTGGCACACACGACGCGCCAATGTGCTTGTCGACGCGGACTCGCTCGCGCCGCTGATCGGCAGAACGGTGAGCGTGGGCGACGTGCGCGTGCGCATCAACGCGGAAACGCGCCCGTGCAGCTACATGGACGAGTTGCACGCAGGATTGCGCGGTGCGCTGGGTCCGGACTGCCGGGGCGGCGTTTATGGCAGCGTGTTACGCGAGGGCGACATCGACGTCGGCGCGGTTATGAAGATTGAGGAATAGCGTGTTTGCGCAAGCGCGCGCGCATCAGGGCGTCATGGTGCGGGCCGGGAATCGCGCCGCGAATGGCGCCGTCAGGCGCCGGGTGAATGGTCCTCGGCGCGGCAGCGCTTCCCGGCGACCTGCGCCTTGATGTGCTGGAAAACCGCACGCGTCGCGGTGGAGCGGTTCAAGGTATAGAAGTGCAGGCCGGCGACGCCGTTGGCGATGAGATCCTCGCACTGTTTGAGTGCATGCACCGTTCCCACCTGGCGCACCGCTTCGGCATCGTCCTCCACGGATTCTATTTTTTCGAGCAGATCGCGCGGGATGCGCGCGCCGCAGAGCTGGGTGAAGCGTTTGACCTGCTTGACGCTGAGGATCGGCATGATGCCCGCGATGACCGGGACCGTGATGCCGAGCGCTTCCGCATGTTCACGGAAGCGATAGAAATCGGTATTGTCGAAGAAGAGCTGGGTGACGAGGTAGTCGCACCCGGCATCCACCTTGGCCTTCAAATGCCGCAGATCAGTCTCGCTGTCCGGCGCGTCCGGATGCTTTTCGGGGTGGCACGCGCCTGCTACGCAGAAACCGTGCCGCTGGCGAAGAAAGTAGACCAGTTCGGCGGCGTGGGCAAACCCGCCAGCCGGCTGGACGAACTCGGAGTCGCCTGCGGGTGGATCTCCGCGTAGGGCCAGAATGTTGCGGACGTTGGCGGCCCAGAGTTCGTCCGCGACGTCGGCGATGTCACGGGCGGTCGCGCCCACGCAAGTGAGGTGGGCGACGGGTTCGATGTTGGTGTCGGCTTTGATGCGCGCGACCAGATCAACCGTCTTGCGGCGGGTGGAGCCGCCCGCGCCGTAGGTTACGGAGACGTATGTGGGATCAAGGCTCTTGAGGGACTGGATGGTCTTGAAGAGATCCCAGAAGCCGACATCGTCTCGTGGCGGAAAGAACTCGAACGACAGGCTGGGCCGGCTTGCGGCAATGCGGTCAATGATCTTCATGGTACCGTCCAGCCGGTCGCCCATTCACGATGTTCGCAACGGGCGCACAACGCCGCATGTCGCCCGCGCGAAAGCGGCTGGGCGCTGACCGGCGAAACCGGCACGAATCATGGGAGCGGAAGGATTCGAACCTTCGAAGGCGTAAGCCAACGGGTTTACAGCCCGTCCCCTTTGGCCGCTCGGGCACACTCCCAAACTAGTTTGAACTATTCGTTGAATTATTTCCGTTCTTGTGGTGCTGCATCCGTCGACGGTTTGGCGACCAGAAAGCGGTGTACAGAACCATGTCTTGAGCCCGGGCATATGTCAACGAAACCGGCCAACTCACGCAGACGCCGACGGGCGTCTCACGCATGCCGCAGCCGAACGGACGCCACTTCATCGTCCGCGACGGCGAACGATCGTACTTTCGGACTCGGCTTGCTGCAAGGGCCGCCGAAGTCGCGGACGAACAGGTGCGGATGACGGCGAAACAGCGGGCGATCGACGATACGCGGATCGCCGTCCGCGTGGCTGTGATGATGGACCAACTGCTGGCCGAGGGACGCGAATCCGAGGCGGACAATCTGCTCTGGGCCGACTCCGCAGAACGCATCCTGCCGCAGGGCGGTTGCGCTCCGAATTATCTGTAAACTTGGCCGGGTGATGACTCCCGGTTGGCGACTCTATCCAGTCGCAGCCTGGGGTACAACCTCTGTTCGCAGAGCGTTCAGAGTTTCCAGGTCGGCTGGCGTCACGCGGGTGCCGCGCCAGCGCTTCGACACGTCCACCGGGACGGCGTGAATGAGCGACAGGCCGGCACGCTCATCGGGAGCACTGCCCATCACCTTGGCCCGCCGCCGGGCTTCCTCGATCAGCCGCTCCAGGGTGTTTGTCGTCCGCATCCGCCGCCGGTGCGACTCCGGCAGCTTCAAGCAGGTCTGGCATTCCTCCAGGCTCTTGGCCAGACACTCCATCGCGCGCGGATACCGGTCCTGGTGCTGGTCGACCAGCGCCTGCCCCCGATGCATGCCTACGTCATAATCCTTCGCCTGAAAGGCGCGATGGATCTGCCGCCTGTTCTCACCCTGCACGCCGCGCGGCAACTTCGCCAGTATGTTCCGCATCTTGTGCGCCTGGCACTTCTGGCCCAGTGACAGCGGCCACACCGACTTGAGCGCCTTACGCAGGCCCGGGCAATCGTCGCTGCAGTACAGCAGCGGCGTGCGCAGCCCGCGCTCGGTCATGTCGCGCAAGAAGCCCACGCAGGCCTCGTAGCTCTCGCGATCGCCCACGTCGATGTGCAGCAGAACCTTGCGCCCGTCCCACAGAATCGCGTAGGCGATGAGCACCGGCTGCTTCTCGTTGCGGTCGGGGTGCAAGCTTGGGTTACATGCCGTCGACGAAGACGTCAAGCACGTCATAGCCAGCCAGGCTGCGCGTGCGCCACGCGTCGGAGTCCTCGCCGATCTTCTGGCCGATGCGGCTGGCGGTGGTGGGCGAAAGGCCTTCAACTTCTAGCACTTGCTTGAAGGTGTCGCTGACGTCGCGGACGCTGAGGCCTTTGACGGAGAGGCAGGGGTTGAGGGCTTCGAGCGTTTCGCTGCGGCGCTGGTAGGCGCCCAGGATCGCGGTCTGGAAGGGTTCCGTGCCGTTGCGCGTCTGCGGCACGAACAGCTCTACCTCGCCTTCGCTGGTGGTCACCTTGCGGTGCTTGAAGCCGTTGCGATGCGTGGATTGCTCGCCGGTGCGGCGCTGGTAGCTGTTGCGGCCGATGAACTCTGCCGCTTCGATCTCCATCGCACTCTGCAGCATGGCCTGGGCCGCCATCCGACAGTAGCCGGAGAAGTCGAGGCTGGCGGCGCCGACTGCGCCCATCAGCTCTTGCCGAAACCGGTCGGTGGGGGTTACCTTACGCGACATGGTAGTGACTCCATTTTGCCCGTCGTATGTGGGCTGAAACCATTGCTTGGGAGTCATCGCCATGCTTTCTTTCAGCAGGGTTTACAGAAGATTTGGGGCGCTACCCGTCGCGTTGTGCCAAACCTACCGAGCAGTTATCCCGCTCTGCGGCTCCTGCACGGAACACCCCGCCATCTTGTCCCCGCCGTCCCATTCTTGGCCGGAGCGTCGCACCACCTATTCTTGCTGCCGCACTTGGCCCCGAAGTTGTTGTTCCTCGAATTCATGTCGTCCTCCAACCTTGATTTTCGAGGCCTGTGCGCAACTTCATTATTGACAATTGAGTTACTCGCAGATGACCAGCTAATCCGCGCGATGTCGATCCACGTAACTCCACATGGCGCGCTGCTCATCGGCCGCCGACTTGCAGGCGGAGAAGATCTTTTCCATCCATCTGTGATTCTGCGTGGCGCCGCGGTTGCGCGCTTGGCGGTTCGAAACTCATGGTCAACATGTCAGAGCCTCCCCGTCAGCAACCTGCGCTAGAATCCAGGCGCCATGTCGCCTACTTCCGCCGAGGCGTTTGTGGTGCCCGATACGGGCGGGGCCGGCTTTGCATCGGAATCGGCGAACAACTGGCGCGCGAGATTCACCAGCACCTCAACATGCAGGGGACGCCCATCATCGTGATGTCTGCCTACCCGCAATGATCGCAGGCGAACATACCGCCGACACCACCCAGTGTCGGTGGCGCAGAAGGTGAGGCCGCCCGGACGGGGGAAAATTGCGCGCCGATTACCGAGGGGCTGCGGTACAATGTGCGCAGGGCGCTCGGCGGTGTAACCGGGCATGTTCACCAAGGGGTTGTCGGATACGAGGAGGAGGAAACATGAGGTCGGCGCGTTTGGGGCCAGGATATCTGGCGTGCTTGGGACTTGTTGTTGTCAGCTCAACGACGGCAGAGGCCGACTGGTACGGAGGCGACCCGACGCTCACCACGCCCGTGCCAACGGCTGCGTTTTATTACGCCCCTTCCGGCAATACGCATCTGGCGTTTGAGAACTTCACTTGGACAGCCGGTGCCGGAGGCGGCATCGTCGACAAAGTCGGCGGCAACTACTTCACCTTTGCCCCCGGGAACATACCTGGAAATATCACCCAAGCCTATTGGGAGATTCGGTCTGGTGCATCGGTTGGGAATGGCGGCACACTCATCGCCTCGGGTGTCGCTACGCCCACGATTTCACCGACCGCGTTTACCGTCGGTGGCGAGCCGGTTACGCGCGTGACGGCGGACATTCCGAACTTCCTGCTGGCGAACGGGAACTACTGGTTTGGGATGAGTCTCAAGGATTCGCCGGAATACGGGTGGTTCGTGGCCAACACGCAGGGAGCCAATGGTATCGGCGGACCCCTTGCGGATGGGCAGACGCTCTATCACGTGATCGATTCGAGCAACGCCATCGTCGTGAACTACGTGGACTTGGCAGGCACCTACGGCGGCGACCCCTCAAACTATCTCGACATTTCCTACTTCGTCAACGAAGTGCCGGAACCGGCGACGGCCGCACTGATGGCGATTGCGGGCATTGTGCTGTTTGGCCGACGGTCACGCGCAACACGCGTTTGACCGCTTGACACACCGGCGAGGAGTTTGGACGAGGCGGCAGGCCAAGGGTGGGCCCCGCCATCGGTAACCATGCCGCATTAACGCTCTGACCGCCCCCGAAAGCACGGCCAACCCCAGCGAATACCGCGAACAGGATTTTCGTCTTGACACGGCGACTAATTGACGACATATTTATAGATAAATAGATGAATCAGATCGCGGCGGATGCGGCAACATGCTCTCGCTGACCAACGAATATGCCCTGCGTGCGGCTGTCTACCTTGCCCAGCACGGCACGGACGGCCCGGTGCCGGGTCGCCACATCGCAAAAGAGCTGGGCATCCCCCCCAACTACCTGTCGTCCATCCTGCGCAGTCTGGTCCGCGTCGGCGTCTTGCAGGCCTCGCCGGGCAAGAGCGGCGGATTTCGCATGGCGCGTAGCGCGAAGGAAATCCGGCTGTGCGAGGTACTTGCCCCGTTCGAGCCGGTTCTGGGTGTGCATCAAGGTTGCCCTTTCGGAAACGCGGTGTGCAGCGATAGCGATCCCTGTTCCGGTCACGATCGGTGGAAACGGGTGAAGCGGGAGTTCGAACGGTTCCTGATGGACACCACGGTCTACGACGTTTCGATTCAAAAACAGGATCGTGGTTCTGGCAGTCAGCGGCGGAGGAAACGTACATGAAGTGCCGGAGGTTTCAGCGAGGAACAGGCGGCAGCCGCCTGGTTGTCAGCATGTTTCTGGCCGCCTGCGTCTTGCTCGGGTACACGCAGGCCACGCCCGCGTTGCGCGCCGTCGCGTCTGGGGCACCAGCGGCGACCGACCGCGGCGCGCAGCTCTTCCAGAAATACTGCGCGCTGTGTCACGGTGAGAACGGCGACGGCGGCGGCAAGTTCGCGTACCTGATGAACCCGCGACCAAGGAACCTGCGGCAGGGAGACTTCAAAGTCAGCACGACGGTCAATCAGATTCCATCCGACGACGATCTGCTGCGGACCATCAGCCGGGGTATGCCTGGGTCGGCGATGCCGCCGTGGGGCCATCTGCCGGACGCGGACTTGAAAGCGCTAGTGAAATACATCCGGCAGCTTCACGAGGAGGAAGTTGAACACCGGCTGCAGGAGCAGGTTGAGCAGAGCGTCATCTCGGCTGCGGACGTTTCGGGACTGATCGCGCAGCAGACCGAGCCGGGCAGTCCGCTGGTGGTCCCGGCTGAGCCGGCGTTCGACGACGTGCGCTGGTTTCGCGGGCGGCGCGTGTACCTCGAGGCGTGTGCGAGCTGTCATGGCGTCGACGGGCATCCTGTGCCTGAGGCGGTGAAGTTCGACAGCGAGGGATACCCAGTCCCGCCGCGTTCATTCGTGAATGGGATTTTCAAGGGCGGAAGCGAGGGGGCACAGCTCTACGCGCGGGTGGTGAAAGGCATGAAGGGCACGCCGATGCCCGCGTTTGAAGGCGCCTACGACGACGACGCGATCTGGGACCTCATCCACTATGTGCAGTCCCTGGCGCGAGCGGGAGCGCAGCAGCGGGCGCAACTGCAAGCGGGCGTTTTCACCGCGACGAGGATCAGCGGGCCGATGCCCGCGGACCCGTTGGACGCGGCGTGGCAGCAGACGCGTCCGCTGTACGTGGCGCTGACTCCGCTGTGGTGGACCGAGCAGCGCATCGAAGGACTCGTCGTGAGCGCGCTGCACAACGGCGAGGAGCTGGCGGTCCGCCTGTCCTGGATCGACCCGACGTTGGACAACCGGGCGGTGCGGCAGGACGAATTTCGCGACGCCGTCGCGTTGCAGTTCTCGCTGGCCAGCGATCCGCCGTTCTACATGGGTGATCCCGGTGAGCACGGCGGCGTGAACATCTGGATGTGGAAAGCCGACCGGCAGCAGGATCTCGCGGACGGCTATCACGACGTCGATCAGGCGTTTCCCGGCCGCGCGGTGGATCTCTATCCCGAGCAGCAGGCGCCGAAGGCGAGCCGCGAATCGCTGGCTTGGTCCGGCTCGAAGATCACCGAGCACGATCCGCAGTTCGTCACCGCGTGGGGCGCGGGCAACTTGGTGGCCCAGCCGGATCTGCTCACGTCGGCTGAGTGCCTGGTGGCGCGCGGACCGGGGACGCTTTCCAGCAAGCCAGCCAACGTGCAGTTGGTTCAGGGCCAGGCGGCATACGAACGCGGCGTCTGGTACGTCCAGTTGCAGCGGGCGATGAACTTTCCGCACGAACATGGCGAGGCCGACGAGCGTGCGTTCAAGCCGGGAGACTACCTGCCGGTGTCGTTCGCGATCTGGAACGGCAGCGCAGGCGATCGTGACGGCAAGAAGAACATCAGCATCTGGCAAAAACTGGTCATCGAGTGATCCGGGAATCGTCCGGCGCCGCCGGTTGACGCCCATTGAGTCGAATCCAAGTGAGTTGATGCGATGGTACAGAACAGCGATGGTTTTTCGCGGCGCGATTTCCTGAAGACAGCCGGCGCGGTGATTGGAGCAGCCGGGATATCAAGTTGGCCGCTGCGGGCCCTGGCCTACCGGCCCGACATCGCCAATCCGCTGGCGCATTACCCGGCGCGCGGCTGGGAAAAGATCTACCGCGATCAATATCGCTACGACAGCACGTTCAGCTGGGTGTGCTCGCCGAATGACACGCATGCGTGCCGCGTGTTAGCGTATCTGCGCAACGGCGTGATCACGCGCATGGGGGCGCAATATGACTACCAGGATTACGCGGATTTGTACGGAAACCACGCCAGCTGCAACTGGAATCCCCGGCAGTGCGCGAAGGGCTACACGTTTCATCGCCTGATCTACGGCCCGTATCGCCTGAAACACCCGATTGTGCGCCAGGGCTGGAAAGACTGGGCGGACGCGGGCTTCCCCGACCTGGACGCGGACAACAACCGGACGAAGTACAAGTTCGACAGCCGCGGCACGGACGTACACGTGCGCATCGACTGGGACGATGCGTTTCGCTACATCGCGAAGGCGTATGTGGCGATCGCCCGGCGCTACAGCGGCGATGACGGGGCGAAGAAACTGCGCGCCCAGGGTTATCCCGAAGAGATGATCGCGGAGATGGGCGGCGCCGGGACGCGCACTTTCAAGATGCGCGGCGGCATGGGCCTCTTGGGCGTGATCGGCAAGTATGGCATGTACCGTCTCAACAATTCGATGGCGCTGCTCGATGCGCACGTGCGCGGGGTGGGGCCGGAGGAGGCCAAGGGCGGGCGCAACTGGAGCAACTACACCTGGCATGGGGACCAGACTCCGGGCCAACCGTGGGTACACGGCCTGCAGAACAGCGATTGCGATTTCAACGACCTGCGCTTCAGCAAGCTCATCATTATGAACGGCAAGAACCTGGTGGAGAACAAGCTGACGGACTCCCACTGGTTCATCGAGTGCATGGAGCGCGGGGCGCGGATCGTGGTGATCGCACCGGAATACGGGGCGCCGAGCACGAAGGCCGACTATTGGATTCCCATCCGCCCGCAGACGGACGCGGCGCTTTGGCTGGGTGTAACCCGCTACATGGTGGACCGCAAGTGGTACGATGTAGACTTTCTCAAACGCTTCACCGACTTCCCGCTGCTCGTTCGGACCGACACGCTGCAGCGTCTTCGTGCCGACGATGTTTTCCCCAACTATCGCAGTGCGCTGTCCGCTGACGGGCCGAGCTTCAAGGTGCAGGGCCTGACGGATGAACAGTACCGGATCATCGGGGACCGGGTGGTGTGGGACGCCAAGTCCGGCAAGCCGGCGGCCATCACGCGCGACGACTTGGGCGAACGCCTGGTGCGCCGGGGAATCGACCCCGTGCTTGCCGGTACTTGGCGAATCAAGCTCGTGGGCGGCGATGAGGTCGAGGTGCAGACGTTGTGGAGCATGTACCAATTACAATTGGCGGATTATGACCTTGAGGCGGTCGCGGAGATGACCCATTCGCCGCAAGTGCTGATCGAACGGCTGGCGCGCGACATCTGGGAGACCTCGGAGGCTGGCGGGGCGGTCGCGATCCACCAGGGCGAAGGCATCAACCACTGGTTTCACGCCACCGAAGCCAACCGGGCGGCGTATCTGCCGATGATGCTCACTGGTCAGATCGGCAAGCCGGGCACGGGCGTACACGGGTGGGCGGGCAATTACAAGGCGGCGCTTTTCCAGGGCAGCAAGATCACCGGTCCGGGATTCAAGGGCTGGGTGGCGGAAGATCCGTTCCGCGCCAACCTGGACGAGGCGGCGCACGGCAAGCAGGTCGAGGCGCATGACTACTGCAAGGGCGAGGAACCGGCGTACTGGAACCACGGCGATCGCCCACTGATTGTGGAAACCCCGCGCGACGGCCGCAAGGTGTTCACCGGCAAGAGCCACATGCCGACGCCGACGAAGGCGCTGCACTTCAACAACGTCAATCTCTTCAACAACGCCAAACACTGCTACGACATGTTCAAGAACGTCAACCCGCTGATCGAGATGATCATCGCGCAAGACATCGTGATGACGTCGTCGGTGCAGTACGCCGACTTCGGGCTGCCGGCGAACAGTTGGGTTGAATTCCAGGACCTGGAGATCACGGCTTCGTGCTCCAACCCGTTCCTGCAGATCTGGAAGGGAGGAATCAAGCCGGTCTTCGATTCCAAGGACGACGTAACCATCCTGGCGAACATCGCGAAAGCGGTGGGTGAGGAGATCGGCGACAAGCGGTTTTACGATTACTTCAAGTTCGAACACGAGGGCAATCGCGGGGTCTACATCCAGCGGCTGCTGGATACGTGCACGACCACGGTAGGCTACCAGCTCGCCGACATCATGGCGGGCAAATACGGACCACCCGGCGGCGCGCTGATGCTGTTCCGGACCTACCCGCGGATTCCGTTCTGGGAGCAGGTCCACGACGGCGAGCCGTTCCACACCGACACCGGGCGCATGCACGCGTACGCCGACGTGCCCGAGGCGATTGAATACGGCGAGAATTTCATCGTGCACCGCGAAGGCACCGAGGCCACGCCGTACCTGCCAAACGTGATCGTGACGAGCAATCCGTTTGTGCGGCCGAACGACTACGGCATCCCCGCGGACGCCGAACATTGGGACGAGCGCACCGTGCGCAACCTGAAGATGCCGTGGGCGCAGGTGAAACAGACGCGCAACTTCCTCTGGGAACGCGGATTCCAGTTCTACTGCCTGACGCCGAAGACGCGGCACCGCGTGCACTCATCGTGGAGCAACGTGGACTGGCACCAAATCTACGACAGCAATTTCGGAGATCCGTACCGCATGGATAAGCGGTCGCCGTACGTCGGCGAGCATCAGCTGCACATCAATCCGCAGGCGGCACGGGACCTGAACATCCATGATGGCGACTATGTGTACGTCGATGCGAATCCCGCGGACCGGCCGTACCGCGGGGCTCGGCCGGACGACCCGTTCTACAAGGTCGCGCGGCTCATGCTCCGCGCCGTATACAACCCGGCGTATCCCTACAACGTGGTCATGCTCAAGCACGCCCCGTACATCGCGACGGAAAAGAGCGTGAAAGCGCACGAGACTCGGCCCGACGGGCGGGCGCTGTCCGAAGACGGGTATCAGGCCAACCTGCGCTACGGATCGCAGCAGAGTCTGACGCGCAACTGGCACATGCCCATGCACCAGACCGATTCGCTGTTTCACAAGACGAAGGCATTTATGGGCTTCATCTTCGGCGGTGAGTCGGACAATCACGCGGTGAACACCGTGCCCAAGGAAACCCTGGTCCGCGTGGTCAAGGCTGAGGACGGCGGTCTGGGCGGCAAGGGCGTCTGGGCCCCTGCGACGACCGGTCTCTCGCCGTCCAATGAGAACGAGATAATGCAGCGCTATCTCGCGGGCGGATTCGTCGGCGCGTACGGCGCATCCACCGAGGAGTTCTTCGAAGAGTGATCGTACCGCGATGTCCTGGGGAGCTTCGCAATGCCCTACGATGATCCCGATCCGACCGATCCGATGACGCTGCACGGCGTTGCCGTTGACGTGGAAGACGACAGCGCGATGCGGTCGATGGCGGAGTGCTTCGTCGAGGAATATGTGCGCCTGGGGTTTTCCAAAGACATGCTTTGGCGCGTTTTCCGCAATCCTGGGTACGCCGGACCGAACCTGGCGTTTCGCACGCTGGGCGAGGCCTTTATCGCGAACCTGATCGCGGAGCACCTGGCGTTGCGCGGCCCGCGCCGGGCTGCGGCTGAGGGAACCGTCGAAGAGGGACCTGCGGGCCTGATTCGGCTGCGCGTCCTGAAATCGTAGTGGAGTCCGATGATCGCACCGGGTGCGGTCGCGAGGAGATGGACATGGCTTCAGTCTACAACTGGCAACTCGGTCGGCAGATGCAGTACCCGTACCCGGGGGCGGCGCCCGCGGAGCAGTTTGCATTCGTCATCAACATCAACCGCTGCATCGGCTGCCAGACATGCACCATGGCCTGCAAAAGCACCTGGACATTTGCCAAGGGCCAGGAACACATGTGGTGGACCAACGTCGAGACCAAGCCGTACGGCGGATACCCGCAGCATTGGGATGTTAAGATCCTCGAAAAGCTCGAGAATGCGAATCCCAACGGGCAGCGCTGGAGTGGCCAGCCGAACGGCGATACGCAGCGGCCGTACGGCCAGTTTGACGGCAAGACGATTTTCGAAGCGCCGCAGGCGGTGGCCCGCGGGGATCAGCCGAACCAAGTGCTCGGCTATCTGCCGACCGACGAGGAATGGCGTTTCCCGAACATCCACGAGGATGTGCCGCCGAGTGGTCCGTCCCGGCCGATGGATTTCGGTCGGGGTGAATCGCAGGACGAAAACCAGAAGCATCAGGCCTGGTTCTATTACCTGGCCCGGCTGTGCAATCACTGCTCGTATCCGGCCTGCCTCGCCGCCTGCCCGCGCACGGCGATCTACAAGCGGCCGGAGGACGGCATTGTGCTGATTGACCAGCAGGAGTGTCGGGGTTATCGCAAATGCGTCGAGGCGTGCCCGTACAAGAAATCGCTGTATCGCGGCACGACGCGGACCAGCGAGAAGTGCATCGCGTGTTACCCGCGCGTCGAGGGGCATGATCCCGAGACCGAAGGCACGCCGATGGAAACGCGCTGCATGGCCGCGTGCATCGGTCAGGTGCGTATGCAGGGATTGGTGAAAGTCAATCCGGACACGACCTGGATCGAGGATCGCCAGAACCCGATTTATTACCTCGTGCACGTGGCCAAGGTGGCGCTACCGCTGTATCCGCAGTTCGGCACCGAGCCGAACGGCTACTACATTCCGCCTCGCTGGGTGCCGCTGGCGTACCTGCGGCAGATGTTCGGGCCCGGCGTCGAGCACGCCGTCGAACGCTACCGATACCCCGATCGCGAGTTGCTCGCGGTATTGCAGCTTTTCCGGCGGTCCAACCAGATCATCGCCCGGTATGAAATCGAGCCGGGCGCGAAGGTCTACGAGACCGCGCGCAACGGCCGGACCTTCGAGATGTTCAACGACACGGTCATCGCATTCAACCGCAAGGGGCGGGAGATTTTCCGCACGCAGATCGAGGAACCCGTATACGTGCGGCCGGCGGCGCACGCCAACACCATTTGAGGCACAAAGGAGTCACCATGATCACCGCCGAGATTGACACCGTCGCGATGGCGGAAGCGCGGGCCGCCGCGTACGCCCTGCTGGCTCACGGGTTTCAATACCCGGACGCGGAGTGGTACGAGCTGATCTTCCAGGCGGAGCGCTGGCGGGACTGGCCGGACGTGCTCGCGCAGGAGCGCCCGTGCGTCGCGTCCCTTGCGGCGGAGGTGCGTCGGGCCATCACCGATCAGGTCACCGCCAGGACGTTCGACCACGACGACCGCGCGCTGCACCGGTTTCAGGCGGCCCACGATGCACTCTTCGGACACACGGTCTCGGGCAAGTGCTGCGCGTACGAAACCGAATACGGCGACAGCGAGATCAGCCAGCGCTCCGCGCAGCTCGCCGACCTCGCCGGCTTCTACCAGGCGTTTGGTCTGGAGGCCGCCAGCCGGGACGGGGACCGGCCCGATTTCGTGTCCGTCGAATGCGCGTTCATGAGCGTCCTGTGCAGCAAGGAGGCGCATGGACGCCGCTGCGGCAACGACGATTGGGTGGACTGCACAGTGGATGCGCAGCGCGCCTTCCTGCAGGATCACCTCGCGCGCTGGCTACCGGCGTTCACCCATCGCGTCGGCGAGGCCGGCGTGGATCCGTTTTACACCGCGCTCAGCCGTTTGGGCGGTGAGTTGGTCGCTCTGGAGTGCGCGCGCCTTGAATTGTCGTACGGGCCGCGCTGGTTGGAACTGCGGCACTCCGACCCGGAGGGCGAGACGACGATCAGTTGCCTGGATGCGACCGAATGCGGACCGGGCAGCGTCGCGTGTGCGCCCGCCGCGGGCGGCGCGCGTTTTACTCCGCTCAATGTGGACATTGGAGGCGCGTGAGCCGATGCTGCGCTGCGAATTCCATCCCGGCCTGGTTGAGCAGGCAGCATTTCTGGCGGCGCGGCGCGATCCGACGACCGAGCGGGCGCTTCGCGCCGAACTCGAGCAAGTCTACTGCATCGCCGACCCCCACCAGCGTGACGATCATTTCGCACGAATCCATGGGCGCTGGTTCGTGGCGCTCAGGCTCGATCGACTGGTGCAATCGCCGCTCGCGCAGCAGCCGGTGATCGCACGGGAAGTGCAGCGTTGCCATGTTCGCGAGGCCGCGGGCCGGCGGCGTGAAAATGTCGAACTCTTCGTGCGCTGCGGCGCGAACAATGGGACGGAATGCGCGCGTACCCTGATCATTGACCTTTGCCCGGAATCGCTCCTGGAGGCGGACCGGCTGGGCGAATGGCTGCGGCGCGAACTCTTCAAGGTGGCGGACATGCTGGACGAGAGGTTTGGGTATTCTCCCGCTCTGCCGGCGGTGCACCACGCGCGTCAAGACCTGGTGCGCGACCGTTACCGCGTGCTCTGGGACATCTACGTGGAGGCCCGTCTGCGGTGCAGTTCGGCCAGTTATGCTTGTTTCGCGGAATCGCCTGCACGCCTGTGCGCGCGCTTCGAGCGCGCGTTCGTCCGGGGCGATGCGCGCGCTTCGGCCGGCTGCGTCGACGCGTTGCTGCGCGTGACTTCGACCACGCACGGTTGTCTGCTGGGATGGGCGCTCCAACCGGAGACGATTCCCAGCTGGACCGCAACCGGAGGTCATTCGGCCCATCGCGCGGGTGAACTATGCCCCCTGTGCTGCTTTCCGACGTACGACTGGTACGATTTTGACCGCGACGCGGACGCCGAAATCCAGTTGATTATTTCCCAAGCTCAGCCGGCCTGGCGCTCCGCGCAGGGCGCCTGCCGACAGTGCGTCGAGACCTATGCGGGGCAAGTTTGCGCAGAATCAGCATTTGAATCGCATCGTGCATAACGGATGCCGAGTCGCGGCAAACCCGTCGCGCGACGTCGCAACGGCTGTCCAAGATTGAGTTGCCCAAGGCGAGCAATTGTCCAATTGCGGTACGATCGGACGAGTATCTCGAGAGGAAAGGAAGAACCGTGAACCAGCCGCTTGCGGACGGGCCAACCAAAGTGCTCCGTGACGAGCATCAGCTGATTCTGCGCGTGCTTGACGTGCTCCGCCGTCTGGTCGCCCGCGCACAGCAGGGGCTGGCCTTCGAGACCGTCGCGCTTGGCCAATGCGTGGAATTTTTCCACCTGTTTGCCGATGCCTGCCACCACGCCAAGGAAGAGGATCTGCTGTTTCCGGTGCTGGAGTCGCGGGGCATTCAGCGCGCGGGCGGCCCGATCGGAGTCATGCTGCACGAGCACAAGATCGCCCGGGAACTGACGCACGCGATGGGCAACGCGCTGATTCTGGTCGACGGCGGCGATGCGACGGCTGGCGCGCGGTTCTGTTTGCTTGCGCGGGAGTATATCACGCTGCTCACCAACCACATTTCCAAAGAGGACCATTGCCTGTTTGCCATGGGCGATCAGGTCATGCACGAAGCGGACCAGCAGGACCTGTGCGCGAGATTCTGTGAAACATCGTGCCGCAGCTTCGGTGGGAAGCGACGCGAGGAGCTCACCCGGCTGGCCAACGCACTCGCCGCGGAATGGACGGAAGATCGCTAGGATGAGCGTACAGTCCCTGCCAGTTCACGATTTGCCCAACGTGAGCGGACACGCTAACTCGGGCGGCGCGGTCTTGCGCGACGCCTGTGGCCGCACGATCGATCACTTGCGCCTCTCGGTGACGTCCGCCTGCGATTTGAAGTGCATCTACTGCCGGCCCCGCCGGACGCGCGGCGCCGCTGACCAGCGCAGCCTGTCGGACAGCCAGCGCGCGGAGTTTGTAGCCTTTCTCCACCGCGGGTTTGCGCTCGCGCAGGTCCGCATCACGGGCGGTGAGCCGCTGCTGCACAAAGGAGTCGTTGAGCTGGTTCGGTCGATCCGACGGGCTGCGCCCAGAATCGAAATCGCGATGACCACCAACGGGCGACGGTTGGCAGGCCTGGCGCAGGCCCTGCGGTCCGCCGGTCTAGACCGCCTCAACGTGTCGCTCGATTCACTCGACGCGGTTATCCACCGCCGCATGACTGGCGGTGAATTGCACGAAGTACTGGACGGCCTGGCGGCTGCCGCGTCGGCTGGGTTTCCGCCGGCGAAGATCAACACGGTCGTGCTGCGCGGCTTCAACGATGCTGATATCGCCGAGCTTGCATCGTGGGCGCTCGCCCGCAGTCATGAAATCCGGTTTCTGGAGGCGATGCCTATTGGCCCCGCCGCCGATACCAACCGCCGGCACTTCGTATCGGCGCGGCAAATGCGGGAACGGCTCGGCGAGCGCTTCACGCTCGAATCGCAGCCGCCGGCACGCGGCGAAACGGCCCGGCGATTCATCGCGTCCTCGGAACGCCACTGCGGCGTGATCGGCATCATCTCGCCGGTGACGGAGCCGTTCTGTGGGAATTGCCGGCGCATTCGTCTGACCGCGGACGGTCGCCTGTTTCCCTGCCTGCTTGACAGCCGATGGGTGGATCTTGGGCCGGCGTGGGCGGCGGGGCGATTTGACGCCGATGTTGCGGAAAACATCGTTCTGACGGCCGCGGACGGCAAAGCCCCCGCCGGGGCGCAGCAGGTTATTGGCATGGTCTCACTCGGCGGCTGACCGATTGCTCGACGAGGTAGAGATCGCACCGCGGGCGGTAGCACTTGCGATCGCGGATCGAAAGAAAGACGACATGATGAAAAACGCAATGGTCGCACTGATTGGCCTGCCCAGTTGGGCTGAACTCGCGATTGTCGCGCTGGTGCTGCTCCTCCTGTTTGCCAGGCGCCTGCCCGCAGCGGCGCGAGCTATCGGCCAGACGGTGGTTGAGTTTCGCCGGGGCCTGCGCGATGACAACAACGGAAGGTGAAGTATCGCACATTCGCACGTTTTTGCGTGAGTGTACTGCGTTTGCTCGATGAGCCACGGTTCGGAGGTTGCATCAATGCATGAACACGGATCTCAGGCGTACGCGGCGCGCTTGGTGGCTGTGTGTATTTCTGCAGGCGGCGTTCCGAAGCAGCCCGTTCCAGCGGCGGAAGTTGAACAGGATGGTCTTGTGGGCGATGGACACAACCACGAGAAACATCGTCGGCCTCACCGGGCTGTGACCATTCAGGATATTGAACTGCTTGAAGTGCTTCGAGAAGAAGGGTACCCCGTGGGTCCAGGCGTCATGGGCGAGAACCTGACGGTGCGCGGCTTGCACGTGCAGCGAATGACCCCCGGGGACCGGTTGAGTTTTATGGACGGACCCGTGCTCGAACTCACCGAACCACGAAAGCCATGCTACGTGCTGGACAGCATCCATCCGACCGTCCAGCAGGCCGCGGTTGGGCGATGTGGTTTCCTGGCCAGCGTTGTTACCCCCGGTCGTTTCTTTCCGGGACAGTCGATCGTCGTTCATCCGCGAAACGTGCAGGCCAACGCGGCCAGAATTGTTGCGTCATCGGAATCACAGGTCCGCAATGCACCATAGCCCGAACATTACTGCTGGCGTGCTCGTCGGGGGCCGCAGCCAACGGATGGGTCGCCCAAAAGCACTGTTGTCGCACCCGAAGGCGGGCACCTTCGTGGAGCACGTTGTCGCGGTCGCGCGCCAAGTAGCTTCCGAAGTAATCCTGGTTGGATCGCATGCTTCGCTGCCGGTCTCATTGTGCGCGTTGCCTTGGCTTCCGGACGTTCATGAAAACAGAGGGCCGTTGGCAGGGCTATGCAGTCTCCTAGCCGTCGCGTCAGATCGTTGGGTTTTGCTGCTTGGGTGCGATCTCCCGCTGCTTGGAACATCGCTACTGCGTCGGCTTGCGGCGCACGTCAGCCCGACGCGGGACGCAGTGGCATTTGCATACGAAGACAATTCAACAGCTACAACCGGCGCCGATGCAAGGTGGCACGCCTGCTGCACCTTGTACCATTCTCGCATTCTGCCTGTTGCCCAGCGTGAGCTTATTCATGGACAAGGCAGTCTCCAGCGTGTGTTGCGCACTGTCCAGTTGGCGACGCTTCAACCAGACGCGAACGAAGAGCGGCTGCTCACAAACGTGAACACAACCGAGGAGCATGCGAGATTCCTAGCATTGCAGAATCGGCCAGGGCTACATACCGTGCAGGAGCCGCATGGAATCAAGCCAGTGGACGCAGCGGCCTTTCTCTGTCCAGACTGGGCAAGCTGAGATCTAGCCAGACGACGCATGAACGCCGTCTTCGAGCAGTGGGCTTTCACGTACACATGGCGGCCCACATGGAAGCAGGTGAACGGGCGGATCATCCGCAGTGACGCCTTGCCAACGCCGTTGACGCAGTGGATCGCGATCGGCTGGCCGCCGGTCAACGCATCATACAGCGGACCCGGCAGCAGCCTCCGGGGATGCACCGGCCATGTCGGCTGATACCAGTGCAGCGCGAGCAGGTGCGCTATGGCTAGCATGCTGGACTGCCCAAGCTTCTGCACCAGCCAGTCGAAGATCGCTTTCGTGGCCAGCGCGTCGTCCAGGACACGATGGCTCGCCGTGCGCTGGATGTGCGGCTTCGCGGCGATAGTGTCGAGCTGGTAGTTCGGCTCCTCCCAAGCCGCCGCCGCGAGCTGGCAAGTGTCGAGGCATGCGAGGCTGTTCAACAGCCGACTCTCGCGCGGCACCTGCGCCGGCCTTGCTGCTTCACATTGCACTCGATTCACGCACTACGCGTCAACTCGCGGGCCTTCTTCATCGCCAGCTTGAGCCGCGCCCAGACAATCTTGATGACTTCGCCCCAATTGGCGGGGCATCACTGGGTGATGTGTTGACGGGCTTCCTGCGCGAGGGCGCCCAGCAGTTGCTCAAGCAGGCCATTGAAGCGGAAGTGGCGGAATACATCACTCGGCACGCGGGCCAGCTCGACGCCCACGGCCACCGCCAGGTCGTCCGCAACGGCCACAAACAAGCGCGTGAGGTTCAGACCGGTATCGGCCCGGTCAAGGCCCGCCAGCCGCGGGTGGACGACCGCCGGCTGGACGAGAATGGTGAGCGCATCCGCTTCACCAGCGCGATTCTGCCGCCGTACCTGCGGAAGACGCGAAGCATCGAGGAGCTGATCCCCTGGCTGAACCTCAAGGGCATCAGCACGGGCGACTGCTCCGCTGCGCACGCACGATCTGGCCCACGCGGCTGAACTGCACCGGCGTCTGTCAGCAGGTGACGCCATCGTGGCGGATCGCGGCTTCTGCTCGTACGCGCATTTGGCCCTGATTTGTCGGATGAAACTGCACGGGGTGCTGCGCGTGCATCAGCGCATGATTGTGGACTTTCATCCCTACCGGCCGAGCCCGGCCGAGATTGAGGGCAAGGGCATTCCCACTTCGCGCTGGGTCGCCCGACAGGGTCATCGCGATCAGCTTGCCGAGTGGCGCAACCCCGTCCGTCCGGAGCGGGTTGAACCGCGTTGCCTGAAACGCCGACCTCAAGAGTACGATCGCATGACCAGACCGCGCGCGGAATTGCGAAGACGCCTTAAAAAACTCCGAGAAGAGGCTTAACTTAATGGCATTCCAGTCCCTCCCTTTTGGCCACTCGGGCGCACTCTCCAATTGGTCATGTGTCATCGCCCGACCATTCCGAGTCGGCAGGCACCGCGACCTGCGGACCAATATGGCGTCATCGGCGACGCAAGCGCGTGATCGAATTTGAAGTTGGGTGGACTGGCAAGGGCGATCGAGCATCCTCGGACCCTAGGGAGGCATCGACGGGCGCCGGGCTGGTAAGCCCTGGACCTCTGTTCCACAACTTTCGGCACTCCGGACTATGCCGAGAATTCAATCCGCATTACGCTTGCACCCACCACTGGGTATGTTCGTTGCACTCATCCCGTTCAGCCGTGTTGGCTGGAGGGTCGCGAACCGAGCCCAATGGGTGAACGTGCCCGACGCCGCCGTCGGCTTACCAATCTGGCGCCAACTGCTGATGGCGCAGGCAAAGCCACTTCAGGCGCAGCAAGGAGATTCACCATGTACGCATCCATGCAGAGATTGGCACTGACATTTGTGATCGCTATCGCCATCGTTGGCATGACCGCATCGACAGGCGGTTGTTCCAGCTACAAGTATCGCACGCCCGGCGGACCGGCGGAGATGGCGCTGTTTGTGGATCGTGACATCCGTGCGGAGTTCGAGCGCGCGCCGGCTGCGACCGCGCCGGCGTACCTGGCGCTCGTGCGCGTGCAGCAGTCGGGCTACCGCGCCTATGAGCAGACCAGCTTCGGCAGCGGCCGCTTCAGCATCGTGACGGTGCGCGACAGCGCCGAGGAAGCGAGTATGCGGCGAGTGCAGGGCATGCCGCAACTGGCGCAGGCGGCCTGGCTGAATCGGCTGCTGCTTCCTGAGCAGCTCAACTCCGAAAAAGACCTGCGCGTGGCGGCGGCGAGCTTGCGGGCGGACATGCTGCTGATCTACACGTATGACACCCGATTTCACACGGGGGACGCGGCTGCGCCGATCACCGTGCTGACGCTGGGCTTTTCGCCGCACCAGCAAGTGACGGTGAACACGACGGTGTCGGCTGTGCTGATGGACGTGCGGACCGGTTATGTCTACGGCGTGTGTGAGGGTAATTCGGCGCAGCAGAAACTGGCGAGCGCTTGGACCAGTGAAGACCAGGTGGACCGGTCGCGGCGGGCGACAGAGGGTGAGGCTTTCGACGGAATGATCGTCCAGTTCGAGAAACTCTGGCCGGAAGTGGTCGCGGGACTGCCGCCCAAGACGGGAACGATGCGCTACGCGACGTCGTCGAAGGCGGATGAATAACGCACGACACCGCGGACGCCGGTGAGCGCGTCCGGCGCGAGCGGGCAGACCATGAAAGCCTCATCCGGTACGGGAAACGGCGACTCGATACCGCAGGGGCGCGCGGGGATGAAGCCGAATCGCGGGTAATATCCCGGGTGACCGAGCACGACGACGATCCGATCTCCGAGTTCGCGACACACGCGCATCCCGACTCGCACCAGCCGGCTGCCAATACCTTGGCGCTGGCATGTCGGCACGACCGCCATCGGGGCCAGGGCGAGCGCCGCAGTCGCACCGCCGGCGTGTTCGATTCGCACCCTGCTGAAAAAAATGTGGCCGAGGACCTCGCCGTCGCGCTCGGCAACGAGTGATCTTGAGGAGTCGTGGTCGGGGGCGCTGCGCAGGGCGCGGACGAGCCGGGCCTCGGCATCCTGTGCGAAGGCAAGCTGATTGACGCGGTCAATCGCGGGAAAATCAGCCGGAAGTTCTGCGCGGATGCGCCAACGCGCGTGGGCGGCGTAGTCACCGTCCGGAATGGGAATCGCCAAGGCCGTATCGCCGGCGTATTCGTAAGCCCAGGCCGTCAGGGTTTCACCGTTGGCGCGGCGAACGAGAATGCGCTTTCGCGTGTATTCCCGAGGGGGTGCGTCGGTCGGTGCGCATTGTTCGTAGCGATCGAGCGCGTGCAGGATTTCGGTCGGGTTACGCAGGCGGTAAATCTCGCCGATAACGATTTCGCTGCTGTCCGGATCGAAGCGAGCGCCTGGGTAAACACCCAAGTCAATCAGTGCGCCCTGCGCGGTAGCGTCGCCGAGATCGTCGGCGTCTCGGGCGAGCAGGTCATGCATCGGATGCCGCAGCGCGCGGCGCAGCGTGCCATAGACGAAGATCAAATCGTCAATCATGGTTCGAATCGTGGCGCGCCGTTCGCCAGGCGCGTGCGCTACGGCGCCAGCGGGATCATCATTCCGCCGCGCGCGCTGAGTAAGTAAAGGCACAAGCCACCGAGCGTGATCCCGCCGATCGCGATGCCGCCCTGCGCGACCAGCCCGCACGCCAGGCCGCCCATGGCCAGCAGCCCGCCGACGGCCAGGCCGCCGCCGGATACCACTCCAAGGGCAACGCTGCCGAACGAAACAACGCCAACGGGCACGATGCCCAGCGCAATCAGGCCGCGAGGGAACTCGCCAATGGCGATGACGCCGCGCGGCCGGCCAACGCGCTCACCCTCGGCTGGTCCGATGGCGATGGATATGAGCGGCCATCCAAAGACTTTCTTCGCCGAAGTGTAGCGATAGGCGCGCCGGCCCTGGAGTTCATCGCGCATGAGCACTTCAACAAGCGGACGGCCGCATTCCGGGCACTTGGACGAGTCCGTCAGCCCGACGAGGCTGTAACCACACTGGTTGCAGTAAGGGCGACCGAGTTGCGGAGCGGGCGACATGGCAGTCATGGCCGGATTCTAGCATTCGGCGCCGGCGTGCGGAACTCGCGACGAGTCGTCAGTCGCCGTGCTCCGGCGCGGCACAACGGCGTAACGAGTTGAGCGGTTGACCTGAATGGACGGGGATTCGCGCCGCGGAGATCCGAGGTCGCGGTGGATCCGAAGTCATTGCTTCGGACGACATGCCCGTGGACTGGCAACTTGTGCGGCTATACCGCGGTTTCGGTTCCGGTCCCAAGTAAGGCGCCGATGATGATCTGGATGATCAAGCCGATGATGTTGTTGAAGAAGAGCGAGAAAATACTATTGAAGAACATGGCACGCGTCCTTTCGCTGGCAGAGCATCTATTCCCGTTATTATCGGTCACCCGCGGGTTCGCCCTGCAGCCTGCTTGCGGATCGGCGGAATCGGTCACCGGCCCCCCGACCAGTCCTCTTCGCACAGCCGGTAGCCGCAAACGGGCATGCCCAGCGCTGCGTAGGTCCTCAGGGCGGCCGCGTTGCCGTGCTCAACATACAGCCGCAGGCCGCAGACGTCACGTGTGTTTCGGGCCAGGGAACGAATGGCCTGATGGAGGCTGCGAAAAACACCCTGCCGGCGAAACTGGGGGTGAACATACACACTCTGGAACCACCAGAACCAGCCGTTTCGCCAGTCGCTCCATTCCCGTGTCACCATGGCCTGGCCGGCGGGGTTGCCAGCCAGCTCCGCGACGAAGTATCGGCCGTACGCTGGATCCGTAAGGGCTGCCCGTACCCCCAGCGCGACGATGGCTGGGTCAAGGCGCCGGCTTTCGGTCTCCCAGGCCATGGCCAGGTTGCCGGTGACGAGCTGATCGGCGTCGGTGATTGCCGCAGGACGCACGACAATGTTGCGAGCGGAATCGGTGGACATCATCGCAACTCCGGCGGCGCACCCGCCCGCGGGTCGTCCGCGCGCGGGGCGATGGCGATATAGGGTCGTCCCAAGAGCTTCTTGATGAGCACGACTTCGCCCATGTCATTGCCTTCGATAGCATGGCCGATGCCCTGCAGTACGTAACTGACGACGATCAGGCCGACGGGCCGCCACCAGAGCGGCCAGAGCCCGTGCCAGAGCTGCCATGCCCCCAGGAGCAGTCCGGCGACGAGCATGGGAATCCCAATCGCATGCAGGACGAGCGACGCGGGATGACGATGCCGTGCAAGCCAGTTGGCGAGGATTCGATTCACGCTGCGTGATCGTACATCGGCGGTGGATCATCCACAACGCATGCCGTGAATGGTCTCGGCGGCAAGTGGGCCAAGGGCTTGGAGGTCGACATGTCGATCCGTCTCACCGCTGATCGTGATCGCGATACGCAAGTGGTCATCGGGCAGGAGGGAGTTTACGCGGTCAGCCCATTCGACGATGACGGCGCCGCCGGCTGATATCATTTCATCGAAGCCGAGCGCGGCCAGGTCGGCGGGGCCGCGCAGGCGGTAGACGTCGATGTGGCGAAGGTAGATCCGGCCGGGGTATTCGTTGACCAGGACGAAGGTTGGGCTGGTGACGGCGACAGTTTCGGGAACGGCGTTGCCCTGGGCGATGCCCTTGACCAGGTGCGTCTTTCCGCTGCCGAGTGTGCCGATCAGGGCAATGACGCTGCCCGGGACGAGCGCGCGACCGATGCGCTCACCCAGAGCGAGCGTGTCTTCCACGCAGTGGGAATTCACAATAAGCGTGTCTGTGGCCGGCATCAGAGGTGCTCGTATCCGGTTGGTGGCAGCGTGGTCACGGAGCTATCGGGAGCGCGGAGCGACAGCCCAGCGCCGCCGACCAGTCGACCCACCCGGCGCAGCCCAAGGTCCTGCGCTTCCTGTTCGGTAATCTCCGCCGCGAGCAGCAGTTCGAAATCCTCACCATCGCCGAGGATGTGGTCGAGGACGCTGCGACCATCGGAGCGGCTGGCTGCGTGGGCGGCTTCGGACGCGCACGCAAGTACAGCCGCGGTCTCGAGCACTGCGCCCACGCCGGAGGCTTCCGCGATGCGGTCGAGGTCGATCGCCAGACCATCAGTCACGTCGATCATGGCGTGCAGCCGCGGGCCGAGTTGTTCGGCGATTCTTCGCGCTTCGTCAATCCGCGGGGTGAATGCGAGGTGCTTGCCCAGCAGGCTGCCGCCGAGCAGGCCCGTCACGAAGATGCCATCGCCGGTGCGGGCTCCCGCGCGGCGCACCGGCTCGACGCCGGGAAACGGCTCGGCCACCAGCGCCACGTCAATTGCGAGCCGGCCGGCGTTTGATTGCCAACTCGTGGTGTCGCCGCCCACCACTGCGCAATCGAACTCGCCGCAAATCGCGATGATCCCCGACATCAGTTGCTGCAACTGGCCAAAATCGCTATGGCGAGGGCAGGCGATGGAGATCAGGGCCGCAACCGGGCGAACCGCCATCGCCGCGCAATCACTCAGCCCGCACCCGGCTGCCTTACGTCCGATGGAGGCATAGTCTTGGCTGCTCGTGTCAAAATGGGTACCATCCAGCAGCATATCCGTGCTGAGCAGGACGCGACCCGACGTCGGGAGCACAGCCATGTCGTCGCCGACGCCCAGGCTGCCCGCCAGGGGGGGCCGCTGCGTGGCCTGCTGCAGCCAGCGTACGAAATGCCGCTCCTGACCGATCATGGCTGGACAGTATAGTTGGTGGCTTGGCCGGGCCAAGGATTGCCAGACGAGCTGCGCGACAGATCGACTCCGAGCCTTCGGATCCGGCTGCGACGGCCCGGCGGACGTCAATAGGCCCGCGTTTGCACGATCAGCCGATTGCGGCTATTATGCAAGGCTCGACAACGGGTTCCGCCACGGCGTATGGCGGGCGGGAAACGGTTTGAATTCGCGTAAGACGGTGAACCATGCATTACCCTCGGCGAAACAGCAAGATCAAGAAGTCCCGGAAGCAAGGGTTTCGAGCGCGGATGCGCACGTCCAAGGGCCGCAAGCTTATCAACCGCAAGCGCCGCCACGGATTTCACAGCGTAAGCTGCATCTCCTGATCGCGTCGAAGGGCACGTCGACGCCATCGCGCTAAAATCGACCGCGTGAGTATGCTGAGCCGCGTGTGAGGCGCGCAGGGTCTGCGACCGTCGATTTCACTGGCACTTGAATTGCCCCTTCAGAATTACGGGCACCATTTCATAATTGCATTATGTCTGCATCACCGGCTATGCTGCTGTCTCAACTTTGCGGCACGGACCTCGGTCATCGGGCGGGCACAACGTGCAGCGATTTGCCTTCGGGCGGCTGATTTCGCGCCGCCCATTCGCTTGCGCGGAGGGATAAACGAGGCGGGAGCCAGCGGTCGCCAACCCATCCCGATGATTCACTTCACGTTGGGATAGACCTATCGAAATCAACTGTCGGCATGGTTCGCCCATTGCACGTCGAGGGGCATGGGCTGCGCAGATCCGCACGTGCGTGCCGACTTCGCAAAGTACGCGTAGACCCATTCAAGCTACCTGGCCCTTCGATGTCTGCGGACAAAAGGGTTTTCAGCGACTTGCGAAGCGAGTCGGCGGTACGAAGGCATCGTGACACTCCGGTGACAAATAAAGTTGGCCGTGCGAGTTACGCAGCCGATGCGTCCCGGCAGGCGTTCGCGGTGTAGATTCTATTCAGAGAAACCGCATCGGGTCGCAATGGCAGGGAACCATGACGGCCGGCGTGCGTCGAACCAGGCAGATCACCAATCACCATTTGAGGAGCGCTGACATGTCTCGAAAGCTCAAGAAGCAAACCCTGATGTGGGGAGGCGGAGTGCCAATGGCGCTGGGAGTGGCCCTTGCCGCCGTGCAACTGACCGCGACCGAAGCGAAGGCGATCGGATACCGGCGGCCGGTGGACCTGGTCATCTGCCTGGACACTTCGGGCAGCATGACGGCGCTGATCGATTCTGCACGGGCAAAAATCTGGGACATCGTGAATGAGCTGGCCAGTGCGTCGCCCGCGCCGCAACTTCGCGTCGGCTTGCTCACGTACGGCACGCCGGGCAACTCGCGTGGCGATAGCGGGTGGATCGTACGACACACCGACCTGACCGACGATCTGGACACGGTGTACGCGAAGATGATGGCCATGCGCACTGCGGGCGGCGATGAATACGTGGGTTGGGTGCTCCATGACGCGCTGCACACGATGAGCTGGTCGCGCGATAAGAACGCGCTGAAGATCGTTTTTGTCGCGGGGAACGAATCGGCGGACCAGGCGCGGGAGCGCTACGACTTCCGTCACGTGGGAGAGACGGCGCGCGCATGGGGCGTTTTTGTAAACGCGATCTACGCAGGCAACCGCGCGACGGGCATGTCCGAAGCGTGGCACGAGGTGGCGGCAGCCGGGGGCGGCAACTACTCCGCGATCGACATGAGTTGCGGGACGATCCAGATCCCGACACCGCAGGACGACTTGCTTTACCGCTTGAATCAGGAGCTGAACCAGACCTACGTGCCCTACGGTGCGCACGGCCAGGCGGGTTGTGCCAACCAAGTGGCACAGGATGCGAACGCGGCAAAAATGGGAGTGCAATCGCTATCGAGCCGGGCATCTGCGAAGGGCACGGCGCTCTACGCGAATGCGTTCTGGGACCTGGTCGACGCGCTGCGCGAAGGCACGGTCAAACTCAGTGATATCAAGGATGCGGACCTGCCGGAGAACATGCGCAGCATGAACGCGTCCGAACGAGAGGCCTATATCGAGGGCATGCGACGGGCGCGCGGCGCCGTCCAGCAGCAGATCCAGGAAGCCAGCGCGGAGCGGCAGAAGTTTCTTGACGCGGAGCGCCGCAAGCAGTCCGGGGGTGCGAGCCTGGATGACGCCATACTGCAGGCGCTGCGTCAGCAGGCGGAGCAGAAGGGCTTCAAGTTTGGAGTCACTGTGGAAGCCACCGTCGAGTCCGATGGGAAGTAAGCAGGGTAGCGCGCACTCGCGATCAACCGCGAGCGGCGCAAGGCCGGGCCGTGGTCGGCGCGCCCGGATCATCGATGTTCAACGGGGCCATGCCCGCGCATGCGCGGGCATGGTCCTTGCACTTCAGCGGTGCGGCATTCCAGATGATTGTCGGTATGACCACGCATGCGTGGCGCTGGCAGACGCCGATCACGGATCGCGGCGATCGGCCCTGCGAGCTCTGCCTTGACATTCTCGCAAGCAACGCGACATTGACGCAGGCGGCACGCGGGCAGATTCGCGATGCCATGCTGGAGGAGTGTGCTGATGAGCGCGACAAATGCGCCGCGGGATGTTCGACGATTTCCGCGCTCTGCGCGAACGGCGCGTTTCGTTCCGATGTGCGTGCGGCGTGTGGTGGTCTTCGCCGCGTTCGCGCTGGCGGCGAGCGGTTGTTCGCTTTTCAACCGCGATTGGGAAAACGCCAAGGCACTGCACAGCCAGGGTCTTGGCGGGCGGTGGTCCGGGACGTGGACGAGCGAGACAACAGGTCACCATGGGAAGCTGCGCTGCATCGCGGTCCCACAGGGCGAGAATGTGTACGAAGCGCGATTCCACGCGACATATTGCGGGATACTCCCGTTTCAGCAGACCGTGCGATTGACCACGGTGGATCGCGGCGGCCTTTGGCGCTTTCGCGGAGAAGAGGACCTGGGTTGGCTGGCGGGCGGCATTTACACCTATGAAGGCGAGACGTCTGGCGAACGGTTCATGGCGCGGTACACATCGGTGAAGGACCGCGGGGTCTTTGAGATGTCGCGTCCGAAGTAGGGTCGGGTCAGCGCCATTGGTGCGAGTCAGCATCCGTGTTTACCGTGTTTCGCCGGCTATGACGCGTGGAAGCACTCCAAAGCGAATTGCATGCCCACGCAGGCGTGGACGTGGCGCCCGGAGAAACGCCGTTGGAGCTGTCTCGGCACCGAGCCCGAACGTCACGGCATGGTGTATTGAGGCGGTCGAGATAAGCTGGTCAGACATGTCACGTCCGTATGCCGCGATAGTTCGAATCATGATCGCGTCCGGAACGCGTGCGGAGCGCATGCGGCGGGTGGTGGATGCTCTGTGGGGGGCGTGCCGCCCGACCGGGGTTTCGTGGGTTGGTTTTTACCTGCCGGATGGAACCGAGTCCCTGGTGCTTGGTCCGGCGCGGGACAAACCCGCGTGCTCGCCGATCGGGCTGCACGGGGTGTGCGGACAGGCATTTCGAGCACGATCTGCCCTGGTCGTGCAGGATGTGGCCGATTTGGGTGAGAATTACATTGCCTGCGATCCGCGCGACCGCAGCGAAGTCGTGGTCCCGCTGCTTGATGCGGCGGGAAACTGTACGGGCGTTCTGGACGTCGACAGTCACACGGTCGGCGCATTCGATGATTCCGACGTGGCGGGGCTGACCGCGGTCCTGACAGCGGCAGGTTTGACCTGCCCGCCCTGATGCGACGAGGAGCGCAGGTTCCATGGGCACGCACCATCGGCAATTTCCACCTCCAGTCATCATTGAACAAGACGACGACGATCAGCCGGGTCCGGGCGAATGGACGCCGGCGCGCGGTCTGCGGCGCGGGACGATCGGCGTGGTGGTTGCGGCTCTTGTGCTGGGGACGCTGTGGTGCCTGCTTGCGTGGCGTCGTCCGGACGTGGTGGTGGCTTACAAGCACGAAGAGGCGGGTGTTTCGATCGCGATGGCGTCCGCGGGCGGAATCGTCGCGTTTCTCTTGATGTGGGTTCTTTTTTCCGTGATGCATCGAGGGTCGCAGCTTGTCGGCGGCTTGTGCCCGGTGATCGTCGTGGCGGCGATGCTGCTGATGGTTTTCGCCAAGCAGGCCACCGTGGCGGCGACGCCGGGCGTGGACACGATCGACGGCCTGCTGGTATCGGGCCGCGCGTGGCTGGCTCCCGGGCGGTTCCTCACGTCGAACGTCGGTGTGTGGATCGGCATGGTGATGGGTGTGCTGGCGTTTCGCGAGGGTGATTCACTTCTGGATTTCTTCCGCAGATCCTGAGGCTGGCGCGCTCCCAGGGGCTGATGCCGCGCTGGGTGGTCCGGAAATCCGCTGGTTGGCGATGGGCATCGGCCTGTCGGTTCCCGATGCACGCACGCGCCGGTATGGCTGAGGGCGTTGCCTGCGCGCGCAACGTATTCGACACTGTGCTTACCGGTTGATTGCGCACGTCCCGAAAAAAGTCGGGGAGGGGGAAACGAGGCGCTCATGGTCCGCAGTTTTCGATTGACGCTGATCATCCTGGCGATGCTCTTCGCGCCGGCGCGCCTGCGCGCCGATGTGGCGGCGAGCACGCGCACGGCGGACATGCCGGATAGCTGGCTGGTGCTGTACAACGTGAACGATGCCGACAGCGTCACGTGGAAGGACTGGTATATCGCGCAGTGGAGCATTCCGGCGGAGCACACGCTCGGGCTGGATGTTTCCGCGACGGATGAGCGCATTCACACCGACGTGTTCAAGGATGACATCTTCGATGCGGTCAGCTCGTTTCTGAGCGCCAATCCGGACGTGAGCGCGAAGGTCATGGGGCTGCTGGTCGGCTATCGCGTGCCCGGCAACATCTACCTGGACGCGACGCACCCGCCGCAACAGGGCGGCGGCGGATGGGCGGTGGCGAGCAACCTGCACGATCTGAACTTCGCAACGTGGTACAAGCGGATCAACCCGCACTATCGCCTGGGCAGCGTCCAGTTGTCGCAACCAAGGCTGACCAAGGCCACGCTTTCGTCGGGTTTCTATCTGACCGGGCGCATCGATGCGCCGACTCTGGCGCATGCGCAGGCGCTGACGACGCGGGCCAGGGCGATAACGCTCTCAGCGGACGCGCTGCCGGATGGAGAGTTGATCTACTACGACTTCACCGACATCGGCGCGGCGGGCGGCGATACCTGGCAGCCGCTGGAAAACCTGGTGGCATCGGCGGATTTCCAGGATCCCGTGCTGTACCCATGGGAGGAATTCGAGTCCGAGACGGACGCGACGCCGCTCTGCGTGGCGCAGTTCAGTTACTACCGCGTCACCGGGTGGCAGAACGTGGATTGGGGCGGTGTGCCTTCAGGGACGCGCCTTTTCGGTTATGCGCTGAACAGCTTTGGCGCGACGACCGTGCGCAGCACGACCGCGCACAGCGGGCGTTATGTGCCCAACGCATTGGTCAACGGCGGATACGCGGCTGCATTCGGGTCGACGGCGGAACCGTACGTGGGCAACGAGCCACAGCCGAGCACGGTGATATGGTGCATGGCCAACGGGCGAACGCTCGCGGAGGCGTCATTCCACGCGTCACCGTATGTGAACTACATGTGGGGCGCGATCGGCGACCCGCTGCTTCGTGTGCCGCGCTGGTTCGGGGATACGGCAAATGCCGCGCCGGACGCACCTGGCAGTCTAGGACCTGCGGGACTCGTGGGCGGCGGCGACATCACCGACCAGACGCCGACCCCAGCATTCACGCAGAGCGATGACGACGGAGATGCCGTTTCGTTCCAGGTGCAGATCGCTACGCAGAGCAATTTCAGCGCCCCGGAAGTGGATTACTTGTCCGCGCCGGTTGCAGCCGGCAATGCGAATTTCACGGTCGGGCAGGCGGCGGGTGCGGGCACGTACCTGAGCGGCGCGGCGGGCCAACGGCTGACGCCAGGTGACTACTACTGGCGTGTGCGCAGCGACGATGGTACGGACGTTGGTGCGTGGACCGTGGCCAATGGCGGGGCGATCGCCTTCAGTGTTGTCGAACCTGCGATCGATTTCGCACAAGCGGTATTCAGCGCAGGTGAAGGCGATGGTACGGTCAGCATCTCCGTAGAGTTGAGCTTCGCATCCGATGAAACGGTGCAAGTGGACCATGCGACGCTCGACGGCAGCGCGCTGGCGGGCACGCACTACGTGGCCGGCTCAGGTACGCTGACGTTCAGCCCGGGCACGACGAGCAGGTCGTTTTCCGTCACGCTGCTGAATGACGCCACCGTTGAACCTGACGTGAGCTTTAGCGTCATGCTGTCGAATCCGATTCGCGCCAGCCTCGCCGGGGTGAATGATCCTGCGGACGTCGACATTGCGGACGACGATTTGCCGGGTGGCGGCGGCGGAGGTGGAGGCGGAGGCGGAGGAGGTGGAGGCGGCGGGGACGACGACGACGATGAAGAAGACGATGCGCTGTCCGAGCTGGATTCAGACGCCGATGGAACGCCGGATGCGAACGACGGGTGCCCCGCGGATTCAGACAAAACGCAGCCGGGGGCATGCGGATGTGGCGTGCCCGATACGGATCGCGACCGTGACGGAATCGCCGACTGTGCGGACGCCTGTCCCGACGACGCCCAAAAATCAGCGCCGGGGTTGTGCGGGTGTGGTGTGCCGGAGGGCTGTGCTCCGGTGAATAGCGGTGGCGACGGGGGAACGGGCGGCGGAAATCCGGTCGACGGCGGTGGCTCGACCGGCGGTGATGACGAAGTCGATCTGCCACCGGCGGATGACGACATCGAAGGTGAACCTACGGACGGCACCCCTCCGGGCGATTCGACGGGCGGCAGCGGCGAACCGCGTTCGAACGACGCCGGTGCGACGGGAATGTGCGGCGCGGGCGCGTCGGCGGCTATGATGACGGTTCCGCTGTTGCTTCTTGGATTGCGCCTCGGGCGGTTGCGGCGCGCTTGAGCATTGCGATTGCGCGCCTGTCGCGGCGCGCGGCTCACGCAACCTTTGTCAGCTCACGATCTCCAAGACGTTCTGCACCTCGACGATGGTGCCAATGCGACAGTCGACGACAAGGTCAGTGCGCGTGGCGATCTCGATGCGCGACGTGACGCCGGGCGTGGTCACGTTGTCGAAATCGGCGTTGGTCACGCGGGAGCTCTGAAACAGGTGGTAGGTGACTCCGTTCTCACCGCGCCAGATCAAGCAGGCCCCGTCTGGCGATTGCAGGAGATCGGCTGTTCCGCGCATCACAAACGGCGTGCCGGTCGGAAACAGCGCATCTGTTGCCAGGTCGAGATTGAAAGTGCAACTTCCCGCACAAGTGAAGATCAGCAAGGCCACGGCCAGCGCCCGCGAACGCATGGTTGGTCAGTCCTTTCCGCATTTGGCGTGTTGTGAATCGGCGAGCCTGTTTCCAGTACTAGCTCGTACGCGGGCGGATGTTAACGGGTAACGCCTGGAAGCGACAGTCCGCGATGGCGCGGCGCGCAGTAAATCGGGGTCGCCCCAGGCAGGACGACCCCGATCCGAGAGAGAGAGAGTTTCTTGGCTCGACGGGTCATGGGCCACGCGCGTTTCTCCCACCCGTTGCGCGCGGCCGCGACCGTTCAGCGGAATTCTTGGTTCAAGCACCCTCTCCTGGTCCCTGTTCCGAGCGTTTCGACGAATGCGCGGACGGCTCCGGGCGGCCGCACGGATCGGCATCGAGTCCGCGTGGAGCACGCGCGGTTGCCCGCGAATAAAGTCCAATCAGTCGCCGTCCCTTGCGAAGTGAATCACGCGAGTTGGATCGTCCCCCCAACCCCTTCCGGCGAGTCGCACAATATCCTGTGTGCTGAACCGCACATGACTGGCGGAGGCGGAATGGCTCTCTCTCGTCCCCCCCCAGACCGATCAGCGATTCGCCGAAGCGTCCTGCCAATCGTTCTTAGGCCGGATGTGCAGCCGGAGTCAAGCCGGAATGAAATGCCGGTCGGAGTAAGCCGATGGCGGATCGAACCGCGCAGCGGGGAGATGTTCGATAGCCCAGAGCTTAAGCCCGGGATTATCGGCTGGCGGGCGCAGCGCGATAGACCACGCGACCATCGACCATGGTTAGGAACGCTTCGGCGTGGTTGAGTTCGTCGATGTCGACCTTGAGAATATCGGTATCGAGGATTGCGAGGTCGGCGATTTTATTGGGTTCGATCGTGCCGAAGCGGGTCTCGCGATGCGCGGCGATGTGCGGCGTGACCGTGTAGCAGCGCAGGGCTTCTTCCCGGCTGATGCTCTGTTCGGGCACCCACACCTCGCCGGCCAGGGTTTTTGCAGTGACTGCGGCCTTGATGCCGAGGTACGGGTTCATGGTGACGACAGGGGTGTCACTGCCGAAAGCAACCACCGCACCGTTCGCGACCAGATCCTTGAAGGCGTAGCTGGTGCGGGCGCGCCGCGGCCCGAGCGCGGCTTCGGCCCAGCGGCCGTCGTCGGCCTTGTGCAGCGGCTGAAGCGAGGCGATCACGCCGAGTTGCCCGAATCGTGGAAAATCCTCCGGAAGCAGGTGCTGGACGTGTTCGACGCGATGGCGTCGCGCGGCAGCGTTGGGCAATTGGGCGTAAATGTCGAGCAACTCGTGAATGGCTTGGTCGCCGATCGCATGGACCGCCATCTGGATGCCGTTGTCATGCGCCCAGCGAAGGTCGGCCACGTAGCGCGTGCGGTCGGAAGCGTGGCCCAGCAGGAAGCCGCGCGGGTACTTGGTGTCGGGCGTGGCATCGGCGAAGGGCGCTTGCATGTATGCAGTTCGGCTGCCCAGCGAACCGTCGACGTAGGACTTCAGGCCGGCGACTTCGAAGAGTCGGCCGGCGTCGGGGACGAGCGAGCGAATGCGTGGCCAGGTTTCCTGGAATTCTTCCGTCTGGACATAGCTGCGCACGCGGACGGTCAGCGTTCCGCGCTGATCGGCCATGAGGTACACGGGCAGCTGTGGAAAATCCGTCATGTCGTGAACAGCCGTAATGCCCCAGGCGTTGGCCACCTGGCAGGCATTTTGCAGCGCGTCGTACATGATGCGCGCATCGGTGGGGGGGATGTGGCGGGCGACAAGGCTCATGGCCTCGTCCTTGAGCACGCCGGTGGGCTCGCCGGTGCGCGGATCGCGAACGATTTCTCCGCCCGGTGGATCGGGTGGGCCGTCGCGGTCGATGCGCGCGTATTTGAGCGCCACGGAGTTGGCCAGAGCCTGGTGCCCGTCCATGCGGTTGATGAATACCGGATTGCCCGGCGTGAACTCGTCGATCCACGAGCGGTGGGGCGGCGTGGGATCGTCCCAACTGTCGACGGTGTACTGGCCGCCGAGCATCCACTCACCGGGCGAAAGCCGCGCGGCCATGGCGGCGACGCGATTGGCGAAATCATCACGGTTCACCGCGGTGCGCAGGTCGACGCGGGCGAGTTGCAGGCCCATTTCGATGAAATGGGTGTGGCTGTCGGTGATGCCGGGAATGATTCGGCGACCGCCGGCGTCGATTCGCGTGGTGCGTTCGTCCGCCAGCGCCTGGATTTCGGCAGAGAGGCCTACAGCCGTGATGGTGTTACCGGTGATTGCGAGTGCTTCCGCGTCCGGAGCGCCTTTCACACCGGTCCAGATGCAACCGTTCAGAATGACCATGCTGGGCGCGGGCTTGCTGAAAGTTGGCGGTTCCGTAGGGGCCTGGGCCCAGCAGGTTGCCGCAAGCACCACCGCGGAGGCCGCAGCGGCCCAAGTGGGCAATACGGTTGCAGGACGCATGTGCATGGCACTTCTCCCAGCCGAGTCACGGTTCACCGGGTCCCGCGTTCGGCGCCGATTGGGGTCGCATCGACAAACGCTGCGACTGACGGCTTCTCGGAACAAGACGTATGACCTATACTGCCGCCGCCGACGCGTCCAGCATACCCGATGGCGCTTGGCCTGAGAACCTCGGGACGGGTAGGTCGTGGAGCGGGTCATGGTCACGGTGGGCATGAACTACCAGGTGCGCGCGGGCAAGAACGAGATCTTCGAGCAGGTCTTCGCGAAGGTCATTCAGATCATGCAGAGCTTGTCCGGTCACGTGCGTACCGATCTGTACAGCAACGTGCGCGATCGCAACAGCTACCTGATCATGTCGGAGTGGAGCGACCGCGCGGCGTTCGACGCGTTCATCGCGTCAGAGCAGTTTCGCAGCGTGGCGAACTGGGGGAAGGAGGAGATCCTCACCGCGCGCCCGAGCCATCAGTACTACGGGGATGGCGCGGCTGCATCAGCCGCCAAGTCGTCGACCGCGCCGGGGCGCTGCCCAATGGGGCACTGAGGCGGCGGCACGAGCCGCGATGCCCCTCAGCCTGCGATGCGCAGCCATGCTTCGATGTGTTCAATGGCCATGTCGATGTCCGCTCGGGCAATAATGTATGGGGGCACGATGCGTAGCGTGGTTTCCCCGACCGCGTTCACAATCACGCCATTCTTCAGCAGGTACTTGTAGCAGTCGCCTGCGCCGCCAGTCAATCCCAGGCCCAGCATGAGGCCGCGGCCGCGCACCTCGACGGCGCGCGGAAACTTCGTACACAGTTCCTCGAGTCGGCTGCGGAAGTAGGCCCCCATCTCGGCGGCGCGGGCGATCAGGCCTTCTTTCTCGATAAAGCGGCAGACCGCCAATGCGGTGGCGCACATGAGCGGGTTGCCGCCGAAGGTCGTGCCGTGTACGCCGTTGGTCAGATGGTCGCCAAGTTTCGCGGTGGAGAGCATCGCGCCAATCGGAATTCCACCACCGAGCGCCTTGGCCACTGTGACGATGTCAGGCGTGATGCCGGCGTGCTCATAACCGAACAGGCGGCCGGTCCTGCCCATGCCGCACTGAATTTCATCGCAGATGAGCAACGCCCCGCGCTCGCTGCACAGCCGGCGCACGAGATGAAGGAACTCGTCCGGGAATGGGCGCACTCCGCCTTCTCCCTGGATGGGTTCGAGAATCACCGCCGCGGTGTGCGCGCCCAGCCGGGAATCGAGGGCGTCTGCATCGGCGAATGGAATGTGGACCACCCCGGGCAGGAGCGGCTCAAAGCCCTTCTGATATTTCGCCTGCGCCGTGGCCGACACCGCGCCATAGGTCCGGCCGTGGAACGAGCCGGCGAAGCTGATGAACTCGATGCGTTCGTGCTCTCCGCGGTCGTGGGCGACGCGGCGGGCGAGCTTGAGCGCGGCCTCCATGGCCTCCGTGCCGCTGTTGGTGAAGAAGACGCGCTCAGCGAAACAGCGCTCGCAGAGCCATTCGGCAAGCTCGACCTGGGCGGGCACGATGAACTTGTTGGAGCAGTGAATGAGCTGCGCCGCCTGTTCGGCGAGTGCGGCGCGCATGACCGGGTGAGCGTGTCCCAGGCAGTTCACCGCGATGCCCGCGAGCAGATCGAGATACTCGCGGCCGTCCGCGTCCCAGACACGGCAGCCCTCGCCGCGCACGATCGCGACGCGATCATCACCGTAACAGGGTACGCCGGTCGCGCCCGAGCGTTGCCGCCAAATCTCATTGTTCACAGGGTGTTTCCTCTGGATGTCGTGGTTGCGCGCCATGTGGACGCGGACCGCGGTGCCGTGCTTCGATCAATCGACTGAGGTCGCAATCTGAAAATCGGTGCCCAGCGCGCTGCTCGTGAATGTAAACGTGATGATGTCGCCGCAACCGAAGTCATCGCCGTCGCGGAGCACATCGGTGCGCTCCTCCGGGCCCACGCCGCCGATGATGCGCAGGTCGGCGTCGTCGATGATGACGGCCTGGATTTCATCGCAGTCGCGTGAAAAGGAGAAGACCCCGCCGGAGGCGACGGTTTCGTTGACCTCGGTGCCCAGCGATGTGATGATCGCCTCGGGGGCTTCCTGGATATCATAGTAGAACAAGTCCACCTCGACGGGGAAAGGCGTGTTGTTGATCAGCCGCACCGTGGTGCGATTCGGCCCGCCGATGATGCCGGGCAGCCACCCGCAACCCCCTACGATTAACGGAAGTGCCGCGAGCAGGATAATCGATCGGTAACGCTTCATGGTCAGCCTCCTCTCAGATTGGGTCGGGCGCCGTGCGGCGAAAACAAACATCGTGCGCGGCGCGAATTATTCAACGATAGTGAGCGACTGAGCCATCGACAACTTAGGTAATCGTTAGCGCAATATGAGGACCAGCTTAACTCGGCGCGCCGGTGTGGCAATGCGGTGCTGGAACGCAAATGAACAGGTAACGGAATCATTGAGACGGCATCATTCGCCCGCCGGTTGGGGTGCGGCTGATGCGTTGGGCGCCGCGAGAAGCTCGTCGAGCGTGAAGCGTACAGCCGGCAACTGGGTTGCGTTCTTGTCCTGGGTGCAGAATGAGACGCTGAACTCGCGTTGATTGAGCAGCGCGACCACGGTGTGCAGCGTCGTGCCAACGGCCGCGGCCGTCTGCGCCTGCAGCGCGCGCTCGGCGTTCATTTTGCCGGGGTTGTCAAGCAGCACGCGGCGGACTTTCGCGTAGCGGTCGCAGGAGACCGCCGATTCCCGCATGCGGTAGTGGTTGGTGCAGGCAATGGTATGCTCGGGCAGGCGATGATCTTTCCAATCGGAACCGCGGCGGGTGACGCCGCCCGTAAGATCCAGGCGGCAGTCGAACTCGAAGACCGCGGCTGCATCGCCCTTGCCATGGTACGGCGTGGCGACAAGGAAATTGTTGCCGCAGAAGGCGCGGCATTCGCGTAGCACGGATTCGGCGTGGGCGAGCGCGTCAGCCGCGCCGGCGGTCTCGATTATTCGCCGTAGGGCCAGGGCACGCGGCGTGAAGGGGGCGAGGTGCGGATCGACCGGCGCGCGCACATCGTGCATGGCGACAAGCACACCTTCCTCGTTGAGCGCGGTATACGCGCCGATCATGCCCGGCCAACTGACGGAGAGCCAGCGCTTATGGCCGGCGGGCGCGTCGGTGGTCGCGATGATGAGTTGCGTCTCGGCGATTCCGGGCAGGCGATTGAAGTCGAGGTTGCGTCCGACGACGGTGCCGCCGTCGGAGGTGGCGGGCCCCCAGGCGGCGAAGGTGGTGCAGCCGGCATTCTGCACGTCGGCGAAGATGTTCAGGGCCTTGAGGTCGATGAGATCGATGTCGCGATTCACGCGGGCGACGCGCATGCCCTCCGCGCCGACGCGTTCCCGCATGCCGGCAAGCATACCGGCCAGTTCCTGCTCCTGGTCCGCGGTGAACTGAAATCCGGGTATGACCAGCGAACGCACGCCCAGTTCGTACTGGGCCACGTTGCCCCAAACCACGTCAGAGAGAAGCGCACCGACGACGAGGTCGCGAATCTGCTCGCCCAGGAGAAAACCATGGGTGTATCCGCGAGCCTCGGCAGCGCCGTGCAGGCGCAGGACGCGCACGCCTTGTTCGGTGTTCAATGAGCCGGAGAGTTGAGTCGGTGATATTGCCCGTGCGAATACGGGGGCCAGCAGCGACCAGCCGAGGACAATTGCGAAAGTTTGGCGATGTGCATGGTGGCGCAGCATGAAGCGTCCTTTCCAAGCCTGGCGCCGACGGATCGACTGTCGATCCATGCGGGGCCGCGAGAGAGTCTGCATTTTCGCCGAACGGCGTCAACTCTCTTGCGCTGGCGCGCCCGGCTGCCGCGCGCGGGGAGTGCATGGGGCTCCTCGGCTTGACCGAATCGTGCAATTGTTCACAATCGGGCCTGCTCGGAGGACTGCGAGTCAGCGGTCGCAGCACGGGAGTCCGGTGCCGAGCGAGGAGATGCGAGCGATGCCCAAGACGATTGAAGGCCAGATGGCGGTCAGCGGACAGAAGTTCGCGATCGTGGTCAGCCGGTTCAACGAGTTCATCACCGCGAAGCTGGTCGGCGGGGCGGTGGATACCCTGGTGCGGCATGGCTGCCGCGACGAGGATATCACCGTCATTCATGTGCCGGGGGCGTTCGAGATTCCATCGGCGGCAAAGCGGGCGGCGGCGAGCAAGGCGTTCGACGCGGTGATCTGTCTCGGCTGCGTCATTCGCGGGCAGACACCGCACTTCGAATACGTGGCGTCGCAGGCGGCGCGGGGAATCGGTCAAGTGGGGTTGGACCATGATGTGCCGGTGACGTTCGGGCTGATCACGTCGGACACCTTGGAACAGGCAATCGAACGGGCGGGGAGTAAGGCGGGGAACAAGGGATCTGATGCAGCCGCCAGCGCGATTGAAATGGTCAACCTATTGGGCAGGATCCCAGGTGGCCGCTAAGCAGTTTGCCGAAGGTGGGATCGATCGCCGGCGAGCACGCGTGCTGGGCATGCAGGGGCTTTGCCAACTCGATGCGCAGGGGGACGCATTCCTGCCGCGGGTGCCGGGCTGGCTTGCCGACTCGGGGGAAACCCAGGCAACGATCTCGTACGCGCAGCGGCTGATCGAGCGCGCCTGGGCGGAGCGCGCGGTAACCGCCGAAGAGATCGCGCGGCAATCCCCACGTTGGGCGCTGGAGCGCATGGCGTCGGTTGACCGCAATGTGATCCGGGTCGCGCTGGCGGAATTCGACCTGAAAGCAGCGCCGCCGAAGGTGATTCTCAACGAGGCGGTGGAAATCGCCGGCGAATTCGGCGGGGCGGAGTCCGGCCGTTTCGTGAACGGCGTGCTGGACGCCGTTTGGAAGTCGATTCCGGGGGGAACCTGATACGCCATGGGGTTTTTTGACAAGCTTAAACAGGGCCTGGCCAAGACACGCGACAAGATCGCCGGCGGTTTTCGCGCCGTGCTGCCGATCGGCCGGAAGATCGATGAAGCGCTGCTGGATGAACTCGAGGAAACGATGCTCGCCGCGGACATCGGTCCGGTGACGGTTGCAAAACTGGTTGATTCGACGCGGGCGGCGTGGAAGCGCGGAAAGATTCGCGAATCGCAGGAGGTGGTTACCCACCTCAAGCAGTTTATCGTGGAGATGTGGCCGGAGTCGGACCGGCGGCTGCACTTCGTGGACGGCGGGCCGACGGTGATCCTGGTTGCGGGGATCAACGGCTCCGGCAAGACGACAAGCATCGCCAAGCTGGCGAATTACCTGACCAAGCAGGGAAAGAAAGTGATTGTCGCGGCGGGGGATACCTATCGCGCGGCCGCCGTGCAGCAGCTTACTGTCTGGGCGGATCGGCTGGGTGTGCAGATCGTGAAGCATCAGCAGGGGGCGGACCCCGGGGCGGTGGCGTACGATGCGTGCGAGGCGGCGGTGGCCCGCGGGGCGGATGTGCTGCTGGTGGACACCGCCGGCCGGCTGCACACGCAGGACAACCTCATGCGCGAGCTGGGGAAAATCCAAAAGGTCGTGCAGAAGAAGATCCCCGGCGCGCCGCACGAGGTATTGCTGGTGCTCGACGCCACGATCGGTCAGAACGCGGTGATCCAGGCGCAGCAATTCAGCGAGCACGTGGACGTGAGCGGCATTATCCTGGCCAAGCTCGACGGCAGCGCGAAGGGCGGCATCGTCATCGGCATCCGCGACCAGCTCTCCGTGCCCGTGAAGTTCGTGGGCCTGGGAGAAACCGCGGACGACATCGAGCCTTTCGATCCGAAGCAGTTCGTCGAGGCGCTGTTTTCTGACTGAATCGAAGTGCGCGATCACGCACCAGTGATCAGAGCCGCGACCGTCAGGGAGCGGGCCGTGTCGAAATCGCTAATGGTGCGTCATCGCGCACGGTCATCCGGTGTTGCCGCGAAAGGATGTCGCGCAGATGTTGGGCCAGCGCGCGGCCGTCATAGGGGGCAGGCACGCAGCGTGCCGCGCCGAGGGTTGCGGCGAGCTTGGACATGAAGCTGCGGCGCGCGCCGCGGATTGATCCCGTGAGCAGCAGCACGGGGGCGGCAGGATCGCATTCGCGCACCTGCTCGCACAGGCCTATTCCGTCGATTCCCGGAATACTCATATCCAGGACCGCGGCGGCGACCGGGTTGTCCAAGATCAGGCGCGCAGCCTGGTGGCCGTCGCGCGCGGGCATCACGTTGAATCCAGACTCGACCAGACGTATGCACAGCGCCTCGCGCGTGGGTGCGTCTGCTTCGGCGACGAGAATCAATGGTGCGGCGGTCATGTTGTGCTTTATGTGTGTGGGGCGGCGGTCGTAGCCTGTGCCGCGCAACGCGGGCGCCGCCGTTGGTATCGGCAAGCCAGACGGATGACTACCGGGTTTCAGCGGAATCCGCCGGGCCGGGGATTCCAGGCCCAGCCGAAGGGATCGGGAAATGTGCTGGGTTATCCGACGTTGCACATTGAAGTCGCGTTGTGGGCGACGATATGATGAACCGGGGCCATGCCGGGGGCTTCGGGGCATTACCAACGACCGGGCGTACACGGGATGATCGGTCGGTGAAACTGCGCAGATTAGGATTCGTGTGGACGATGTGCGGCGCAGCGGTGCTTGCGGCGGCGGCCGGCCTGCGCGCCGACGACGCGGTCGTCGGGACCGGGAAGGATACGGCGCGGCGCGTGCCGCTCATCACGCGCGAGGCGGGCGCGGCGTGGTCGGCGCCGGCGGCATTCGGCGTGCGGCGCGCCTGGCAAGTCTTTCTGGCGGACGGGTTGCTCGAGGGCGCGGAACAGCGGGCGCCGCTGCGAGTCAACGTTACGGGCATTGAACGATCCCCATTTGAGATTGATCTGAACGAGCGCCGTGAGACGCGCCGCGGCACGATCGTCTGGTCCGGGCCGGTTTCCGGCACCGCAGGAGGTGAGGCGCGGTTTGTCATCCGCGGAGGGGTCGTCTCCGGCGTGATTCGCGCCGGGACGCGCGGTGTGTTTGAACTGCGTTATGCCGGCGGCGGCCGTTACGCGCTGCGCGAAATGGACATCAATCTGTTGGGCACCTGCGGTGGGGCGTTGAACTGGCCCGCGGGAATGGGTGCGCGTCTCGCGGCGCGCGGCGCTGCCGCCAGCGGCATTCTCTGCGACGACGGATCGGTGATCGACCTGATGGTCGCGTACACCACGTCTGCGCGGATGGCTGCGGGAGGAGTGGCTGCGATCGAGGGCCTGATTGAACTGGCGGTGGAGGATGCGAACGCCGCGTATGCGCGTAGCGGGGTGAACACATCGTTGAACATCGTGCACACGGTGGAGGTGAATTACGCTGAGACCGGGCAATGGATGGTGGACGGGCCGCGGCTGGTGGGCACAGCGGATGGCTTCCTGGACGAGGTACACAGCCTGCGCGACCAGTACGGCGCGGACTGCGTCAGCCTGTGGGTGCAGACGCTGGACGCGGGCGGCATTGGGTATTTTCCAGACGGCTCGCTGACTGGCGTAGGGGCGAGCGGTTTCAGCATGTTGCGGCTGGACAACGCGCCGCTGGGCACGCTCGCGCACGAGCTGGGCCATAACCTGTACTGTGCGCACAATCGGCCGAATGCGCCAAACGCTCCGTGGGCGGAGTACGCTTACGGCTACGTGGAGCCGGGCGGGGCGTGGCAGACGATCATGTCGGTTTCCGCGACGGCGTACATTCCTTACTTTGCAAACCCCAATGTGCAGTGGGCGGGGCCCGCGCCGCCCAATCCCGGACCAACCGGAATTCCGCAAGGGCAGCCCAACCCCTGCGATGTTGCCCGGGCTTTCAACGAAACCCGCACGTATGTGGCCAACTTTCGAACGAGTGTCACGATGGGGCTGCCATCTGTGCTGCATGTGCGGTCCGACGCCCCCGGAGGCGGAGACGGAACAGGCTGGCCGACGGCGCTGGCAGATCTGCAGGATGCGTTGTGCGACGCCGACGGGTCGGCTGGGGCTGTGACGCAAATCTGGGTGAAGTCGGGGACATACCTTCCGGACCGCGGTACCGGAGATCGCTCGGCGACGTTTCAGTTGCGCGACGGCATTGCCGTGTATGGCGGCTTTTCGGGACATGAGACTACGCTCACGCAACGCAACGTGGCGGCCAACCCGACGATACTGAGCGGGGACCTCGGCACGTCCGGCGTGGCGAGCGACAACTGCTACCACGTGGTGACTGCCACCGCCAACAACGGCAGCGCGCGTCTTGACGGATTCACGATTTCGGGCGGCAACGCGAACGGTATCGATCCGGATGACGGCGGCGGCGGAATTCTGGTCCGTGGAGGCGGCACGCCGCACATTGCGAATTGTACAATCAGCGGCAATTCCGCCGCGCGCTTTGGCGGCGGAATGTTCAATTCCCAAGGCAGCCAGCCGACGCTTGCACAATGTGATGTTATCGGAAACGCTGTCTCCGGCGCGACATGGCCCGAGGGTGGCGGGGGCATGGCCAACCAGGATGGTTCCAGCCCGGTGCTGATCGGCTGCCGGTTTTCGGGAAACTCGGCCAAGCTGGGAGGTGCAATCGCCAACTTGTTCAGTTCAAGTCCGACGCTCAGCTACTGCGTGATCGAGAATCACACCGGTCCAGCCGGCGCGGAGGGCGGCGGAATATACGGTTACAGCGGCTGCAGTCCTGTGCTGACGCATTGCACGCTGCGCGACAACTCAGCGGACTTCGGCGGAGGGATGGTCAACTGGTTCAGTTGCTCGGCGAAGCTCACCGGCTGCATCGTACAGGGCAACAGCGCCGCGATCGACGGCGGAGGCCTGTTCAACTACGGCGACAGCGATGTCGAACTGATCAATTGCCTGTTGAGCGGGAATTCCACGAATGGCAGCGGCGGGGGCAGTGCGAGTCTGTTCGGCAGCGACGCGAGCATGGTTAACTGCACGCTGGTGGGCAACGAGGCCGCGTCTAGCGGAGGAGGGTTGTCCTTTTTCGATTGCGCGCCCACGCTGGCCAATTCGGTCCTCTGGGGCAACACGATCGGCGGCGTGACCAGCGAGAACGCGCAGGTCGCCAGTGTCAGCAGCACGTCCACGCTGGCGCATTGCATTGTTCACCACTGGAGCGGTGCGCTTGGCGGAATCGGCAATCACGGGTTGGACCCGCTGCTGCGCGATGCGAACGGCGCGGACAATGCATACGGCACGTCAGATGACGACGCGCGCCTGCTTGCCGGATCGCCGGCGTTGAATACGGGTCACAATGCTGGAATCCCGGGTGGCGTGGTCACCGATCTGGACGGACGTCCGCGCGTGGTAGGCGGTACCGTGGATCGCGGGGCGTATGAGTATCCCCCGGCGGACGCTGGCGATTTCGATGGCGATGGTGACAGTGACCTGGCGGACTATGCACGGTTCGTGGATTGCCATGCGGGTCCAGCCGCATCGCCGGCGCCGATAGAAACCATTCCGCAGACATGTCAGATGGTCTTTGATTTCGATCTTGACGGCGACGTGGACCTTGACGATGCCGGTGAGATGTTGCGACTGATCGATTGAGCGCGCGCAGCGAGTTGAGATCGGTGCTTCCGGTCAGCGTGTGCGTTGGTCATCGGTCAGGCCCGGCCAGTCATCTGTGCGGAAGGGGCTGGCGGGCAGCCCTTCGGCATTGCAGAGATTGCAGGCGTCGGGACTAGCCGCCCAAGCGTAGCGTACGGCAACCGGTGCGGGTACATCCGGATGAGAAACGACGACAGCGTCCTGCTCGATAGCCGCATTGGCCCAGCGAAACAAACGGTCCTCCCCGGCGATGGCGAAGCACTGCAGCTTGTCGCCGGTCGCACGCAGACCACCGCCGATGTGATCGAACTCCACTCGAACTTTGTCGTCAGAAACCTGGTGTGCGCGATAAAGCGGGCCTGAGTAAACCAGCTTTTCGCCATAAGCGACGGCGCGGGCCGCAAGCGCAAGTCGCGCGCCGACAGCCTGCTTGTTCTTCGGGTGAATGTCGGCTGGTTCGCCGACGTCGATGGTCACGACCATGGCGGTGCGCGGAACAGTCAAGGCCATCCGCTGGGCTTCGCGCAGCTCAGCCCAAGTGCTTTCGGTGGGCTTATCCTCGATCTTGCCGAAATTGGCGATCTGCACGTACAGAAACGGCAGATCGTCCTGCCGAAACTCCCGGCGCCAGCTTTGGATCAGCGCGGGAAAGAGCGTGCGGTATTGGACAGCGCGCGTGTGATTGGATTCGCCTTGATACCAGATGACGCCGCGCAGCCGCATGGGCCGCAGCGGCGCGATCATCCCGTTGAAGAGTGAGCTGGGGTGAAAATGGCGCAATCGTGGATCAGCCGGCTGATCGGGCGTCCAGGCGTCCACTTCAGCCTGGACCTGGTCGAGCAGCGGCTTCATTTCGGGAACTTCTGCAAGGGCCTCGTGGCGCATCCATGCTTCAGCCGGGGTGCCGCCGAACGAACTGTGCACCAGGCCAATGGGGACGTCGACCGCCGACTGCAGATCACGGCCGAAGTAGTACGCGGTGGCGGAAAACCTGGCCACACTTTCCGGCGTGCAGACCGACCATTGGCCGGGACACGCCTCCAGCGGCGTGATCGCTGGGGTGCGCGGAAAGGTGAACAGCCGGAGCCGCGGATGGTCTGCCCGGCGAATCTCCTCATCAGGATTGGCACTTTTTTCAACCGGCCATTCCATGTTGGATTGGCCGGAGCAAAGCCAGACGTCGCCGATCAGGATGTTCTTCAGCGTGATTCGGTTGGCGCCTGCAAGGGTGAGCTCCAACGGGCCACCGGCAGGGCGCGGAGGCAGGGTAAGCCGCCACCGGCCGTCGGTGTCCGCTAACGCGGACTGGGAATCATCACCAATTGTGGCAATAACGCGCTCACCCGCATCGGCCCAGCCCCACAAGACGATCGGCTGATCGCGCTGCAGCACCATGTCGTCGGCGATGATCGCGGGAAGGCGAATGTCGGCGGCTGCGCCGGCGCACGCGCTACTGATGACCAGGCATGCAACCAGAAATCGGGCGAACTCAGCCATGTCGGACCTCGGCAGTAAACGACAGGATCCTGGGCGCGGGACAATGCGCATCACCAGAAGACAACGTACAACACGAGCGTTAGAACGCAGACCAGTCCGCCGAAGACCATCGACCCCCTTGAGGGCGTGATATCCATTTCCGGGTTCACGGGCAGTTCAACAGGCTTCTTAAGCGGCGAAATCATGGTGAGCGCGCCGAGCACCACAACCAGAATGCCGAAACACAGTGCCATACGGTCCAGGAACGACCATTTGGCCACGGTCGCGAGGAAGTACGGGTTGTGCTCGCCGAACAGTCGTGGGCTGTACTTGAAGAGTCCGTAGAGCGCCGGGTTGAGCAGCAGACCGACCGTGCCAATGTAGCGCGGCGCGCGATGCACGAGCACGCCGAAGAGGAAGATGATGAGGATGCCTGGGGAGATAAATCCCTGGAACTCCTGGATGAATGTGAAGATGCCGCCAAAGGCGGGGTGGCCCAGCGATGGAGCGATGAACATGGCGATCAGCACGAAGAGCACAACGAACACACGTCCGGCGGTGACCAGTTCGTACTGCGTGGCGTTGCGACGAAGCTTGTTGTAGACGTCCATGGTGGCGATGGTGGACGCCGAGTTGAGCATTGAGGCCAGTGAGCTGACCACGGCGCCGAAGATGGCAACCAGGACAAAGCCCTTCAGGCCATTGCCCTTAGGCAGCAACCGGCGAATCAGCGTGGGAAATGCGTTGTCGTGGTCGTAAGCGGTGACCGTTTCGACCGCGGCTTTCGTTCCGGCTGCCTGCAACACGCGGTCGTTGGCGGCGACAATCGCTGCGGGACCATCCATTGACCCGGAGTCGGCGGCTGTTCCGCTGTGCCGGGTGTTGTGTGCGACAATGACCGCCGCGTCCGCCGGGTGCAACCCGGCGAAGCGTTCGTCGAAGCGATACAGGTGTGGGGTTGCGGGGCTGCCTTTTTTCAGGTTGGCCTCGACTTCGGCGAGTATCAAGGTATTGCGCGTTTCCGCCCTGGGTTTCATGCCCTCCGAAAGCAAGGCATACAGTTCGGGGGAATTGGCGGAGATCACGCGGGCGTTGCGGTTGACCGCGTCATCCTTGAGGTCGGCGCTGAAGAGGTTGAACGCGAGCACGCCTGGGATGACCACAATGAAGGGGATGATGAGCTTGAGGAACGCGGCGAAGACGACGCCTTTCTGACCCTCGCGCAGGCTGCGCGAGCCGAGCGTGCGCTGGGTGATGTACTGGTTCAAACCCCAGTAGAAGATATTGGGGATCCACAACCCGGCGACCAGCGCGGTCCAGGGCAGCTCCGGGTCTTCCTTGCCGCGAACCATGTGCAGCTTGCCTTCAGGAAGCGGTCCGGAATTGAGCTGCCAAAAGCGCGCCCAGCCGCCGCTGCCGCGCAGGTCCTCGGCGGTGACATTCCCGTTCGCCGCGGTTGCAATCAGTGCGTCGGCATCAGCGCCGGCGAGCGCTTCGAAGGCGTAGTAGGCTATGACCACGCCGCCCAGGATGAGTCCGCTGCCCCAGAGCAGGTCGGTCCAGGCGCACGCTTTGAGGCCGCCGGCAAAGACGTATGCGGCGGCCACGCAGCCCAGAATCCAGCAGCCGGCTGTGATGTTGCCAAAATCGAGCGGACCCAGGGCCGCACCCTGGAAATTGCCGGTGATGACCTTGGCGCCGGAGTAGATCACGGACGCCGTGGGCACGCCGACCAGGATGACCAGCGTGGCGATGGCCATGACCGTGCGGGCAAAGGTGTTGTATCGATACTCGAGAAACTCGGGGATGGTGTAGATCCCACATTTGAGGAACTTGGGCAGAAAGAGAAACGCCACGAGCACGAGGGTGACCGCGGCCATCCATTCGTAACTGGCGATGGCCATCCCCAGCCAGTCGGCGGCCTTTCCGCTCATGCCGACAAACTGCTCGGTGGAGATATTGGCGGCGATGAGCGAAAAACCGATGAGCCACCAGGTCAGTTTCCGCCCCGCAAGAAAGTAGTCCTGGGCGCCTTTTTCTCCGTGCGTTTTTTCTCCGCGGCTTGCGAAAAAGCCGACTCCAATGACGACCACGGCCAACACGAGAAAAACGACAATGTCCAAGGCGCCGATGTACTGCATGTGCAGATCCTTTCCTCAAGGCAGCGCGAGGCTGCGCACCGGACACAGCGGGCATTCCGCCGAATGGCTGTTCGACCGCGATCAAAGGCCGAACGATTATGCCATAACCCGCCGGGGGCCGCACGCGACCGATTGCCTGCGAGTTTTGCGGGGCCGGGCTGGCCAAGCGCCGGGTTCGTGTTCGTGGTCCGGGTAACTTGCCTGGACAACCCGGTCTGCCGGCATGCGTTTGAAGAGGCGTCGAAACAGTTCCAATGGCGTCTGAGGGGTCGGGGAGCG